>Ga0183100_1000126_pt1 | contig 100351 bp, 87 predicted proteins | sample Biomet2_FD_127789 | JGI IMG/M metagenome (GOLD analysis project Ga0183100, IMG submission 127789) | Microbial communities from bioreactor (seeded with anoxic lake sediment) at LBNL, California, USA - Biofuel metagenome 2 | ecosystem: Engineered > Bioreactor > Anaerobic > Unclassified ... | reverse complement strand
TCAATAATTTTTAATTTATAATAATATTATTTTGAAAAAATACTTCACCAAGAAGAATAACACAAAAATATCATGCAAACAACCCAAATTACCGAATTGTAACACTTCGGATTTCCGGATTTCCCTGCTGAAGGATATGACCGCTCCCTTTGCTGCGCCCCGTATGGTGCGTCCACGTCAATACGCACAGGACGACGGAAGTGACGGCAAACAAGACCGCGCCCCACGCAAGGAAATAGAGATTCATATCCGTAAGCATTGTATCGACAAAGTATTTAAGATAACCTGTCTCGATCGCAAGCCTGCGCGTCAGTCCGGTGAACTGCAGAACCAGAGTCGGCACAAGAAGCAGTGACCCGGTAATCCAGAAGCTGACCAGAATTCTGTTCAGCCACGCTCTCCATGATTTTCGGTAGAGAAGAACCAGCATGGCACAGGACGCCAAAGCCAGAAGGACGGAAGGTACAAATCCATCGCGCAGAGCAAGAATCCCGTTATGGAACGTCCGGAAAACAGCCCGGTCCTTCACAAGGTCCAAATCAAGCAGGCAGATCTGATTCTGAATAATCTTCGCGGAGTCCGCAGCAACCGCCGTCATCTGGTCATACTGCTCCTGCGTCGGTACCGTCCCGCTTTTGGCCGTCTCCTGTTCGATGTAAGCATCAAGCGGAGCAGTCAGCAAATTCTGCGGATATTCCGGTTTCTCGAATGCGGCCAGTCCGTTCATGTAAGCTGTAGCCGATGCAATATGCTGCCGGAGCATCAGATGGAGCGCCGCATCGTCAAGCATGGATGCGAACACATCCTCCGGAATCCCCACATAAGAGCTCTGCGCTTCAAACTCGGTATCGATGGCCTTTTTCACAAGGGAAATATAGTCGGGCGTCGCTACAATACCAAGATAAAAGTCCTCCGACAGAATCGTCGACTTCACGAAATACGAGAAAAGAGCAAAAAACGTGCTCATCACGATCATGATACATAAGAGGATACTAACAATCTGCTTCCAAATATTTTTCATGCGTTCAACTCCGCTTTAATCAAATCACACCTGACAACATACCGCTTGGGCGCATTTCCGATATACGTAAAAGGATAACAGGTATAGAGGGTCAGCTGTTCCTGGTCCGCAGGCTTTGCAATGGTCCCGAATTCCGAACCGTCCAGAATCTTTATCTCCCGCACCTGATACGTATATTGTCCATAGGTAGTGTCGAACTCCACCTCGTCGCCTGTCTTCAGATTCTCGAGATTCCGGAAATACGTGGTACGATGCGCGGCGACAACAATATTTCCGTCCTGCCCGGGCAGGAGAGACGCGAAATAATGACCGGCACCGAGCTTCAGTTCATCCTCGGAATCGCCCTGATAAACGCCCACATCAATATCCACGGACGAAATACGGATGGTCCCGATCTGATCGGCCTGATAATAGTAAGGAACGATCAGCCTTCCGTCCTGCGATATGGCCGTGACGGTTTCGGTCTGCACAGCCGCGGACGCGCCGGCCTCGGCTGCATCCAGATTATAATAGTCAATAGAAGAACCCTTATCCCTGCTTGTAATAAAAATAGCCAGAATCGATTCATTCTCAATATAGGCAAAAAACCCGACCGAAACAAGCGATATCCCCACCAGGAACAGAACAAAGGGAATCATTGCGGCCAGCACCTTCCTGATCTTATGTCTCCGGATTCTATGGGAAAGATGCACGTCTCCGCGATCGTGCGCTTTCGGTCCGTAATTTTTACGGCCCCCATCCGTCAGAAACGGCACGGGCTGATAAGACTGCTGCAGAGGAATGCCACCGTCCATCCGTCTGGAGCCGGGACGCATAGCAGGCTCCATATTTTCCTGATCAGAACCCATGATGTCCTCCTAACAATTAACATATCAAAAAGTTCGATCTTAATCATACGCATCCAAAAACGCAGCCGCAAGGCACAGATGTAAACCTTAACACAATTGAAACGTATCAGGCACTCTGCTTCGACCTGCGCTTCCTGCCCCAGAGCCAATGCGCCCAAAGAACAAAAGAGATGCCAAGCAGAGCTCCGCAGGCATCAATACCCACATCTGAAATCTGCCCGCTTCTCCCCGCCACAAAAAGCTGATGGATCTCATCCGTCCCCGCATAGCCCACGCAGACGGTAAGCGCCGTGCCGAACCGCCATCCGTTTCTCCGCCGGTATCGGAAAAGCGCCGACATCGTTAACACGCCCAAAACCAGATAGGCAAGCGTATGCGCGGCTTTCCTTGCCACATACTGGTAACTCTCCACAATACTGTTCTGCTTCACAGCCGGCAATTTACCGAAATCGGGATTCGTAATGGCAACGACTTTCCGGATCGTCTCGCCGCTCAGAGTAGAGGACTGAGGAGCCTGCTGCGCCGAAAGCGTAAAAATGAGCACCATCCAGATAAGGACGGCAGCCCACAGCAGAAATGTAATGAGAGAGGGTTTAGCGGGCAGGTACATATGGTCTCCTTGTTATTCCGTAAAAATGCTCTTCAGGGCCAGCGCTTAATCCCGGCCGTACAGGTCTCTGGTATACACCTTGTCCAGGACGTCACGGATCTCATCGGACAAACGGTTGGCAACAATAACATCCGATATCCGCTTGAATTCATCGAAGTCCCTGATAACCCGCGAGCGGAAGAAAGTATCCTCTTTCATCGCAGGTTCATATATTACGACTTCCACGCCTTTCGCCTTGATGCGCTTCATGATGCCCTGAATCGAAGACTGTCTGAAGTTGTCCGAGTTCGTCTTCATCGTGAGGCGATAAATACCGACAATATTTGGTTTCCTGGCCAGAATCATATCGGCAATGTGATCTTTTCTTGTCCGGTTGGAATCAACAATAGCCGTCATAATATTGTTCGGCACATTATCATAGTTAGCCAGCAGCTGTTTAGTATCTTTGGGAAGACAGTATCCGCCGTAACCGAAAGAGGGGTTGTTATAGTGCGATCCGATACGCGGGTCAAGACACACACCGGCAATAATTTGTCTGGAATCAAGGCCCTTGACCTCTGCGTACGTATCAAGCTCATTAAAGTATGCGACACGCAGAGCCAGATACGTATTCGAAAAAAGCTTGATCGCTTCCGCTTCAGTCGTATCCGTATATACAATATCGATATCCTTCTTCATCGCACCTTCAGCCATAAGCCCGGCAAAAACCTTCGCTCTTTCGGACTGCTCTCCAACGACAATACGGGAAGGATACAGATTGTCATACAGCGCACGTCCTTCGCGCAGGAATTCAGGGGAAAAGATAATATTATCCGCGCCGAACTTCTCTCTTGCATGCTTTGTATACCCGACCGGAACTGTTGATTTGATCACCATGACGGCCTGCGGGCAATATGCAAGAACATTCCCGATGACCGCCTCAACCGAACTCGTGTCAAAAGAATTTTTATCGGGATCATAATTGGTCGGTGTCGATATAACGACATATTCTGCATCCTTAAGCGCAAGCGCCGCGTCCGTCGTCGCCGTCAGGTGCAGCGGCTTCGTCATCAAAAATTCCTCAAGTTCCATATCGATAATCGGGGACTTCCTGTTCCTGATCATATCAATCTTTTCCTGAACTACATCAAGGATCATGACCTCGTTGTGCTGCGCAAGAAGTACGGCATTCGAAAGCCCGACATATCCTGCCCCGACTACTGTAATGTTCATTTATAACTCTCCCATATATCTGTCAGATGATTTAATCATATGTTACTTAACTAAATTATATTCATAATGAGCAGTTTTAAGGATGCTCTCCATATTTGCTTTTTGATGATACCAGTTTTGAGATTGTCCAACACCAGAATTCGTGTAGCTCCTCCGTAAAATTGATACTTGTTCATAAGACCGAAATCCACGTATTATTTTTGTGTCAGATTGATTTTGATGTTATAGAATCTAATGTAATATGCGTTAACGATAAAGATATGTATCTTGATTGGTTCTCCCATTTCGGTATTCACATCACATTCAGTTTTGAACTTTTCGAAAAAAGTGAATGGAAACCTACCACAATTTTTTATATAAATGCTTTAATGTTTTTTGTACCTTAACCGGTATTATATTCCAAACGTGATAAACATATTTTCTAATTCCCAATTTTTTATTATACCAGCTATCTACTGCTTTATATCCATTTAGACGATACAGTTCCAGTATCTGTTCTCGGTTTTTGCTTACTGTGCTAGGATAAGAAAGTTGACGATTTTCAGCCTTTGCTTTTTCAAAGCTTGATGGTCGCAAATCTAAACTGGTTCCAAATTGTTCCAAAAGACGTTTCCCATGTTGAGTATTTACAATCAGACATGAAATCCCTTTTTGAGTATCCATATCTCCGCCGTGACCTATCAGATATTCTGGATGTTCTCGTTCGATTCCCCAGTAATCACCAATCGTCAAATCACCAACCCTATGAGGGGTTGCATATTTGCATTCATAACAGGTTTCCCGGTAAGTATCGGAATCAAGAAACAGTTTATAGTACGACGAAAGCTGAACTGGAAGAAGCTTTGTCCTCTTTCTCTTTGATTTATCGATATAAGTGACTTTTCCTTTTAATCCCCACCCACCAGTCTTATCTCTAAATTTGAAACCTATGATGTTTCCTTTAAGCTTCTTTTCAAACTCCTTGATGTAACTCTGAAAAAGAGCCGCGCTTGGAACTCCATGGCAAATAATATCTACGGTATACAAGTTTTCATACTTTTCATTTCCCAAATATGTTCTCAACGCAGCTACTTGACAAGGGGTTCCAGAAAATAACACAGTTTTCTCTAGTATCAAATCCGACTTTACCTGCTGATAGATATCGCCAATACAGCTTTGCACATACTTTGAACCTTGCAGTCGAATCAGTTCTTCCTCATTTACAATTCGTATATGTTTGGGTGTAATCATTTGGTCTTCAATCTCCATGGAACAACCAAAAACAATTCCGTTATTATTTAGGACTTCTTTTGCAATGGATGCAAAAATCCCCCCTGATGCAGAGCTCGTAATAATATTTTTATCATTTGCAGCAGCCACAAAAGTTTCTATAGGAACTGCTGACTCTCCCATCGTCTGGTACGCACATACCCGCTGACACATTCCACACTTAATACAAAGACCCTCATCAATTTTAGGATAAATGAAACCGTATTCATCCTCGCACATACTAATTGCGTGTTTTGAACAGATATTGAAACACGCTCCGCATCCACAACAATCTCTTTTATCTTGAAATAGTATAATTTGATCTTTCATTAAGTATTCTCCAAATTTTGATTAGCTACTCTGTCCAATGTGTTTTTCAGCCATGCCAATGACTTACATCGCTCTTGCTCCAAGATGATATTAACTGGGCTATAATCAATTTGCACCTCCGGAGTTTCAAAATCCGTCTCGTCGTTAATCACTCTGGATTCTAAAGAGAACATCTGAAGGATACTTTGATTCCTGCTAGTCGACTGCTTTGGTAAAAGAGTGACAAACTGCTTGTTCAAATTGATTGAGAATGCAGTCGCATGGAAGGAATCAGTCACAATGCAGTATGCACTTTCGAACAACGCCAATAGCTTTTTATAAGATGGAAGACAGGTGAATTTGAAACCTTTCTTCTTCTCGGTATAGGATACACTTACATTAATTACTTCACATCCCAAATATTGCGCATAATTTCGAGTATAATTGACCAGCGACTCATTTTTATGAATCTGGTACAGGAGAATATATTTTTTCTTTGGTGCTGCCTCATTTTCTCTAATACTATGCCACTCATCCCTAGAGAGAAGCAATGTGGGGTCAAGAACCTGCTCGCTGCTCAGACCTATTCTGCTGAGCATCTCCGTTCCACTCTGTTCTCGGACAGAGATCGAAATGTATTTGGACAAACAACTTTTGATTCGTTCCGCGTTTTCTACCTTGAAGGTGTCCTTCCCAAAACTCGCTGCATAGGAGATTCGCAAAGCCCCTTTCGGGAGAAAATCCAGAAAGTATGCCCAGTCTAGTTGGTCATTGATTGTTTCGTTCCAGACCTGATCAGAACCAGTGCAGTAAATATCTGCCACCGGAGGATCGATTCTCATCCCTTCAAGAGTATTGTATTCTTTGCTCAGGTGTAGTGCATTTTTGCGGAAGCCAGAGAAAGTATGGAACTGCCACGCCCGGTTTGGTATGTTGAAGGCATAAAAAATCACCCGTCGAAAAAAGTTTTTGTTCCATGGAGAGTCTTTGATCTCAACATAGCAAAGATGATAGGATTTTTCCTCTTTGTTGATATAATTCAATGTATAGGCATCATACCCCAGAACAGTGACCGTTTTTTCCAGTGCAACTGCCTGCAAAAAAGAGCCGTAATTTGAAATAGCATGACGTGAAATAATCATAACCTTTTTCAATATCGGCACCTCCAAAAATTTTATGAAAACATAGGCTCATACAATTTCCCATAGACTGTAATCGCAGCCAGGCAGACAATGATTACGCGAATTCGCTTCTAAATCTTCTGCAATAGACAAAGCGCATCATGAACATACATGCTTCTGTTGAGCCTCTCAAAATTGCCAGATTCATTACTGTGAACTGACCAATTGCAAGTAGCACCACCAGCCCAGCAATCTGTAAAGCTGCTGCATAGATTGTTGTCTTAGTGGTTTCCTTCACCCGGTTGATAGCACCTAAGGCCGGCCATCCCATCAGCATGGCAGGGAAGCTGAAAAACAGCAATGGGATGAAGGACCTCAGCAACGGGACAGCTGTGATATATTTTTCACCACCGACGATCAGTAGTGCCCACTTAGCAGCAAAGAAGGTAAAGACACAGCCTGCGGTAATGGCTGTCATAAAAATGGCAGCCGTGCGCTTAACTAGATTCAGGTCTCTACTTTTCACCATGTAAGGGTAGATGCCATCGGTAACGGGAGTATAGAGCGACATTACAGCGGAAACCATTTGAAGGCATAGACTCCATTCGGCCACTTCTCCAGTGGTCAGAAAAATACCAATCAGTAGCGTGTTCAGAGCTGTAAACGTAGTCGATGCCATGTTAGAGACAAAATAGACAGTTGCTTCTTTTAATTTCATATACGCATTCGTAATACACGTAAACTGAACATGATATCCTCTTTTTTTCATTTCAAGAACAACCAACAGAATTGCAACCAGTGAACCTAAAATATCCAGCATGGGAATCCAAAGTAAATCAGCATCATTTTTAACAAAAACAAACGTTAAAACTGCTGCCAAGCTTCTCATAATTACATAGCGAATCGTAATAATTTGCATCTCCTCGATTCCCCGGAAAAGAAAATCCATCAGAAAACATGTCAGAGCAACGACTATAAAAGATAGGATTGTATACAGAGCATGTTTCTTTAGTATCGGAATTGCAAAAATCATGACAAGCATCACAAAAAAAGCGCCGACAAGTAACATAAACTTTGCCAGCAATGTATCACCAATCACCCGATTGATTTTTTCTCTATCATTCCCGGCATTTACAATATCTTTCGTAGCTGATAAAAGAAATCCAAAATCAACTAAAACCTGCATATATTGCATTACAGCTTTAACGTAAGAAACCACGCCATAATTATCCTTTGTCAGAATACGCGTCAAATATGGTAGAGTCATTAGCGGCAGTATAATTTTTGTGATGTTCATGATGTATAACATCGAGGTGTTTTTAACAATCTTATTCTTTAGTGTGTTTTTCCCCATTCATTCACCTAATGATTGGTTTGACCAACGTGTTCCTTTCCTGATATATTAGCGCCTTCTCAGGATAGTTCCCTTTCACCACCGTTCCGGCAGCAACAACTGAATTCTCGCCTATTGACGTTCCCCTTAAAATGACTGAATTAGCACCAATCCATACATTATTACCTATCATGATAGGTCCTGTTGCGAATTCTCTAGTCGAATCATTCCCCCGATAATCATGGTCATGATCCACAATCACAACATTAGGAGCAATAATTACATTCTCACCTATCGTTATGATCTCCATACTGATGATGCTTACATTTTGATTGAAAAAGCAGCCTTTTCCGATCGTCAGTCTGCCAGTACCTGCACTAATGTAGGAATAGTTTCGGCAACTAAGTTTGCCAGAGATTGACAATAGACCAGTATCGCTTCTTACTATTGTCGAGGACGGTATTCCTTGTATGACTGAACCGGAATATTGCTTTTTTAGTTTCATTTTTGTCAACCGAAACAGGTTAACTATATAGTTTATTATTTTCATTTCACATTCCCACCTCGTATATCCGGATTAATTTTTTTAATATCATCTTTATTATTTCTTAAAACAATCTTCTTATTTCCCAAAAGCAACAAGAACAATATAAAGATAAGCGGTATTATATTTCCGATAGCGGAAAAATTGGCTGATATGACAATGGTATAGCACTGACACAACAGATATGTAGAGACAAGAAGCTTAAGAAAATTCCTTCGCTGCAATCCTTCGCAGATGCATCTCAAAAGCAGTGAAAGCAGGGATGCATCTATGATCAAGAATGGTATCGCACCAATATAGCCGAACATCGCTGCCCAGATGACAGGATATCCACCTGTCACAGCAGCTGTACCATAACTATAAATAGTAAGTGCACTTTTAGAACAACCTCGATTCATGAGGTAATGTGCACCTGTCGGTTTGTTGGTTTCAATGCCAAGAATGCTGGCCATTTCATCGAAATAGTGTCCTGGGTCCACGTCTCTGCTTTCAACAACTTGACGGTCAATGGCCCAAGTCAAATCGGCCTCCTGTGCTAATGCACGATACGTCAAAAAGTCATAGGCTGTAGAAAGTCCATAGGATGTGTCAGCATTTCCCGCTTTGATTACTTCTGCAAAGTGATTATATTTAGGGATTAGCATAATAACGATTGCACATGTCGCCAAGGCAATATATCGGAATTTAAGTAACTTCCTTTTTTGAGCCAACTTCAAGAGCAGTGGACTAAGGAAATAGATTACACATTGCAAATATCCACCGAACTGGATACCACGTAGAAAAAGCGCTGCTAGATTCAACACAAATATCGTAAGTGGCAAAATTTTTTTCTTTTTCGCAGCTTCTGCAACGCAAAAATACCCAGCGACCCATAAAAGAGGATAAGAAAAATAGTCAATAATCTGTGCCAATGGCAACTTCGAATAATCAGAAAAATAATTGAAGCGCGTAACGGCAGAATTCGTCAGCACATTTCCAGAAATGATTATGTCCAGTAGTCTATAAGCGTATACAGCAAAAATAATATGCAACCACTTGCGGTCATTTCTAGTTACATAATAATCACTTTCAATCTTTCTGGGCATCTTTTTTGCCCAATATGTAATTACACCAAGCATAAGCTCTATCTGTAAAAATAGTCTAAATGTAGCACCTGTAGCATAACTCGTTGTACCTATATCCTTTAAATATACGCCAGTTTCGATATACGCACTAGAGACTAATAATTGAGCCCAGTAAATTAAAATTATAAGCATTGCGCAGAAATATTCTGTATGTTTATTATAAATATAAATAACAGTCATAGCATATAGTACAATGGCTACAATATTAATAATAGTAATAACTAAATTCACTTCTCTAGCCCCTATGTTCACTTCCCAAAATACTAAGATACAGAGTTATTATGATTGCTGTTTGATTATCTAAACAATTCATCTACTTTCCCAATATAGAACTGTTCCAACCAAATTGCATTTTTTGTGATATCATAGCGATTTTGATCTACGATAGCGTTTTCTCTTGAACAAGTTTCCACCAAATGTTTTATTTCATCTGCCCATTTTTTACTATTCTGAGATAGGCTTATAAATCTGGTACAGCAACTAATTGCTATTTCTGAAGTAATTTCAGCTGAAAACAAGCAAGGCAGTCCAGCTGCTTGCGCTTCAACACCAACCACAGGAAAACCTTCATAGAGTGACGGTAACACAAAAACATCCATTGCCTGATACCATTCTGCAATATCAGCTTTAACACCCATAAAACGAATATCATCTTTCAAACCACGTTCTTCAACCATTTGGGTAATTTCGTCCCTCAACGTTCCTTCCCCGAAAAGTAACAATACTGAATCATGATTCTTCATGTGAAAAGTTTCAAAAATTTCAATTAGGAATCGATGATTCTTCTGTTCAAAAAATCTACCCACATGACCTATTACAACCGTACTATCCTTAATTCCCGCTTCTAACCTCTTTTTTTCTCTCAAAAACGGTTTGTAGTTAAATGCATTCAAATCAATCGCATTTGGCAAAATCATCACTTTACCATTCTCTACATCATTTTTTCCAAATAGATAAATACCTGCATCCTCTCCGCAGGCAAAATAGTCCGTAGCAAACAGTTTGCCTAGAAATAGTCTAACGCCGTAATATATCTTGTTTTTTAATCCTTGCGGATTTTCTGCCATATGCGAATGATTGATACGAACCTTAATCCCAGACAATGCTCCCAGAAACATTGGGACACATGCCCATTCCGTCAAATGCGAATGAACGATATCAAATCTATATTCGTCAAAAATAGATTTCATCTCACGCAGACTACGCATAAAATTTACACTTTTAGGTGTAACATTATGTATGATGAAACCCATATCTGTAAATCGGTCAGCACATTCCTGAACTTTAATTCCATGGCCGATAATATGAACTTCAAATTTGTCTAAGTCCATATGTGAAAAATAATTATAAATAACACTTTCAACTCCACCATTTACAAAGTCACCTATAACATGGCAAATTTTAATTTTTCGCTTCATAGACATTCCCCCTCATAGGCATTAACATAATCAAACACCAATTTATTCCAATCAAACCTGCTGATAAGATCATCAGCTATTACATTTAGATTATCAGCATCATAATCCCGTTGAATTATTTTGCACATTTGAGCAATAAGGCTATGTTCATCATTTAAGTTGAAAAAAAAGCCATATTTGCCACTAACTTCAAGATTAGTTGGTATCTTACTCAGGATAATTGGAGCATGGTGTGCCATACACTCCAATTGAGTCAAACCAAATCCCTCATATACCGTCGGAAAAATATATGCTGCCGTTTCCGAATACAACTTATTGCAATCCTCATTTGAAACATATCCGGTAATAATGATATCTTCTTTGTATTTTTCAGAAATAATCATAGCCTCATATTCTTTATATCCATAACCAGGACGTCCTGCTAAAACCAATTTAAAATCATCTGCTTGACCGTTTTGTTTTAGTTTTAAAAAGCTTTGTATGACTATACCTAGATTTTTTCTTCTCTCAACAGTACCCACGCACAAAAAAAATTTTTTATTTACTATGTCTTGCAAAGCAGCATTTTTATAATCATTAATATACATTCCTTCATTAATTTCGTCGCAGACACCAGGATAGACCGCTCTAACTTTTAAAATATAGGATGGAAATATTTCATTTATCTCTCTTTTAACAGACTCAGAATCTGTCAAAACCACATCCGCATTTTTTATTGCATGGCGAAGCATAAACCGTGCATATACGCCATATAACTTGGGGAATGTATCTTTATATAAAACAGTCGCCAAATCGTGTACAGTAACAACATATTTCGACTTTCTATTTCGTATAAACGGAATTGCAAAATTTGTATAATGTAATATATCATAACGTTTTGATCTGATTAAATATTGGGGCGAATTAATGTATACCAAATACTTTAAACGTCTCAGGCTTTTCTTCCCCGTAGTATTACTAAAACTCTCCAATTCCACCTGATCAATATGGCATTTTTTAAAATCAGCTAATTTTTTAAGTGCCATATATAGATGCATGGTATAGTTTCCAATGCCGGTTCCGACTTCTATTTGCATTCCGTCATCAATCAATATATTCATTTTTCTCCTCTACCATCTCGTCATCATATCAATGAACTTATTTCCCTAAACGTTTGTTCTATATTAATAACATCATTGATCGTAACGACAGTTTTAATTCCTTATGAAAACTAAAACAGTAAACCTGTCGTATCTAACTTCCTTCGGTAAAATTATCTGCGCCCATGGATAACAGTTTCTATTTGCGATCTGTTTTATTCGTACACTTTTATCCCCGGCATATCCTTAAAAATTTGGTTTCACCTCACCGAGTAAGTATAAAATAATTTCAACATTTTTTTGAATCATCATTTGTTCCCATTTCTGTGCTCTTATCACAAAGCAAATTACCAACAATACCAAATCTCATATTGAGTCATCCTAATAGCTCTTCAAATTTTTTAGTTGCATTGTCCCACGTAAAATAATTACATACAAACTGATATGCATTTTTTTGCAATTTATGTGCTAATTCTTGATCTTCCATAACACGAACAACACAGTCAGCAAATGCTTCATCTGTATCAGCTACCAGCCACTCATTATCATTCTTGGCATCAATATTTTCTGCGCCGATTGTTGTAGTTACCACAGGTACGCCCATCGCCATTGCCTCTAAATTCTTTGTTTTGATACCGCTGCCAAATATTAACGGGCATACAAAAACTTGATGTCTGCAGATATAATCACGTACATCCTTTACGCGTCCAGTCAAGATGACATGTTCTGAAGCACGAGTTTTCACTTGCTCTGTGATACCACCACCAACAATGCAAAATTTTGCATCTGGTACCCTTTTCAGTACTAACGGTAAAATATCTTCAATGAAGTGAATTACACCCGCTTCATTATGTGATACGCTCATAGCACCCAAAAAACAAATCGAATGTGGCACTACTTCTAACTTGCGGTAATATGCTCCATAATAATCCACGTCAACCCCTAATGGAATTGACATGGCATTTTTCTTTCCTAACTGTTGATTCAATTTACGTGCTTCTTGTTCTGCAACAAAAACAGTTTTGTCATAGATTTCACAAATTTCCTTTTCATAATTGCTAAGGAGCTTAACTTCCTTTTTCATAATCTGTCTTTTCAAAAATTTCAGCTCAAGCAGTTGTTGAATGAATCTTGGGAGAGAATATAGATAAGCACCATAAGGATTAACATATTTCAAATCAATCTCGAGCTGCCGTTGATAACGCAAAGACAGTAAATCATCAAGATCTGCAATTTTATAGCCTGAATAATCGCGCAAATATTCTGTGGTTCTAACCATATCCGCCATCGTATAATCTGGTTGCTCAGCTGTTAAAATCCGTTCGATTTCAGCCATAATTGAGTCATCCCAAAATAAAGAGACTTGCAGAGGAAATTTTCCAGCTATTAATGTTTTAGTCAGTAAATTTGTTAACTTTTTTCTAGCTGTCACATTGGGTAGAACATATACTTTTTCTATAAAATCTGGTTTAGGAGAAACAGCATCTCCCCGTTCTAAGAAAGAAACTATGACAATCTTCAAATGATATATATCATGCATAATACGGCAGTAATTGTACATGACGTTTTTTCTACCAGAAGTAGGCGGATAAGGTAGCCTTGCAGTTACAAATAACATTATCTTCTTATAATTCATCTTATTGTCCTTATTGTTAAGGTTATCCTGTTTTCACATTATCATAATTATTTTTTTCTGGTTTCCAGACAATATATTCCCAATAAAACAATAATCACCACAAACACCGTTATCTAACGGACAAAATCGCACTAAATCTACCATAATTGTCATGTTCTGACTGCACATTGAAATGATGTAATCAAGGATTAAAAATATGTAAAAAAGTCTTCTTTTACACCGACCCTCGTCTCCCCAACACAGCCGCAAAAGTCATAACTATAATCTTCAAATCCAGCCCCAGCGACCAGTTTTTGATATATTCCGTATCGAGTTTTACCACTTCTTCGAAGTCCGTGATATTGCTTCTTCCGCTGACCTGCCAGAGGCCGGTGAGTCCGGGCATGGTTGCAAGGCGGCTCTTGTGGTGGAGGTCGTACTTCTCGTATTCATCGACCGTCGGCGGGCGGGTGCCAACGAGAGTCATGTCGCCCCTGAGGATGTTGATGCTCTGCGGGAGTTCGTCGATGCTGGTTCTGCGGAGGAAGCGTCCGATCGGCAGGATCCGGGGATCGTTGTCGACTTTGAACATCAGACCGTCCATCTTGTTCTGTGCGAGCAGGTCTTTTTTGCGGTCTTCAGCGTCCATGTACATGGAACGGAATTTGTAGAGACGGAAGCGGCGGCCGTTCATGCCGATGCGCTCCTGATGGAAGAAGATCGGGCCGGGCGATTGGATGTAGATGATCGGTGCGAAGATCACATAGCATATAGCTGTCGCGATGAGGCCGACGAGTCCGGCCGCGATACTGATCATCCGCTTGATGAAGAGTTTTCTGGAGGCGATGACGCTGAGGCTCGTCGTAATGCAGGTGAAGCCGTTCACCTCTTCGACCTGCGCGTTCGGGAATTTGCTTGTGATGCGGTCGATGTTGATGTGTACCGTAACGCCCATTTCGAGGAACCGGTTGGCGATCTCGTCGGTCCGGGAATCATAGATATTAACAAGCACCTGATCCACGACGTTGGTCCTTGCATATTCCAGCATCGTGTCATAGCCGGCCACAACGGGAACCCCCAGAACCTGAGTACCGGTTATGTCTGCATCAATGATGACGATTCCTTTTAATTTCTGGCTGCCGTATTCATGGCTGAGGAGCTTCTCTACGCTTGTCTGCACGAGGGCTCTCTTGGTAACAAGCAAAAGGTATTCAAAGTTCTTTGTATGTTCTGTCTTTTCCCGGATATAGAACTTTCCGATAATACGGGTGCCGTACATGATCAGCATATTGATGCCCAGAAAGATGATCATGATCAGTCTTGAATAGGCGGCAGACTGTTTGATGATGAACATGTAGCCGATCATAAATCCCACCAGGATGAAGTTGTATTTGACAACCGCCTTCAACTCCTGCAGATACCCCCGGCGAAGGATGCCGGAATAACATTCCGTAAAAAATACGATACAGATATGCAGGAAGCACAGAAGCAGGCCAATCCGCAGATAAATTGGCACGGAATAAGGCGAGGAAATTCCGTGATAGATAGAATAGGAAAGGACATATGAGAACTGAATACAAATTAAATCAAGGATAATAAAGTCGAAATGCTTGACCCAGCTGCTTTGTATTTTCGCATACATATTGTGTGCCCCCCTTACTATTTTTCGCATGCTGCCGACCGGCAAAGATTGTCTCTTTGTCTGACCTGCTGTTTGTAATTCGGCTTCATCGGAATAGAACACGCGCGGGGCGATGATTCATCCGGGAAAGCGTTATTGACTATATCTTTTGCATGAGAGCTCCGGCTTTCCCGGCCGGTTTACTCTCTATGGGATGCACACACTCCGCGCTGATAGAGACCATTCGCTTTTGTCCGTCAAAAGTGAATGCCACCATGGCACGCCGTTTGTGTTTGTCGAGCTTGATTATGGTTCCCTGACAGTCCAGAAGCGGACCGTCGATGACCTGTATTGCCTGGCCTTCTTCGACCGTTATTCTGGATGTTCCGATGATGCCGTTGTGGCGGTAGATCCACATGGCATACTCTTCATCACTTCCGGTAAGGATCCGCATGCCCTTCTCATATTCGAGGGCTTTATAGAGATGCCTGACCTGGGTCCTTATGTCAGGCGGCAGAATGTCCCGGGACGTGTAGAGGAATATATATCCCGGCAGAAGTATCTGTGTGCGATTCTCCCACTGTCCGCTTCGTTTCTCCTGATGGATCTTCATGGGAGCGAAGGCCGTCAGGTCAGGATAGTGCTGCATAATGCTCTGTGCAGCGGATTGTTCGGCGCCTGTACGGCACAACATACAGTAGGATTGGATCTCTCCATTTAGCGCATCCATATCCGTTACTGCTTTTCCACGAGCTTGCCCGGCTGATTCCTTCTCGGCGGTTTTGTATGCTCGGCCCTGCGTGCATTATTTGTGCTTCCTTCGCCGTAGCCGTAGCCATAACCATATCCGTAGCCATAGACGCCGCCCTTTGTTTTGACATTGTTGAGCACAACGCCTATGAGATTCGCATTCGCACGTTTCAGCGCATCGCCTGCGCTCTTCACTTCGGCAGAACCGGTCTTGCCGCTGTTGACAACCAGGACGACACCGTCGCACAGGTTCGAGATGATCTGGGAATCCGGCACCAGGAGGACCGGCGGGGTGTCAATGACGATGTAGTCGAATTCCTTGCGGATCTCCTCCAGGAAAGACTTGAACCGGTCGGAGCTTACAAACTTCGTCGTATTCAACGGCTTGCGGCCTGCTGTTATGACAAACAGATTCGGGATATTGGACTTGATCAGGAACTGACGCCAGTCGGCATCCTGGCTGATAACATCACTGAGTCCGTTCGAGTTCACATAGTTGAACAGAAGATGTACCGAGGCATTACGCATATCGCCGTCGAGAAGAAGCGTCTTCTTGCCGGATGCGGCCATGGCTGCGGCCGTGTTGGCGGCTATCGTTGTCTTGCCTTCGTTCGGAAGGGACGATGTGATCATCAGACACATATTCTTGAGTCCGACAAAGGAGAAATCTATATTGACTTTCAGTTTGCCGAAGATGGCACTGACCGCCATGTCGGCTTTGGAAATGGGTTTGCCGATATTTGTTTCGTGTGCTTTCATCTATATTTTTTCTCCTTTTAGCTAATTCCGATCGATTACCGGCACGACTCCGAGTACCGGAACGCCGAGAAGCTCCTGAACCTGTTCTTCCGTCTTGACGGAACGGTCCAGATACTCAAGCAGGAATGCCAGGCCGATTCCTATGACAAGTCCGGCCAGGGCACCAATCATGACATTTTTCACGCGGTTTGGTTCAACCGGGGTGCGCGGCAGCGGCGCCTCATCAATGATCTGGACATTATCCATCTTCATGATGTCTTTGACTTCGCTCTGGAAGATGCGGGTTATCGAATTGGTGATGCTCTGCGCCAGGACGGGGTCCTTGTCCTTGACCAGGATATGGATAATTTCCGTATCGCTGGCCGAGGTGACGGATACCTTATCGCTGAGCTGCGCGGTTGACATGGGAAGGCCGAGCTCGGCGATTACCTGATCGAGGACGCGGTTGGTCTTGCAGATGACACGGTAGGAATTGACGAGCTGCACGTTCAGGGTATAGTCACTGTATGTCAGCTGCGAAGACGTGTCCGCTGTTGTCTTCTGATTGCTGACGATGACCGTCGAAGATGCCTGGTATACATCATCGAGCACGAACCAGGAATACAGCCCGGTGGCAATGGCGGCGAGAATCGGTATCAGGAGTACAAGTCCGATGCGTTTCAGGATAATATGAAAGATCTGTTCAATGGATATTTCGTCTGCTTCGGCTGCCATCGATGTCCTCCTGTATGTATATGCTTATCAGTCTGTTTTGTTTGCCGGTTGGCAAGCAAAATGAATACGCCTGTTTACTTTTTCGAAACTTTCGTATCTGTTTTCTGCTTCGAATGTTTCCAATATCTCGTGAAAACAATTGTTTGATTATCGAAATGTCATACAAATACCTTGTAGATTATATTATTTTTGCCTTTCATATACAAGCAATGCAACATAAAATCACTGAAAATTTATAAGCAATAGTTTGCATCCGGTAAAGTTGTATCATGACGCGCGATATTCTTGATACAACTTTATTTCAGAATACTTTGTTGCATGGGACATATACAGGACAATAAATCCATATTCTCTGTTCTGTGCAGGATTTTTTCGGGTTTCCCGGGATTTTTCCGAATAAACACAGAATTTTATGATAATTATTGGCATTTTCTTGTTAGAAGCAACAGGCGGCCGCTCGGGTATAGTCACCGGAGGCCGCCTGAATGTATGATCTGTTTTCTTCCGAATGGATGTATCAGTCCGAATGACTCCGGGCTGTTCCGCCCTGCACGGTCTTCAGGAAACCGTCGCATCCCTCCGACACATCGCGGTACGTCGCTTCGAAATCGCCCGTATACCAGGGATCGGCGATGGGGCCGGGCCGGTCGGTATAATCCAGAAGAAGGCTCACTTTCCCTTTCGTATCTTCGCCGACGATGCGGAGAATATTCGAAAGATTCCACGAATCCATACCTATTATATAGTCGTAATTTCTATAATCTTCTTTTTTGAGACGGACAGCCGCCCTGGTCTCTGCCGATATGCCGTGTACAGCAAGAATCCGGCGTGTGCCCGGATGAACCGGGTTGCCGATCTCTTCCGTGCTCGTCGCGGAAGAGGCAATCCGGAATTGACTGCCCAGGCCGAGCTTCCCGACACGGTCGCGCAGGACAAATTCGGCCATCGGCGAACGGCAGATATTTCCGTGACAGACAAACATGACTCTTATCATATATATGATCTCCCGTTCGTATTGTCTCCGGGTCATGCGGACCCCGGTTTTGCTATTTTAACACAGATCGGCGCGTGCGCCGACGGCGGATCATGCGGACGAGTGTCGGCGGGTGTCGGCGGGTGTTCCGGCAGGTTGGCGGGTGTCGCAGCTGTTGGGATCGTCCCGCCGGCTGTTCCGGCAGATTTCGGAAATTGTCCGTTGACTTTCCGGCTCCGTTCCGATATAGTTTGCATGCAAACCATTGAAAGGAGCAGACTATGGACCGCAGCCAGGAAATTTTTACCGTTGCTTTGCTGATCCGGAACATTTACTCGCAGTCGATGAACGAGATCAGCCGGAGCATGGCCGCAAGCGGCCTTTCGCATCAGCAGATTATGGTATTCCGCCTTATCGCCCACGGAAAGACTGTCCGGGTATCCGAACTGTGCAGGGAGATGTCCTTATCCAAAGGCACGGTTTCCGGAATTCTAAACCGGATGGAGACGGCAGGATTTATCGAAAAGTATAAAGACAGCAAAGATCACCGCAATACATATATTCGTTTTTCGGAAAAGGGCCGGGCGCTTGCCGCCGAATTCCGGACGCAGATTGTCGACAGTTTTGATCAGGTTTTTACAAATTTCACAGACACGGAATTACTGCAGGCGAAGGACGCTCTTGTCCGGATGCAGGATAAAATGAAGAAAGGAGATTCAATATGGATACAAGATTAATCCTTGCCGTCGTAACCATTTCCCTCGCTCTCCTTTTTTACACAATAGGCGTATGGTCTGAACGCAGGTCAGGCACCCTGAAGCCCTGGCATGTATTTGCCTTCTGGATCGGGCTTGTATTTGATACGACCGGTACGCTGACGATGCGTGCGATTGCCGGCAGCGGGTCTGAAGCCGCAAATCCTGTTCTGTCGGCAATACACGGCATTTCCGGCGTGTTGGCCATTGGCCTGATGGTTGTTCATGCGCTGTGGGCTGTTTTCGTCCTGCTGGGAAAAGACGGGAAAAGGAAAGCCGATTTCCACCGGTTCAGCATCGCAGTCTGGACTGTCTGGCTGGTGCCCTATCTCGCAGGCATGTTGATTGGTATGTTTCATTAATTATTATTTCTGCAATTTTATCACTCTAATCTTTCACGTTCAAATTCAGGAAAGTTAACGAATTCGCCTATTTTGTGCCTGATTTATTGCAAACGAAGTTCTGCTGTTGTATAGTGTGAATATTTATGAGGACGCTCATAATGCAAGAAGATCATTCGGAATATGCAAATTCAAATATTAGGAGGTCATGTTTATGAGAAAATCACTTCGCAAGATAGCGGCCGTTCTGCTTACCGTAGCTATGGTCGCCTCCCTTACCGCTTGTACCGGCAAGTCCACATCTTCCACAACAGCAGCCGACGGCACAACAGCTGCCGATGGCACAGCCGCTGCCGGCGGTACAATCAAGATCGGCGGCATCGGGCCGACGACAGGCGGGGCTGCCATTTATGGTCAGGCCGTTAAGAATGCCGCAGAGCTGGCCGTTAAGGAAATCAACGCCGCGGGCGGCATTAACGGCATGCAGATCGAATTCAAATATGAAGACGACGAGCATGATGCCGAGAAATCCGTCAACGCGTATAACACGCTGAAGGACTGGGGCATGCAGATGCTCATGGGTACGGTTACAAGCACACCCTGCATCGCGGTTTCCGAGTATACCAAAGAAGACAACATGTTTATGCTGACACCTTCGGGTTCAGCCGTTGACTGCGTCAAATATGACAACGCATTCCGCGTCTGCTTCTCCGACCCGAACCAGGGCACAGCTTCCGCCAAGTATATCGCCGCCAACAAACTGGCTACGAAGGTTGCCGTTATCTACGACAGTTCCGATGTCTACTCCTCCGGCATCTACGAGACATTTGCCGCAGAAGCCGAGAAGCAGGGTATTGAAATCGTAGCCGCCGAGGCATTTACCGCTGACAGCAACAAGGACTTTTCCGTACAGATTCAGAAGGCTAAGAGCGCCGGCGCCGAGCTGGTTTTCCTTCCGATCTATTACACGGAAGCTTCTCTGATTCTCTCCCAGGCCAAGAGCGCCGGTTATTCTCCGAAGTTCTTCGGCTGTGACGGTCTTGACGGTATTCTCACGGTTGAGAACTTCGACACATCCCTGGCCGAGGGCGTTATGCTCCTGACTCCTTTCGTAGCAACGGCAGATGATGATGCCACACAGAAGTTCGTCGCCGCTTATAAAGCCGCATACGGAGAAGTTCCGAACCAGTTTGCTGCCGATGCCTATGACGCCATGTACATCATCAAGGCTGCTGCCGAGAAGGCCGGCGTTACCTCCGATATGTCCATTTCCGACATCTGCGAAGCCATGAAGTCGGCTATGACCGAAATTACGGTTGCCGGTGTAACAAGCTCTTCCATGACATGGTCTGCCGACGGCGAACCCAACAAGGAGCCCAAGGCCATGAAGATCCAGAACGGCGAATACGTCGCAATGTAATTTTTCCCGAAATATACTCGAAGAAATGTCAATTTTCCCCTGGTAAACTCGAAGAAGGGTTGCTGAATGAAGTGACCCTTCTTCCCTTTTACACGGGCAGGAAGTATAGTTATTCTGAACTGCGTTTATCTGCCTTCCTTCCGGGACGCAAAGGATTTCGCGCAGTATCAATGCTAAAGGGGTGAGCCTTTTGGATTTTCTGACGTACCTGGTTACCGGAATCAGTTTAGGCAGTATTTATGCCATCATTGCCCTCGGCTATACGATGGTTTACGGAATCGCAAAGATGCTGAACTTCGCCCACGGCGATGTCATCATGGTCGGCGGTTACGTAAGCTTTATCATGACCAGCAATATTGGGCTTCCCCCGTATGTCAGCATCGTGGCTGCCATGCTGGTCTGCACCGTGCTCGGCGTGGCAATTGAGCGTTTTGCCTATCGGCCGCTCCGGAAGGCCCCGCCGCTGGCCGTTCTGATCACAGCCATCGGCGTCAGCTACCTTTTACAGAATGTCGCCCTTCTATTATTCGGCGCCAACCCCAAGTCGTATACTTCCCTCGTCTTTATCCCGGCGGTAAAGCTGGCCGGCGGAAAGCTGACCATTACCGGCGAAACACTGACAACAATCGTGGTTTCCGTGATTATCATGGTGAGCCTTACCTTATTTATTAAGAAGTCAAAAGCCGGCCGCGCCATGCTGGCCGTGTCGGAAGACAGGGACGCTGCCCAGCTTATGGGCGTCAACGTCAACCGGACAATCGCGCTGACCTTTGCCATCGGCTCTGCGCTGGCGGCCATTGCCGGAATTCTTCTTTGTTCGGCATTTCCCACACTTACGCCCTATACCGGTGCCATGCCCGGCATCAAAGCCTTTGTCGCCGCGGTTTTCGGCGGGATCGGCTCAATCCCCGGCGCCATGATCGGCGGTATCCTTCTGGGCGTTATCGAGAATCTCAGCAAAGCCTACATCTCCTCCCAGATGGCTGATGCAATCGTGTTCAGCGTACTGATTCTGGTGCTCCTGTTTAAGCCCACCGGAATTCTTGGGAAGAAAATCACCGAGAAAGTCTGATGAGGATGTTTATGGAAAAGGAAAGAAAAAACCTGTTATCTCAGATCGGACGTTTCGCTCCGTCCCAGTCGGCCAAATCCAATTGGATTACCTATGCGGTCATAGCGGCCGCATTTATCCTTGTACAGATCCTTACTGCGTCGGGCAATCTGTCGAGCCTCTGGAAAGGGCTCCTCGTACCGCTCTGCACATATGTAATCCTGGCGGTATCCCTGAACCTGACCGTCGGTATATTAGGCGAGCTTAGCCTTGGCCATGCCGGGTTCATGTGCGTCGGAGCATTTACCGGCGCGTTCTTCTCGATCTTCTTCGAAGACGCCATTCCATACGCCTGGATCCGCTTCCCGCTTGCGCTGATCATCGGCGGGCTTGCCGCGGCACTGTTCGGCGCATTTATCGGCGTAACGGTCCTCCGCCTCCGGGGTGACTATCTTGCAATCGTCACACTCGCATTCGGCGAAATCGTCAAAAATATCGTAAATATCCTCTATGTCGGCCGCGATGCCGACGGCCTGCATTTTTCCACGGAGAGCAAGCTGGCCCTCCATCTGAAAGAAGGCGGCAAGGTTCTTATAAACGGCGCGCAGGGCATTTCCGGAACGCCGAAGAATTCCAGTTTCCTGATCGGAATCATCCTTGTTCTTGTGACCGTCATTGTCACGCTGAACCTGATTCACTCCCGTACCGGACGGGCGATCATGGCCATCCGTGACAACCGGATTGCCGCCGAGTCAATCGGCATCGATATCACAAAATACAAGCTGACGGCTTTTGTCATCTCCGCGTTCTTCGCGGGCACGGCCGGCGTGCTGTACGCCCACAATCTCTCGACGCTTACGGCGACCCCGAAGAACTTCGGGTACAACATGTCGATCATCATCCTGGTCTTCGTAGTCCTTGGCGGAATCGGCAGCATCCGGGGCTCGATCATCGCGGCCGTCCTCCTGACGGCGCTTCCGGAAGTCCTCCGCCAGCTCAACGATTACCGCATGCTGATCTACGCCATCGTCCTGATCCTGATGATGATCCTGTCCGCGGATCCGCGCATTGCGGCACTCCGCGCAAAATATTCGCCCAAGCGCCTGTTCACCAGGAAAAAAACCGGAAAGGAGAGTATCTGATATGCCTGTACTCGAAGCAAAAAATATCAGCATCTCCTTCGGCGGCTTAAAAGCTGTCGATAATTTCAGCGTCACGATCGAAAAGGGGCAGCTATACGGCCTCATCGGCCCGAACGGCGCGGGAAAGACAACCATCTTCAACCTGCTGACCGGTGTATACAAGCCCAATGAAGGCCGCATTCTTCTCGACGGAGCCGATATCACCGGAAAAAGTCCCGTGAATATCAACAAATCCGGCGTCGCCAGGACATTCCAGAATATCCGCCTATTCCGCAATATGTCGGTAATCGACAACGTCAAGGTCGGCCTGCATAACCAGCTCCGTTACTCGACAGCCTCCGCGGTCCTTCGTCTTCCTGCCTTTTACCGGACCGAGAAAGCGTTGAAAGCAAAGGCGATGGAGCTCCTGAAGGTCTTTGACCTGCAGAACGAAGCCTCCTATCTGGCGTCCAATCTACCCTACGGCAAGCAGCGCAAGCTCGAGATCGCCCGGGCCCTTGCGACCAATCCAAAGCTTCTTCTTCTGGACGAGCCCGCAGCCGGCATGAACCCCAACGAGACGGCGGAGCTCATGAACACGATCCGCTTCGTCCGCGACAACTTCAATATGACAATACTTCTGATCGAACACGACATGAAGCTCGTCTCCGGCATCTGCGAACAGCTGACGGTCCTGAACTTCGGCCATGTTCTGGCCCAGGGCAACACGTCCGAAGTCTTGAACGATCCTCAGGTCATTACAGCCTACCTCGGCGAATAGGAAGGACTTAACATATGGCAATGCTCGAAATCAAAGATCTCGAAGTCAATTACGGCGTCATCCACGCCATCAAGGGCGTCTCCTTTACGGTCAATCAGGGTGAAGTCATCGCTCTTGTCGGCGCAAACGGCGCCGGAAAGACAACGATCCTTCATACCATCTCCGGCCTGATACCGGCCAAAAAAGGCAGCATCCTATTCGAGGGCCAGGAACTGACAAAAATGCCGGCACACAAAATCGTCTCCATGGGCATGGCGCATGTTCCCGAGGGACGGCGCATATTCCAGCAGCTGACGGTTCTCGAGAACTTAAAGCTCGGCGCCTATACCCGCAGCGACAAAAAAGAAATAGCCGAATCGCTCGGTTACGTCTACAGCCGTTTTCCCCGCCTGGAAGAACGCAAAAACCAGATCGCCGGGACCCTGTCAGGCGGCGAACAGCAGATGCTCGCCATGGGCCGGGCACTGATGAGCCGTCCGAGAATCATACTCATGGACGAGCCCTCGATGGGACTTTCCCCTCTTCTTGTCACCGCGATATTTGATATAATTAAGGCGATCCGCGAAGGCGGCACGACCGTCCTCCTCGTCGAGCAGAATGCCAAGAAGGCACTCTCCATCGCCGACAGGGCCTACGTGCTCGAGACGGGCAACATAACATTATCCGGACCTGCGCAGGACCTGCTCAACAACGAATCGATCAAAAAGGCATATCTTGGTGAGTAAGCGTCACCAGAGAAAGCGGTAACTCTATGGAAAAATGCGTGTTTACCATTGCAAGAAGCTATGGAAGCGGCGGCCGTACAATCGGAAAACTGCTGGCCGACAAACTGAACATTCCCTATTACGATCGTGAAATCCTCTACCTGGCTTCGGAAGACAGCGGCATCAAGCTGAACCTTTTCGGGGAATCCGACGAAATCGTCCGGAAAAATTTCCTGGATCCCTTCTCCGACCGCTATCGCGGCGGTGTGATCCCTCCGGAAAGCAGCGCCTTTGTCTCCGACAAAAACCTCTTCAACTACCAGGCCAAGATCATTATGGAGCTGTATGAAAAAGGCTCCTGTGTCATCATCGGACGCTGTGCCGACTACCTCCTTAAGGACTGTGCAAACGTCGTCCGCACCTTCGTCTGGGCCCCCCCGGAAGACTGCGTCAAAAATGTCATGGACATTACGCTTGTCGACGAAAAGGAAGCCCGGAAGCGCATCCGCACAATCGACGCCCACCGGAGCGCCTACTATCGCTATTATACGGGCAGCCAATGGGACGACGTCCGCAATTACGACCTCTGTCTCAACAGTTCCGCCCTTGGATTTGAAAAGACGGTCGACGTCATCCGCAGCTACGCGGAAATCAAACAGAGATAAATTTAGCGGAAATCAAGCAAAATTCAATGAAGTGCAACATGTATAAAAACGTCCCGGGGAGAAATCTTCGGGACGTTTATTGTTGCAGGAAACAGGAATCGGCGTAAATAAGACATATAGGTGTGTCCGCGATTGCATGGACACTGTCCATGTCTGGAAATACAATGTCCACGTTACGGTGGACACTGTCCATGGTAACGCGGACACAATGCCTATATCTTTTTTCTCAATTAACACGGACACTTTATATATTGCGATTTTACTCTGTAATATTCTCTGCAATCGCCATCCGCCGTCTTCCGAACTGAAGGACAAAAAGAAACAATACGGCTCCTCCGCAGAGTGCCGCGCAAATCAGCATGACAGGCTGATACGCACCAAAACGGTCATAAGAGTACGCGATAAGCGGACCCGAAAAAGCCGCGCCAACCCGAATCACAGCGTTGATTCGACCGATATGATTTCTGTATCCGGCCGGTCCGTATATGTCCAGGCACAAAAGGATAATCACGACAGTCGCCAGCGAATAGATGATGCCGAGCAGAAGCGAACCGGCATACAGCATTCCGGGAATTCTATTCCCCCGCGCAAGCAGAAGCAGGGCAAGACCCGACAGGATGAAAGCGCCGCGGGCTGTGTTGTATATGCCGATCTTATCAGCCAGCATTCCGAATGTCAGTTTGCCTCCCACGTTGCCTATCATAAGCAGGCTGGCAAGATACCCGCCGACCATGGGCGTATAGCCAAGTGACTGAGCATACGTCGGCACCTGAAAGCACAGTTGAACAATGATCATGGGAACCAGCAGAATCGCGAGAAGTAAGACAGGAAGCCATCCGGGGGCGCACTGTTCCTTCGCGGGCAGTGCCGGACTTGCAAACGGCACCGCCCCCGAACGCACAGTGGGTTCCTGTTTCATATCATCTGTATCCGGGGGAACCACCCGAATCGCAAGAAGGCAGGAAGGGATAACGGCAAGTAATAGCATTGCCATCAGGAATAATGCTGTCTGCCGCCACCCGAATCTCTCGGTAAAAGCGGAGCAAAGCGGGCTCAAAAGCGCACCGGCAAGTCCGGATGACGCCATGACGGCTCCGTTGATAAGGCCGGGTTTTTTCGGAAACCAGTTGTTGACCATAACGGGAACAACCACAGGACAGAGGGAGCCGCCGATCCCGGCAAAAGCCGCAGCGATGTACCACTGCCACACATGGGTAAAGAGGCTCATCATGCCGATGCCGCAGGCGGACACCACTCCCAGGATTGCCAGAAGAAGCAGGCCGCGTCCGGCAAAGAACCGGCGTGTCAGCCAGGAAAGGCAAGCCGCGCTCACCAATCCCGAGACCGTATAGTACAGGAAAAGCTCGCCGGTCAGAAACCCCGTGTCCTTCAGAATCGCAGCAAAGAGCACGCTGATGCAGTTAACCCCAACCCCGGTGAATCCGGCCTGGACCATGATAAGTCCGGCCAGCACAAACCATACCCGGAGCTTTTCGGGCACTTTGAAAAACAACATATCTGCTCTCTTTCTCTTTCGAGCCTTGTTATGGGATTAATTATCAGGCTTTACAGCGGGGTATTTCCCGGATGCAGGCTGCGATTTCCTCTTCACTCGGCATGGCGGGAATCGCACCTCTTTTGGTCGCCGTCAGACTGCCGGCGGCATTGCAGAAATCCATTAATTCCAAGAGTTCCTTTTGCGTGAGCGTCCGGCCCAGCTTTTCTCTGCGAATAATCCAGCCGAGGCACGCGCCCCAGAATGCATCCCCGGATCCGGTCGTGTCTATGCAGTCCGTATCATACGTCGGACTGGAAAATGTGCCTGCCTCCGCGCGGCATACACAGCCCTTCGGCCCGCAGGTGACGGCAAGCAGGGCGAGCGGATGGGCATTCCAGAGGATCTCTATCCCCTCTTCAATCGAGCCGGCATCTGTCAGGAAGAACAATTCCTCGTCGGATATTTTAACCAGATCGGCGAGGGACATCCCCTCCAGGATCATTTTCTTTGCCTCGTCAAGGCTGCCCCAGAGCAGCGGGCGCAGATTGGGATCATAGGATACGGACACACCGTTCATCTTCGCATGTCTTGCCGCCGCAAGGGTAGCTGTCCGTGCCGGCTCCGCCGTCAGCGACACGGAACCGAAATGAAATATTTTCGCACCGGCTATCGCCTCGAGCGGCAGATCCGCCGTGTCCAGCTGGACATCCGCGGTCTGGTTCCGGTAGAAGCTGAAGCTCCGGTTCCCCGTCTTATCGAGTGACACGATGGCCAGTGTCGTCGGCGCAGTGTCGTCGGCCAGAAATGCCGTGTCTACGCCGGCCTCTGCAATTTTTTTGCGGAGAAAAGCGCCGAAACTGTCCTTCCCGACCTTGGCCGCTATGGCCGTCGAAAGCCCGAGCCGGGCCGCCATCGCCAGCATATTGGCCGGAGCACCGCCGGGATTGCCTTCCAGCATAATTTTGTCTTCATCCATGCCGCTCACAAAATCCACCAGGCATTCTCCGGCGGCGATGATATCGTACTGCTTCGTCATTCAAACGTACTCCTTTCATATAAAGGGAGGGTTAGAGCATTTGATTGAATTCTATTTTTTCCCCGTTCGGACCAACAATGATGAAGTATTTGACGCCATTTTTGAAAAACGGCAAATAGTGTACTTCCGTATCCAGCAGATTATAGCTTCCGCTCTTTATGAGTTCGAATGTGCCCTGAACATCTTCCACATCAAGGGCAATATGATCAATCGAGCCAGGTGCGCCGGCCGCTTCCCTGCTTTCGTATGTCTCAATCATGAGATTTTTCAGGGATAGAAATGCAACTCTTGTGTTGTTTTCTTTATTGACTGTAGTATATAGGATGGAAAAACCCAGGTCTTCATAGAAGTCGATTGTCTTGTCTATATCCGCTGTCGGAAGACCGATATGCTGAATGCCTTTTTTCGAATATGCTATTCTCATCTGCCGTTACTCCTCGCTTGCATCCACATCAATCAATACTTTCATTGTTGTCTCTTTGTTGTCATCAATGTACTGATAAGCTGCAAGATAATCTTTAAAAGCAAAGTGTCTGCTCATCAAAGGCTTCAACTGAATTTTTCCCGCATTGATAAAATCGATCGCGTCACAGTAATCCTCGTGCCGATACATCATCGTCGTGTTCATGTCGAGTTCATGGTCGTTTAAGACCGCCAGATCAACATTTGCCATACCGGCATACACCGCGACAAGAATAATTGTGCTGCCTTTTCTTGCGTATTTGATGGCCTGCCCCATTGTCGTATCATTGCCCGCACAGTCGTAAATAACGTCCGCTTTATCCGGTCCGAAACAGGAAATCATAGCGTCACCGAAGTCATTGTTTTTTGTATTTACAACGTAGTCCGCGCCGCATTTTTGGGCCAATGCAAGACGGTAATCGCTGATATCCGTTATCATGACTTCTGCAGCACCCATGGCCTTCGCACTTTGTGCCAGCAGATTGCCGATCGGTCCCGCTCCGATGACGGCTATTTTCAAACCGCTTATATCACCGGCCCGCTTGACGGCATGTACCGTAACTGCCAGCGGCTCGATCATGGCACCTTCGTCATATGTCATATTGTCAGGCAGCGGCGTGACTTTCGACGCGTCAACGGCAAAATAACCGCTCGCTGTTCCGGTGGTCTGGAATCCCATAACCTTCAGCTCTTCACACAAATTATATTTGCCGTGGGTGCACGAATAACATTTGCCGCAATAAACCTGCGGTTCGATTGTGACCTTCTGCCCCTCCGCAAATGCAGTTACATTTTTTCCTGCCGCAGCTATGCTTCCGGATACCTCATGGCCCTGTGTAACCGGGTACGAGGTAAAAGGATGTGTTCCGTGAAACACATGGATATCACTGCCGCAGATTCCGATTTTTCTGATTTTTACCAGGACCTGATCATCCCCGATTTCCGGGATCGGCACCTCTCGAAATTCAATAACCTTTGGTGCCGTCATTACTTCCTGTATCATTAAATTATCCATAGTAACCTCTCTTCTTTGGTAGATATTTTTATATGGCAAAGCGCACCTCACCAATCTTGTGATTCTTTCGTTACAATTTTAAAAATCTCCGATCACGATCTTTCCGTGGCTGCGGTACGTATCGTCCGTAAATACTTTTACGGCATCCGCGAGCGGAATTCGATCGGTTATAACAAGGGACATGTCAATGCGTCCCGCAGACAGCAGATCGATGACCCTTTGTCCGACAAGCGGATTGATATAGGAGCCTGTAATCGTCAATTCCTTCTTAAATATCTGTTCAAACGCCAGAATTTCCAATTTTGTATCCGGCGAAGTAAGGCCGAACAGCATGACTGTAGCTTTGTTGGAGGCAATCTCAACTGCCAGTTCCATCGTCTCTTTTCTGCCGACACACTCAATTACTGTATCTAAAGAAAGAATGCCCGCTTCATTGATACAGGAAACGACGTCCGTACTTGCAGGATCAATTGTCAGTGCAGCTCCCATTTTTTCTGCTTTTTTTCTTTTTTCTTTGTCTACTTCAATAACTACGATCCTGGCAGCACCGGCACAGTTCGCTAACTGAAAGATTATCTGTCCGATGGAGCCAAACCCGATGACGGCGACCGTATCACCCGGGTGTATGTTGCTCCGGTCGATGCCATGCATACAGCAGGAAACGGGTTCCATCATTGCGGCATATTCGAACGGCAGCTTCTGCGGGACAAGGTATGCCGCACGTTCCTTGACCGTACAGTATTCGGCAAACCCTCCGCTCATTGTCGTTCCAATGCCGATCATATTTTCACAGAAATGCACATCGCCTTTTAAGCAGGCACGGCATTGGCCGCAATAAATATTCGGATCAATCGCTGCATGGTCACCGATTTTGAATCTGCCTGCCCCGGCTCCGACTTTGGTTACGACACCGGCAAACTCATGACCCATAATCAACGGATATTTATTGTCGAATGCACCTTTATCCCCATGGAACATGTGCAGGTCCGTTCCGCAGACACCGCAGGCCTTCACCTGAATTACAATTTCATCTGCCTCCGGTTCTCTTACCGGAATATCCTGTACGCACAATTGTTTCGGTGCCGTTAATACCAAAGCCTTCATATACAATTCACCTGCTTCTTATTTATTTTCCATTCTTTGCATCGAAAGACGGTGTTGCATCAATGATGTAGTTGAACGCTTCAAAAGTCTTCTGATACGGCCGGTTGATAAAAGCATGAATCATGCCTTTCATCAGATGGTACTCAACCGGTACTCCGGCATCTTCAAGCTTTGCGGCATACATCAGAGCCTGGTCGAGTATCGGATCACATTCCGCCGAGATGAAGCAGGCAGGCGGCAGCCCGGACAAATCTTCTACTAACAGGGGTGACGCATAGGGAAGTTTGGCATCCTCAACATTATCGAAGTAGTAGTTGAATATCTCATTTTCACTGTTGATGTTAAGGAAATAGCCTCCGTCACCATAATGCTTCTCGGATTCGGAGCGATAACCCGGATAAAATACAGTCGCCGGATAAATCAGGAACTGCTTATGGATCGCAGGCCCCTTGCGGTCGCGTGCCATCATGCTGACAACGGCTGACAGATTTCCGCCTGCCGAGTCTCCGCAGACAGTCAGGCTGTTGATATTGCCGCCAAATTCCGCTGCATGTTCCGCTGTCCAGAGGACCGTATCATATGCATCGTCGAGACCTTTCGGAAAACGATTTTCCGGAGCCAGACGATATTCCGGCGTCACAACAAGAATGTTTCCGTATTTTGCAAAATAGCGGGGTACGTAGTCATAGACATCCAGGTTATTCATGCACCACCCGCCGCCGTGATAGAAGACCATAACCGGGAAAGGTCCTTCGCCGGCCGGACGATAGATCCGTAAAGGAATATCATGATCGTCCTTATGAATTACGGTATTTACCGTCTTAACCGTCATCAAAGGCTCGTAACAGCAGCACGGTTTTATTAAATCCGTCAAGGCCGCGATCGTCTCAAGATTACTTTTACTGCGCCAGGTCGCAGGGTCATCCATGTTCATCGCCTGCGGTTCATCAATCATAACTTCCGGCGAGGGTTCCCCATATTCCGGTTCAAGATATTTGCGGTATAAAGCACTCATTTTGTTATAGCCTCCTTAAATGATGCCATGGCCTTCTGGCGTTTCGGCATATGCTGGAAGCTGTCGAGGCAGACTGCGAACAGGAATACGGCTCCGGTTACGACCATCTGTACATATTCATTTATTCCTGCAAGCGTCATTCCGTTTGTCAGTTCGGCGATCAGAATAATGCCGCCGACTGCTTTTGAAATCTTACCTTCTCCGCCGGCAAAACTGACTCCGCCGATAATCAATGCGGCGAGGACATCCATGTCCAGAGTTGTTGCGCAGTTTGGCTGTCCGGATCCCATGCGTCCAAGCATCAGGATTCCGGCAATTCCGCATAAAGCACCGCAGATTGTGTAAACCGAGATGCGGATAAATGTTGTCTTGATGCCGGACAGTCTGGCTGCTTCGTTGTTGCTTCCGGAAGCAAAAATATGACGGCCGTAATAGGTAAATTTAAAGATAACCGTAAAGATAACCAGAACAATTGCCCAAATTACGATAGGCATCGGTATCGGTCCGACATCTCCCCGGTAAAAGACTTTTGTTGCATTGGAAAGGCCGGAAATCGGCAAACCACCGCAGATGATATAAGCAATGCCGCTTATCAGAGTCGATATGGCGATTGTACCGATCATCGCTACGATCTTTGTTTTCACGATAATCAGGCCGGTCAGGAAACCGATAACCGTACATACAACGATTGCTGTGATCAGGGCGATCGGCCACGGGATACCCATCTTCACCGTCATGATAGCGATGATAACGGTTGTAAGCGAGACGCTTGCGCCCATGGAAAGGTTCAATTCACCTACAATCAGCAGGCTCATCTCACCCATTGCGACGATTCCCAGAATACATGACTGACGCAGGATTGTTATGAAATTGCTTGGGGCCATAAAAGCCGGATTGGATAAAGAAAACAAGATAGCCAAAATAATCAGGACTAGAAAAATGGTATAGTCTTTGCCTAACTTCAACGCGTTTTTCATCTGTTACACTCCTTGTTATACGATTTCGCCGGAAGCATACTGCAGTATTTTTTCCTGTGTATAATCTGCCTTTTCCATTGTTCCCGAGAGTTTTCCCTCGTAAAGGATCAGGAGTCTGTCTGTCACACCGATCAGTTCTTCCATATCGGATGAGATGACGATGATACCCTTCCCCATCTCAACCAAGTCATTAATCAGTTTGTAGATTTCCTGTTTGGCGCCGACATCAATGCCTCTTGTCGGTTCATCGAGGATCAGTACCTGGGAATTATTTGCCAGCCACTTGCCCAGGGCGACTTTCTGCTGATTGCCGCCGGACAGATTGCCGATCAGCTGCTGCACGGAAGGCGTCTTAATTTTGAGATCCGAGACCTGTTTGCTGACCGCCTCTGCTTCCTGTTTTCTATTCACAAAAGAGTAACGGGAAATCCGCTTCAGAATCGGCAGGACAATATTTTCACGGACAGACATTCGTAAGAGCACGCCGGTATTTTTACGGTCTTCCGTGACCATGCCGATACCGTACTTTACAGCATCCGACGGTGAATTGACCTCAATCTTCTGCTTGTTCAGATAGATTTCACCGCAGTCCTTCGGCACCGCACCGAAAATCATCTGCGCATATTCCGTCCGTCCTGCGCCAACCAGACCGGCAAGACCTAATACCTCGCCCTTGTGCAGTGTCAGCGAGAATGGCTGCACGCCATTACCGCCCAGGTTCTTTGTTTCAAGGAGCACTTCTCCCATCGATACATTGTGGCTATAGTAATTTTTAGAAAGCTGCCGCCCGACCATATAGGCTATGATCTGATCTTTGGTAAGTTCATTCGTATCTTTTGTAACGACAACTTCTCCGTCCCGCATAATCGTAACGCGGTCAGAGACACGGAATACCTCATCCAGGCGGTGCGAAATGTAAATAATGGTTACACCGCTTTCCTTCAGCTCATGCATGATCCGAAACAGGACTTCCACTTCGTTATCTGTAAGCGGTGCCGTAGGTTCATCCATAATGATTAATTTTGCTTCTCTGGCAATAGCCTTCGCTATCTCCACCATCTGTTTATAGGCGACCGAAAGGTCACGAACCAAATCCGTTGCTTTAAAATCCCCCGCCTGAAATCGATTCAATATTTCTTGTGCCTTGGCAATCATCAATGACTCATTCTGAAAGATTCCTGATGTCAGAGATTGTCCCAAAAATATATTTTCTGCCACGGATAAAGGCGGACATAGTACAAATTCCTGATAGATTGCTGCGATTCCCAGGTCTTTTGTTAATGCCGGAGACATCTCCGGATATTCCGTATTCTCAAAGCTGATTACACCGCTGTCCGGCTGAATAGCTCCTGTTATGGCTTTAATCAGGGTCGATTTGCCCGCCCCGTTTTCACCTAACAGAGCAAGACACTCACCGCGGCGAACGTCGATAGATACATTTTTCAGTGCAGTAACCCCAGGATATGTTTTTGTTAAGTTTTTAATTTCCAAAATTTTATCCATAGACCAGCATCGCCTCCTTGCTTAAAAATTGGGCGGGTGAGCAATCACACCCGCCCAATTCTCATTTTTACTATGTATATTTACTTCGTCGGCAAATTACTGAAAATCAGCAACATTGTCGATTGTGATGGCAGTAAAATCTCCCCAGTGCTCTCCGCCTTCTTTTCCGTTGGCCAGATCCACACAGATGTTAATGAAATCAGGAGCCAGCTTAACCAGTCCGGTGTTTACAGTTCCGCGATAGATCGTATCAGCGGCGATAGCATCCAATGCTTCCGGATCAGAATCACAACCGAAGATTGCAACCTTGTCATTGCCGTAACCGGCGGCATCAAATGCCTGATACACTCCGACAAGACCCGAATCGTTGATTCCAACGACAAGATTCAATTTATATCCGCACTGCAGATAATTCTCACCGGCCGTTACTCCGTTATCGGTAGTACCGCCAACAGCCTCTGTAACCCACTCGACTTTGCACTTGCACAATTCATTAATAGCATCCTTATATCCCTGCTCACGCTCAATAAGGAAAGGCAGTGACGGATAGTTGTTGCTTGCTGCATAGATGGTCTCATCCGCTGTAAATGTCTTATTGACCCATTCAGAAGCATTCTTGCCGATGGCATAGCCTAAGTCATAATTCTTCCAGCCATAATACGCATCGCTGCCTTCAATATTCGTGTCATAGGAGAACCACTTGACACCGGCAGCCTGTGCTTCCTTCATAATGTCCGTAAAAGTTTGTGCATCGCCTACATGAACCATCAGGACATCCACGCCCATCGAAATATAGTTCTCGCAAGCTGTAATCTGCGCACTTGTTTCCTCTTCCGCAGTGTACAGAAATTTAATTCCGATCTGATCGGAATATGCCTGGAGGGCCTGTACCTGATCACGGAAAATCTGGGTTGTCAGCGCTCCTGTTACATAAGCAACCGTGATATCTGCATTAGCCTTCGTCGTCTCGGCTCCGCCTGCTGCAGCAGTCGTTGCATCTGCAATCGTTGCCTCAGCTGCTGTGGTCTGAGCACTTGCTGCCGCCTTCGTTGTGCTTGCTGCGGCTGAACTGCAGCCTGCAAGGCCAGCCAGAAGAGATACGCCCAATGAAAGACTTAGGATAGTAGTCAGTAACTTTTTCTTCATGTAATAACCCCTTTCTTTACTTGACATAATGTGTTTGATTAAAAGTTTAATAAAACCGTTTATCAATGTGTTTATGGTAATTCCTTTTCCTTTTGTTGTCAATACCCAAACAGAGAAATATTTTTTTGTTAAAATCTGTGAATAATGTCATAAGCCAGGCAAACAATTGAATCTTTTGCAGCATTTTCAAATTACTCCCTACACCCGAGACCTATACCTGTTTAAAATAGGAAATAGACAATTGCGCTGACCGAAAACTGTACTTCAAATACATAATATGGACAGATTCTTTATCTTAGTTTGTATAAATACCTGAATATATTGTGAAAGCAGCAAATTTTTATTATTATTTAAATAATTCTTGCAATGAAATCGACGTTGCTATAAGCTATTATCAAGGCTTTTATAAAAGTATTATGTTATTTAAAAGAAGCAAAGGAGATAGTTATGGTACAGGATGTGGGCACAACTATCGAGATTAAGAAACAAAACAGGCGAAACGTTCTGCGATATATTTTTCGTAACGGGACTACGTCCAGGCAGGACATAGCGCAGGCTTTGCATTTAAGTATGCCTACTGCGCTTCAGAATGTGAAAGAGCTGCAGAATTTAGGATTGATTCAGGAGCTTGGAAGATATGAATCGACAGGCGGTCGCAAGGCAACAGTGATATCAAGCATATCTGACGCAGCGTTTTCGGTCGGCATTGACATAACCAGAAATCATATCAGTCTTGTATTGGTAGATTTGGCTGAAAATCTGCTGTATCACGAAAGAATCATCTGCCCATATCAGAACAAAATTGAATACTACGATAAATTGGGTGTCCTGGTACAGAACTTTATAAAAGAACATCCGATTGACAGCAAGAAAATTATCGGCGCGGGAATATCCATACCCGGTATTTTGAATGAAGATGCAACCGTCATCACGTACTCACACGTCCTTGGCATGCGGAATGTATCCTGCAGCATGATCAGCCGTGTTCTTCCCTGGCCAACCTTCTTTGAAAACGATGCAAATGTCGCAGGTCTTGCGGAATTAAGACTGGCCCCCCTTCATAGTACGATGGTGTACATCTCTTTAAGCAACAGCGTCGGCGGTTCTATCTTCATCGACGGGAAATTATATAAGGGAACTAGCCAGCGAAGCGGCGAGTTCGGACATTTACGAATTGTCGAAGGCGGAAAGACCTGCTATTGCGGCCAGAAAGGCTGCGCTGATGCCTATTGCTCGGCTTTGCAGCTGACAGAAGACGGAAGGAACCTCGAAGTCTTCTTTGAAAAGTTAAAGTCCGGGGATCCAAAAAGCGTTGCCATGTGGGATGATTATCTCCGGGAATTGTCTCAATTAATCATCAATGTCAGAATGAGTTTTGACTGTGACATCGTTCTGGGCGGATATGTCGGAGAATTTCTGGAGCCGTGGCTGCCTGAACTGAGTACTCGAGTCGCGGCGCTTGATCCTTTTGAACAGCCGGGGAACCTTTATCTGCATGCCTGTCACTACAAGCAGGAATCAAGCGGATATGGCGCGGCAATTTTGCCGCTGGAAAATTATATTAATAAAATATAGACGGGGCCGCGATAGTATAGGGGTGTCCGCGTTACGGTGGACAGTGTCCATATTAACGCGGACACAATGCCTATATCTTTTTTCTCATACCTTTTGCGGACATAACAGCTACATCTTTTTCCTCAGGAATCCCTTTGTCTGCCTGTAAAAGTACGCAAATTCACTCGTTCTGAAAAAGGCCGCTGCAAACACCGATATGGTCACGGCCGCGCTGATCAGCATGCGGAAAATGAAACCGATAATCGATTCATCCGGGATAAGTGAACCCAGCCAGGCAGCGAGCACGCACGTGCATACCGTAAGCAGGGCATACAGCAGTTGTTTCAGCAGGTAGGGAATCATTGATTTATGAAAATAGTGTTTGAAGAACACGTAAGGTTCCACCCAGCAGGAGACGAGCAGCAGGGAGATAATTGTTCCAAGGAACGTACCGGCGATACCCAGCCGGATTGTCAGCGGAATGGATATTGCGATATTCAGGACGCATTCGATGATTGCTTTATAGCGGTCATTCCAGAACAGTCCTGCGGCATCCCTGAATGTCGTAACCGTTCTGCGCATACCGATCAGATAGAAGGCGCCGACGAATGATGCGACCGCTGCAATACTTAAAAGGTATTTGTCCCCATAACAGATCCTGATGAATGGATTCAGAAGGGAGAAAAGGCAAGTCGTGCAGAACATGACGATAAAGAAATTCGCCAGCAGGAGCCTTGCGAATATGGATTCCTGATCTGTGCCCTCCTCTTTCGAGGCGGCAAGGTTCCCGACGCTCGCCGCGACCGCAGAGAATAAGCCGCTGATAAAGGTCTGCAGTGTTGTCACAATCAGCGCATAGTTGGAGTACAGACCTACGGCGGATAGACCGATGTATGTTGAAAGAATGATGTTGTCCGAAGAATTCAGTACGGTGTTCCCGATCTTGTGAAAGGACGCTGCATACACATTCCTTTTGATTGCCCTCTCTTCTTTTTTATCAAGAGACGCAATGGTTTTGCTTTTGATATAGGGATATAGTTTATCTGCAATTTTTACAATTACCCGATTCTCTGCCAGCGTCAGTATAACCTGAACGATCAGAAACAGCAGAAAATTCCGGGTTAACAGGAGAACCGTGATCTGAACCACGGCAGTCAGCATCTTCTTGATAAGATTGCTGATGGACGAGATGTACATTTTCTGGTCACAGAATATCAGGAAGCGTTTTGAACAGAAAAAGTATGGAACAACGGTTTCCAGCAGGTAAAGAAGATAGTATACCCGGATCAGCGGAATCGCCGGCATGTCATGTATGAATATCTGCAGAAACGGAGTAAGGGCGCCCCCGGCAAGGAGGACCGCGCAGCCGATCAGGCTGAACAGTCTTTGGCTCAGAGACAGAAGGCTCTTGATCTTTTCTTCGTTATGCTCAGCCAGCGGTTTGTACAATGTATATACCATTGCTTCACCCAGGCCGAGATCAACGATGGCAAGCATCAGCATGATGTTAGAAAACAGTCCGCTCAAACCGAGGTACTCCTCGGAAAGAAGGCGTACAAAAACAATCCTGTTTACAAGCTGCAGTGCAAAATTGCATCCGTAGGCGATCATGGTTATTGCAAAGTTTCTGGCACTGTTCTCGGTTCTCGTTCCCGGCATCTGTTTACTCCCGTTTTTATATAATGGATTTTTTCGGCACCAAAGCGGGCATGCTCTCATCTATATGAGATGTTCGAATACCTTTCGGAGTTTCTGCATATAGATATTTATGCTGTATTCTTTTGCCATCGATTCGTGCAGCTGCATTCTTTTGCTGTGCGATTTATAGGCAGCCGCAATGTCGCGAAGCTGTTTCAGTGTATCATCCACATTGTCCGATGCAAGAAGATACACGCCTTCCGTCTTTTTCCGATGTAATTCATCAATTGCACCTACGCAGTTTCCGGCAACCGGTACCCCGGCCGCGAGGCTTTCCGTGGTGACCATTTCAAATCCCTCGTATTTTGACGGGAAATAGAAGACGCTGCCGCTGTTATAAAAATCGTTAAGCTGCGAAATAGTAAGACCGATATCGATATGTGTCTTTTTGAGCCCCTCAAAGAGATCTATATTGCGCTTGCCTGCCGCCGCAATCCGCAGCGCAAAGCCGTCCGTTTTTTCAATTCTTTGGGCCAGCCGTTCCAGTTTATCTACGTTTTTTCCGGTATCAAGCCGGCCGCAAAATAGAATTGTTACCACGTCATCTGCTTCGCTGCTTTTTTCGATCGGATAGAATACGTCTGTATTTACACAATTGTTCACTACACGTATTTTGCGGGGATTCACCCGATATTGTCTGATATATTCATCTTTTGCATGTTCAGCAACGGCAATTACGCACTTGGCTTTATGTCCTGCAATAGCTTCGAGCAATTCGGTTACACGTCTGAAATCACATCCGGAACGGCCAATCCCTTTCCCGTAACCATACATGGAACCATGTGCAAATTGGCAATCCGCTCTGAGAAACGGTGCGCAGAATCCGTTCGTTATGATGACGTCGTCTTTCTCTACTGTTTTCCTTACATATTGAGAAGTGAAAACAGCGTTTATGACGGAATTATCTTTGGGCAGCCGCAGCCGCCTATATATCGGCATGGATGTAACATCATCCAAAGATATAATCACAACCTCATTCTTTTCCATCAATATTTCCCGCAGATAATAGCAGACCCGTTCCACTCCGCCTGCAGATGCAATCCCATTCGGCGAAACGATGTATATTTTTCTGGAATTTGTCCCTTCCTGCATGAATCCTGCGCCACCCGCAGCTTTTTCCCCGGCTAAAAGTCTGCGGTTTCGGAAATGTATGTAAAGTGCCCAGGCCGGCCTGATTACGCCTCTTTTTGCGAGGAATGACAGGATCTTCTGCTTCCTGACGAGATATGGCGAGTGCATGATATCCGTATAGCTTTCAGCAAAAATTCTCCTGACAGCCTGTTCATTTGCATTGTTTTTATCCAAGCCCCGTGTCCCGGCTTTTACCATGATGCATACAACCGCATGCAGATAAAATGTACGCGCATATTCGGATAATTCTTCATCCCCTGCGAATGCATCGCAGACAGCTTTTGTGAATGTGATAAAAGACATGTCCCGATCCTGAAACGGAGATCGGGTGATGGAACCCTGCCGCATCTGCGTATAGTATCCGCATTTTCCTGTGATCACAATTCTTTGGGCCCGCATAATCACTTTATACGTAACCGGAACATCTTCATACAGGGCGCCTTCCGGGAAACGAATATCCCGGTACAGATCCGCAAGATAGAGTTTACACATTGCATTACTGTCAAGTCCGTCCCGGATAAACATTCTTTTCAGGGCTTCACGAGTATGTAATATGGATTCCGATTCCCCGCAGTTATGGCAGCCGGAAGCATCCCGATTCCCGCAGCACGCTATTTCCGCATCCCTGTCAGCACAGGTGCTGTATAGATCAGAAATGGTATCCCGGAAAATATAGTCATCGCTGTCGAGGAAAAACAGATATTTTCCACACATGCTGTCAAGTGCAGCGTTCCTTGCCGAACTCAGCCCGCCGTTTATTTTATGAATTACCCGGATTCTAGGATCCTTTCCGGCCCAGTCATCACACATGTCACCGGATTTATCCGTGCTGCCGTCATCCACGAGGAGAATTTCGAGGTTCTCATACCTTTGTACTGAAGCGGAACAAATACACCGATCCAGAAAAGATGCGGTGTTATAGACAGGTATGATAATGGAAATCAGCGGATTCTCATTCATCATGTCTGTTCTCCGTTTTTGTTATGCAGCTGTCTATGAAATCTGCAAAACATTTCTCCCGGACGCCGGTCTCATATTTTTTCATGAAAAGTTCTCGCACGGCCGGATTGACCCTGCACCGGTCCGCACGTGCAAAATATGTATGCAGACTGTCAGCAAACTCATCCGCCGTATTACACTCATAAATTCCGTCTATACCTGCGGCATCATACCCCTCAAGCGCCTCGTGTGCGGCAAATATCGTCTTACCGTACATCAGGGCTTCCGCCGTCTTCACTTTCATTCCGTCACCATAGAAAACAGGCAGAACCATGGCATCGGCTTTCCTGTACCAGACAGACAAATCCTCTGCTGTTCCGATTACTTCCACATTGCCGCGGGCTAACCGTGCACGTTTCCGTTCCATATCTTTGCCGACAATGAAAAGCTGAAAGTCCTGCAGACGGGGCATAACATTGTCAATGAACCAAAGAATCCCGTCATAATTCGGCTGAAAAAGGGAACCGACAAACAGAAGCATCTTTCCCGGCTTCTCCCTTTGGGGTACGCCCCGCTCCGTATATAGATCGGTAAAGGTAATTGGAAACAGAAAATCCGCGCTGCGTCCGTACATATTCTGCACCTGCCGAGCATCCCGCTGATTGAGACAGATAATTTTATCAACATTCCTCATAATCATCTTTTCGCTGTTTTTGTAAGAAAAGTATGCCGGCAGATAATGCAATCCTCCATGGCGGACTTTGTTCCATGCATACAGACGCTCTATGTTGTGAAGAAAAACGATGGTTACCGCATTCGTGTGCAGATTATTTACTAATCGGCCAAGTATCGAAAAATCAAAAAAAACAAGATCCGGGTTCAGTTCTTCGATGTAGTGCAAAATATCTTTTTCATCCCGTCTGCGATACTGGTTCGAGCCGGCCAGCGTGCAGCACAGCTGCGATATCCTGTTGGTAAATTTCGGGAAAATTCTTATATTTCGCGGCGCATCTGACCTGATATCATTCGAAAACATGCAGAGGTGAACATTCTCCGGACCATAAATTTTCCGGAGCAGCGTGTAATTCCTATAGCTGGCCAGTCTTCCGCCATTATTCCGTTCACGCATGAATTCATGTGTCGCTAAGAAAAGAATTTTCAAGTCGGCCCTCCCTATATTTTTTAACGCTGCTCGTTGTATGACAGGTAAATCAGTGAAATTATTCTATTTGAGCTGCCAGTTCCTTCACTGTGTCATTCATTCGATCCCAGGAAAATTTATAAGAATCCTGCCGGATCTTCTCTTCGAACGCAATTGCCTTGTTATCCCTGAAAAAGCGGATCACCGCTTCAGCTAATTCGGCTTCATCTGACGGGGGGACAAGAAAACCTGTCTCGCCGTCTAAGACGACATCCGGCAGACCGCCTACTTTTGTTGCAATCACCGGCTTATTAAAGCTGTATGCAATTTGAACAATGCCGCTCTGTGTAGCACTTTCATAGGGAAGAACAACCAGATCACAGGCAGAAAAATATTTTTCAACTTCCTTATCCGGTATATACCCGTCAACTTGTATGATCTCCCGGCTCATGCCGCATTGCGCAATCAGATTCTCATACTCATTTTTGTTGTCTTCAAAATAATCCCCCACCACGAGCAGACGCACCTGCGGCAATTCCTCCCGAATCTTCGGCAGAGCACGGATCAGGTGTTTTAGTCCTTTATACTCCCGGATATACCCGAAAAACAGCAGCACAGGAATATCCGGGGCAAGAGCCAGCTGCTCCCTTGCTTCCGATTTGGAAATGCCGCTCAGTTTGAATGCGTCAAATGTCGGAATATACGTGCGGCGATAATCGGCAGACTTTACAAGGGACAGGAGCTCCGCAGCAGATGACTCGGCATGTACAATGTAACAGTCCCCCTGCCTAAGGACGCTCTTTGTCAACATTTTCTTCATCGGGAAAGATTCATGCGGCAGAATATTATGGCATGCAAACAGCACCCGAATATTCTTTCGCAGCAGTTTCAGCATGCTCCAATATGCCGGAGATAAAAAAGGATGCCACCACTGAACAATGACTAAATCCGGATGGATTTGATTGATATGGTGAGCCGTACGAATCCAGGAAAATGGATTTATTGAATTGATAAGGAAGCGTGTGTCTTCTATTTTGCAGGCATCGTTTCCAAAATCTTTCTGCTCTCTGTGATATAGAAATCCGGGATACAGCAATTTAAATGATATGTTTATCACTTCATGCTCTTTTGCCAGATTTCTGCTCATCATGCCCGTATAATGTGCAATTCCTCCCTTATACGGGTATACGGGACCAACCATTGCAATCTTCATCTATCACCTCAGGTAAGAGTGTTGTTATCACGGTCTGTCTTATGTTCGCTAACGACGTCTGCTTTCCTTACCCGGTACTGAATATCTTCAAGAATTTTGCGGTTATTCGCAATCATATCCGCAAGAAGACCGATCAAAAAGAGCTGCGTTCCCAGCAGAAGCAGCACGGTCATGAGCAGAAGGCTCTGGACGTGACCCCCGGACTGGCCCATAAACATAAATACAATATATCGGATTCCAAATAGCAGGCCGATCAGAAATACAATTACCCCGATTGAACCAAAAAACTTAAGCGGCCAGTACATCATATACGTACGCGAAATCACGCTTGTACTGCGTTTGATGTACCCCCACATGCTCTTGAACAGACGGCTCTTCCTCAGTTCCGGATTCGTGCGTATAGGAACACTGGTAATCGCCATTTTTTCGCGGCCGGCCTGAATAATTGTCTCAAGAGTATATGTATATTCATTCGCGACATTTATATGCAGCGCAGCCTCCCGGCTATAGGCTCGAAAGCCGCTTGGCGCATCGGGAATGTCAGTTCCGCTTGCGGCACGCACGACGCCGCTGCCAAGGAACTGCAGCTTCTTCTTTGTCCAGCTGAAGTGAGCGGTGTCTGCAATCGGGCGCTCCCCGATGACAATATCCGCCTTGCCGTCAAGTATCGGCTGCACCAGTTTGGCAATATCCTCTCCGCAATATTGGTTATCCGCGTCCGTATTCACAATAATGTCTGCGCCCAGGCGGAGGCAGGCGTCTATTCCTGCCATAAAGCCCCGCGCAAGACCTTTGTTATTCTTAAAATTCACAATATGGTGTACGCCGAGTCTGTGGGCTTCCGCAACGGTTCCGTCCGTGCTTCCATCGTTAATGATAAGGTATTCAATCCGGTCAATACCGTCAATTTGCCTGGGCAGATCAGCAATGGTAACTTGGAGTGTTTTTTCTTCGTTGTAACAGGGAATCTGAATAATCAGGAACATCTCATTCCTCCTCCGGAATCGGGAAAAATAGTGCTGTAAAATCGGCATGCAGAATATAGCCGCAAAAGATTCGGCTGCTTTATCTTTACCCTAAACAGATTTGCATAAAAATAGTAACATATACCAATATCCGTTGTAAACGCGCGCCTGAAAGGTATGCGTCAACGCGGACACAATGCCTATATCTTTTTTCTCGTACCTTTTGCGGACACTGCCAATCTCCCCGTGAGCCAGCGTGTCGGCGGTCCGAAGGCCCGGCGGCCTCCGGACCCCGCCCCAGGCCCTATGCCCTCGCCTTGATCTCCTGCAGTATGGTCTCCATGAAAGCCTCTGCATCCATTGTTCCCTGTTCTCCGCGGTCCCTGCTCCGGACAGATACGGTCTTTTCCTCTTCTTCCTTATCTCCGACGACCAGGACATACGGGACTCTCTGGGTTCTGGCTTCACGAATCTTATATCCGATTTTTTCTCCTCTTTCATCCACTTCGCAGCGGATGCCTTCTGCCTTCATCTTCCGGGAAATCGCCCCTGCATAAGAATTTGTTTTCTCTGAAATCGTCAGGATTTTTACCTGAACCGGAGCAAGCCATGCGGGGAATTTGCCGGCATAGTGTTCGATAAGTATGCCTATGAAACGTTCTATGGATCCAAGTGCCACGCGGTGAATCATGATCGGGCGGTGCTTTTCGCCGTCGGCGCCGACATACTCTGCTTCAAAGCGCAGCGGCAGCTGGAAATCAAGCTGAATTGTCCCGCACTGCCAGGTTCTTCCGAGGGAATCCTCCAGATGGAAATCAATTTTCGGTCCGTAGAAAGCTCCGTCACCCTCGTTGATTTTGTAATCAATATGCAGACTGTCAAGTGCCTTCTGCAGGCCTTCTGTTGCCATCTTCCAGTCTTCATCGCTTCCCATGCTGTTTTCCGGTCTGGTTGAAAGCTCTACATGATACTTGAATCCGAACAGACTGTACACTTCATCGATTAAGCGGATAACACCCTGAATTTCCGGTGTAATCTGATCTTCCGTCATAAAAATATGCGCATCGTCCTGTGTAAAACACCTTACTCTCATGAGACCAAGCAGAGCGCCGGATTTTTCATGACGGTGAACAAGGCCCAGTTCCGCCATACGAATCGGAAGATCCCGGTAAGAATGCGGCGTTGATTTATATACAAGCAGACCGCCCGGGCAGTTCATGGGTTTGATCGCGAAATCCTCGCCGTCAATCGTGGTCGTGTACATATTCTCTTTATAGTGATCCCAGTGTCCGGATGTCTCCCACAGGGAGCGGTTCAGCATGATAGGTGTAGAAATTTCCACATATCCTTCCCGTTCATGGATCTCATGCCAGTATTTAAGCAGCGTGTTTTTGAGAACCATACCTTTCGGAAGGAAAAACGGGAATCCGGGGCCTTCGTCCATAAAGGTAAACAGCTCCAGTTCTTTACCGAGTTTTCTGTGATCGCGTTTTTTGGCTTCTTCAATTCTTTCCAGATATTCTTCGAGCTCTGTCTGTTTGGTAAAAGCCGTTCCGTAAATCCGGGTAAGCATCTTGTTCTTCTCGTCACCATGCCAATACGCGCCGGCCACAGAGGTCAGTTTATATGCTTTCACCTGTTTCGTATTCATCAGGTGCGGTCCGGCACACAAATCAACATATTCGCCCTGCCGGTAAAAAGAGATCTCCTGCTCTTCGCCAAGTGCCTCAATTAACTCCACCTTATACGGTTCGCCTTTTTCCGTCATCAGCTGAACAGCTTCAGCCCTTGGCAGCGTAAATCTTTCGATGGGCAGGGCTTCCTTAACGATTTTCTTCATTTCCTCTTCGATTTGCGGCAGATTGTCCTGTGTAAACGGCACGGCTGCATCAAAGTCATAGTAGAACCCGTCAGAAATAGCAGGTCCGATGGCAAGTTTTGTCTCCGGGTATAAGCGCTTTACAGCCTGTGCCAGAATATGGGAAGCAGTATGGCGGAACGCTTCTTTTCCGTGTTCGTCGTCAAAAGTGAGAATGGAGAGGCGGCAGTCCTCCGAAAGGATTGTACGCAAATCCACGACCTTTCCGTCAATCTCGCCGGCGCATGCGTTTTTTGCCAATCCCTCACTGATACTTTTCGCCGCATCAATAACGGAAATATTCTTTTCAAACTCTCTTTTCGAACCATCCTGCAAAATAATATTCATAATTTTATCTTCCTTTCCCGTATATAAAAAAACACCCTTAAAAATAGCTGCCGCCATTCTTAAGGGTGCAGAATCCAACTGCACGGTTCCACCTTAATTTTTCACTTGTGAGTTCCTGCATACTCTCTTCCTTAACGCAGAAATACGGCAATGCTTCATTCGCATCACAGCTCCGGAGCGGTCTTCACTATCCCTCTGCATAAAGAACTTCCAGCATCTGTTCTTCTCTCTGGCTGCGTCAAAAATAGTTACTCTTTCCATCATTGCTTTTCTTATTGATCCATCCGGCAGAATCACTCTGCCGTTCAGATATAGTTGTATTCTAGTCTTTAAATAAACATCTGTCCATGTATTACCGCGTAAATTTTGTCCGGGTTGCCCGGTTTAAGTCTTTTCCCAATGTACGTATTCTAAGTACGATAGAATGTTTAAAAGGCACCGGGATGTCGCTCAAAGAAATCAAGCAATACGTCACCTGGTGTGCGGAAGGCTTTTCTTCTGTTCCCAAACGCTATGAACTGATGCAGCAGCGAAAGCTGGAAGTCGAAAATCAGATGAAAGCTCTGACCAGGATGCTGGCAACTATTGAGGATAAGTGTGATTTCTATCGGAAAGCGATGGAGACAGGAAATACCGATATGTGTTCTTCGGAACGTCAAGCATGGGCCGAAAAGATATTAAATGAATTCTGACCGCGGAGAATACGGGTCATTATTTCCCGTATGTACTTTCCATCGCCTTGATCGAATCATAAAGGAACTGATTGACCGGAGTGGGGATACCATATTTCTTGCCCACCTGAATCACGGTGCCGGAAAACAGGTCCACTTCAGTTGGTCGCCTGGCCTCCGTATCCTGACGCAGGGACGGCTTGTTCTGCGGATTCAGCGGTTTGATAATATCGAGCCAGTACTGCAGATCCTCTTCGGTCAGGTTGATCCCTTCCTTTTCGGAAATGCGGATCACTTCGCGCATGGCCGCAATCATCGTGTCCCGGGGTTTTCCTTCCTGCTGAATGCCACCGTAATTCGTCTCAAAAACGGCCGTTGTCTGATTGACGCCCACATTCAGCATGAATTTCCCCCAAATCCGTCTCTGCATATCCGTATCAACTTCAAAGGGAATATCCATTATTTTGAAAAAGTCTGCCGCCGCCTTTGTCTTTGCAGATATGACGCCAGGTACAAAGTCTCCGAAACACACCATCCCCGTATTCGAATAGGTAAGCTGATTCCCGGTTTTGACGGCATCCATGCCCTGGGCTACGCAGCAGAGCAGATGCTCCATGCCATACGCATCGCCGATAATGGATTCGCTTGAAATCCCGTTCAGCAGGGACAGGATAATCGTATCCGGCCCGACCTGGTTTCTGACAGCCTTCACTGCATCGTCCAGCGCATTGAACTTCACGGCAAACAGCAGCAGGTCTGCCGGTTCGCACGGCTCCTCCGGAAGAAGATAGCAGAAATCACATTTCTCCCCGTTGCAAAAAATCCCGTCGCGTTTATAGCGCTCGATGCGCTCCCTGTCAGCGATAATCCGGAGATCCTCCGGATTCATATGTTTGGAAAGAAGATTGCCGAAAAGGATTCCCAGTGCGCCCAAGCCGATGATTGAAACTTTTTTAATTTCCATAGTGTCCTCGTTTGCTGTCAATGTTATTACATTATCAGCCTGTTCGATCATTTTCAAGCATTCTGTCTTCATGTATACCGGTCTGCTTCCGGCATCTGCTGTAATGACCGTACCTTCATGCAAAAAGGCCGCCCGCTTGTAAAAAGTACGGGTGGCCTTCCGGCAATTATGAAAGCATTCTGCCCCTCGAATTAATGGCTGCATCCGCAGCCGCCTGATGTTCCGTGCCCATCATGACTATGTCCTTCACCGCCGCAGGCGTGTCTCTCTCCGTCGACCAACTTTGATTTTCGCATGCTGCCGCACTTGGGGCAGGCAATCTCGTAACCATGTTTTCCGCCTTCCGAACAAGGCGCTTCTTCCCATACTTCTTTGCAGTCTGTGCATTCAAATACCCTGTTTTTCATCTGATAATGTCCTCCTTCAATTTCAATGGAGCGAGCTTCAACCAAGGCCGTTGCTATCTTCCTGCGCGCTGAAACCAGAACTCTTTGAAAAGTCGGCCGTGTCAGTCCCATTTGACGAGCACACTCTTCCTGACTATAGCCTTCCATATCCTTAAGCCGAACTGCTTCCATTTCTTCTATGGCAAGCTTCATAGCGTCGTTCTGCTCGGATTGATCCGATACAAATCTCTGGCAGATTGGATATTCTTCAATTTGACCGCAGCAGCGTTTTCTTGGCATATTTTCTCTTGTATTGAGCATATGCTCAGTTGGATTATACTCGCAATATAATCTAAAACAACCCCAAGACTAAACGCCGGCAAGGTTTACATCCATTATTTCGAATGACGCCAGGCAAAGTTGCGACTCTGCGTTTTCAAAGCTCAGCATGCCCCAGGCAAGAGGCGTCTTGATTTTGTGTAACCACAGCTCAATATATTCGCGGTAATTTTCCTGCATGCTTTTGTAGACAGCAAGGTCGTCCAGATACGACTTATTGCAGATTTTGATGGTTTCCTCCGGTATTTCGGCAACGGGAAAATCGGCAGGCGGAAACAGTTCGCCGATATAGTTCTAATTGTCCAGATAGGATAACCGCTGTTACAAATCGTCATAGAACCGGTGTTTCTTTATGTAGGCGTTTAAGTCCAAATCCCGATAATAGCACGCGTGGCCTGCAGCAAGGTTAGGGCAGGCAGTCCCAGATGACCTTGCAGAGCATTGTACTACAAGATCTGATTCTCATACGGTAATAAGCCCTGTATATTTACATCTGCAGCCCATGGATACCGGTTGTATGAGCGCTCCCCAAACTGAAGTGAAGGGTGGAAATGGTTATGGATAAAAAGATATCCGCCATGTTCTCTTTTCTCTTCGTGTCGCTGCCCTAGATTCTCGTTTTTGTCGTCTTCAGCCGCATCTGACCCTTTATTTAAGGAAAGAGAAACGCAGAAAAGTCTGGTTCTCGGAATTCCCACCTTCCTCGTCTGCGCTTCCGGTTCGCTCCTTGCTACAGGGCTGTTCGGTGAAAAAACCGGCCTTTACCCGAAGCCTTCCCTGATTTCACTGAATTTTTTCGGATCCGCCTTTTCCATACTGGGACGGATATTTCCATGGATCTTGTCATCTTTTCCGGATTGCCGCAGCGCCTGCCTGGATTGTGCGGGAGCGCCCGGCAATCGGAAGATGTGTTTTTATTGCTATATATGTTCCTTCCATTTGCAATCCGTGATTTCAAATTCTGTAAATATGGCCCGGAAGGAAGACTCTTCGGGACTACACGCGTAAACACCGAATTGAATCTCCCCTTGACCTTGTTCCAAGTGAAATATCCGCATTTGATTGAACTCTATGCCATCCATGGAATTTTCAAAGCAGTAGTCGCTGTCCCGTCGGCTTAAGCGATAGTACATTATCTTTTTTTCGACCGGGATGTCAGTTGTCGCCCAATCTGAGAATCCACGATTGGTTACAACACTTCCCAACCGTTGATGTTTCTCGTTTTCAAATTCAATTGAGGCCTTACACCAATTGTCGCTATCCTGATAGATGATTATGCCGCACTGGTCAAAACGGTGCTTACTTTCAAATTCTGTTTTTACCGTAAAGGAAAAATATTTGTCCGTGCATTTCATCAACAATGCTGGAGCATTATCATTCTGAAATCCATAGTATGTTCTTTGCCAGAGATCGGTACCCGGTTCCGTTGTGATTTCGACCCTGTTTTTCTGAATGTTGAAATTTTTTGGCTTCCTGATCCAATATAAATTTTCTATATTAAATTCCATTTATCTAATCCTCTTTCGGTGTTTGCAACATGATTAAGGGATTCTTGCCTGCAAGATTACCCTGCAGGCAAGAATCCTTAAAAAGCTGCGTTTAATTCGATTTTACTGTACTGATCCGTCTGCATTAATAATAGGTGTTTCCTGACCTGAACGATCGACATCATCCGGGATAGATACCACGGTTCCGCCATTTGCAATCGTATCCTTCTCATAGATAATGGCATCCTTTAAAACGACCTTATCTACTTTTTCCCCTGCCAAAAATTTCATAGCGTTATTGACCGCAATATCTCCTCCAGTCGCATCGCATATGGTCATGGCAAAGACTCCGTCTTTGACATATGCCTGCCCCTCGGCCAAAAGTCCGTCAATACCGAAGAATGCAATCTTGTCCGCACAACCGGCTGCCTCTGCTGCGATGTACGCACCATGTGCCGTTGGATCATTACCGCCAAATACAACGTCAATGTCATTGTGAACAGACAGAACCGACTCCATCTCAGAACGTCCTATATCTTCCAGCCATTTGCAGTCAGAAGAATAAATTACATTGACATCTGTTCCCTCAATAGCTTTCATAAACCCAAGATGTCTGTCATATCCGCATGTGCTTGTCATAAGGCCTTCGAGCTCTACAACATTCGGGGCGGTTCCGCCATAATTATCTACAATCCACTGTCCCGCGGCATATCCAAGGGAAAAGTCGTCGGTACCTACATACTCGGTGTAAGAACTATTATCGATCAGTCTTCCAACAAGAAAAACAGGAATACCGGCATTATATGCTTGTGTTACAATATCAGTCATTGGCGTGGATTCAACCGGACTGATGATTAGAACATCTACCTGAGCATTTATGAATTCCTCAACTTGAGACCGCTGAGTCAGAGAATCACCAGCGGCGTCTTTATACTGGACTTCCACATTCGAATATTTGGAAGCGGCGCTCGCGACATCTGCGTCCATTTGAACATTCCAGGGTTCTGCAAGATTTGCATTGCACATACCGATCACGATGTTTTTTCCATTTTTTTCTTCCGCCGAATTTGTACTTTCAGGACTTTTTGATGAGTCTGGTGATTTGCTCGTTGAGCCCGAAATCGCACACCCCGTCAGTAAAGACATGCCTAGTGTGGCTGCAAGAAATAAGACTGCAATTTTTTTCATTTTCAATCCTCCTTAATTTATTTTATTGAAGTATTTGCTCTTTTCTTTTTGAACTTGAAACCTTGGGCAAGTACTGCAACAACAATGATGAGACCGGTAATAATCAACCGGTATGCTTCCGGGACTGCATTCATGCTAAGAACCTTCTGTAAATATCCAATGGTCAGAACACCAAGAAAAGTAAGCCCCATTCCTCCTCTTCCGCCAACCATACTGGTCCCGCCGATAACTGACATGCAGATGGCCATTGTCTCGTACATATTGCCGGCAGCCGGATCTCCCTGCGTAGTCTGAGCAGCCGTGCAAATACCTGCTATAGCGCTTAAAGCGGCACTGAAGATATATACCAGAGCTTTGGATCGTATGATCGGAACTCCGGATAGTCTTGCTGCCTCCAGGTTACCGCCCATTGCATAGATTTCTCGTCCCCATTTGTGCTTAGAAAGAATCAACCAGGTAATGATAATAATCGCCACAAATATGACCGTTACAACAGTCATATTTCCTCCCAGTATCTTTCGGTCAATCAGCTTGAAAATAGCCGGCAGCTCGACAGATTTTACAGTTCCGTCCGAAGAAATAATGTTAGTTGAAACTTTCTGGTTATTCGTGATCGCTCTAGCCAGACCACGTACCGCATTTTCCAACGCTAACGTCACAATAAAGGGCTGCATTTTGCATTTTGCAATCAAAAAACCGGTAAAGGCACCGATTACTGCACCTGCAAGAATTACAATGACAATGGATAACAGCGAATTGAACTGCATATGTATGGTTAAAATACTGAATAAAACTGCTGAAAATCCAATCATGCTTCCTTGTACGAGGTCAATTCCACCCGAAATAATAACCAACGTCTGCCCTACGGCAAGAATTCCATAAACACTTAGGGATCTGAGTGCATCTCTCTGCGTCGCTAATTTAAAAAATGCTCCGTCTGCGTTAAAAATACAACCAATGATGATAACCATCAAAAATGAAGACAATGCTCGGCCTCCATCACTGGAGATAAATCTAGCCAAGCCCCCCTCAAATGATTCATTTTGTTTTATACCTCTCATGGCTTTTCTTCCTTTCCCATTGCTGCTTCTAACAGTTCCTCTGCTGTTACTTTATTGCTCTGATATTCCGCCGTGATTTTTCCTCTGTGCATAACTACAATTCTGTCGCTCAAAGACATAAGCTCCGGCATTTCTGAGGTTATCAACACAACTGCGATTCCCTGTTTTGTCAAAGAATTGATCAGATAATAAATCTCTTCTTTGGCTCCGATATCAATGCCTTTTGTAGGCTCGTCCAGAAGCATAATTTTCGGGTTTGCAATCAGCCATTTCCCAAAAATTACTTTTTGTTGATTTCCTCCGGATAAATCAATCATGGGAGATCCATAGGAAGGAACTTTAAAGTTCAATTCCTTGCCGACTTTCATGACGATCTCCTTCTCCTTCTTCTCATTTCTCCAGCCATTTTTGGCAAAATTGCGCAGAGTCGGCATCAGCGCATTATCTACAATGCTCATATATGGAATATATCCGTTAACTTTTCTGTCGCTGGTCAGGAGACAGACTTTATTTTCGATTGCTTCTTTGGGATTGCTGATTGATACCTCCTTGCCTTCAAGAACCATACGCTTGTAAAGCTTCTTATTATAAATTCCAAAAATTGCCTGTAACAATTCACTGGCGCCGGAACCCTGCAGCCCTTCGATCCCAAGTACTTCGCCTTCACGAACAGAAAGCGAAACATTATCCACCAATTTTTTCCCTTCCACTGCGCGATCATATACCGTGACATCCTCTACCCGGAAACATTCGCCGCCAGGCCTGGCATCCTCCCGATATTTTTTCATGGTGACTTCACGGCCAACCATCCACTTAATCAGCTCATGTGTTGGCAGCTCCTTCGCCATGGCTGTACCAACCAATTTTCCATCGCGAAGAACAGTGATGCGGTCCGCCAAACGTTCAATCTCCTCCATTTTGTGAGTGATATAAACGATTCCGCAGCCATTGGCTTTAAGTTTTTCAATAATTTTGAAAAGTTGCTGCACATCATTGTGGTTCAGTGCACTGGATGGCTCATCCATAACGATGACCTTTGCATTCAGGCTTATTGCCTTACAAATTTCAATTAATTGTTGGATAGAAACGGCATAATACTCCGCTGCCTTTGTAACATCGATATCGATTCCAATATCGAGAAGCGCCTTTTTTGCAGCTTTCTCCTGTTCCTTTTTCAATACAAATCCACATTTTGTTTTGTTCCTGCCGATGAATAGATTTTCGGTAACACTCAATGGCTGGATAACAGACAACTCCTGGTGGATAACTGAAATCCCCAGATTATTTGCCTCAGAGGGACTCTTTGGATGAATCTCCTTTCCCTCCATGCATATCACACCCTCATAATCGGCATGCACACCTGAGAGAATTTTAATTAAGGTACTCTTTCCGGCTCCATTTTCACCTGCGAGCACATGAACCTCACCAGGATAAATATCAAAGTTCACGTTCCCTAGCACGCGCACTTTCCCGAAACTTTTTCCAATATCTTTCATTTCGACAATAGGTTTTTTCTCCTCTGGCATTTTTTCACCCCCTTGAGCTACTCGCCAATAATCTGAACTCTCACCTGGCGTTCTCTTGCCCTTGTCTTGTCAAAATCTGCGAAATAAATTCTGCCGAATTCACCCAGGGTCATTTTGCGTTTTAGTATTGGTATCGTTTCAGATCGCCCCATTATGGATGATTTAATGTGACCATCCGTATTCAATCCCCACTCCTTCTCCTCCTGCCTGAGCTTTTGCGCCTGTTCAATGTGGTATGCACAAGGATGTAAATACTGACCTTCATATTCACAGGTTGGAATTATTTTCTCCAGGCAGTTCAGCGTATCCTGAAGAATATATGGGATTTTTTTATAGGTTTCCCCTTCGGAATCTTCCTGAATAAATACACTACAGCTCGTATGCTGCGAAAATACGGTGACAATTCCATTCGACACCCCGGATTCCTTGATAGCCTGAACTACTCGTTCAGTTACATCGTCAAACGTCACCTGCATCCTGGATTGAATCGCAAATACTTTATGATATACAATCATCTTTCGTTTTCCTCCCTGCCTGCGTACTGTCCCATGCGGCTCGTACAGCGGATATCATCTTTTCAGTCATTTCAAATGGATCTTTTGCCTTCATGATTCCGCTCGTGCTCCCAGTCCCTTGAGCACCACGAAAAATCACTTCGTAAACATCACCCTGATCCGTGATCCCTGCCCCATGCAGGATTTTGATATCAGGATTGATCTTCCATATATTCCGGTTAACCCTTTGAATAATTTCACTATCGTCCTTTGTACGTTTCCCTGCTCCGATCAATTCCGGAGCCTCTGCCAAAATAACGTTGGGTGATAAATGTGCGATGGCCGCAGCCTCCTCCGGTGTGTCTGCGCAGACAACAGATGCCAAACCAACCTCATCCGCTCTTTTGATCGTCTTATTTAATGTTCCGAAAGATAAGGGCTTTTCCGCATGATTCAGCATTACGCCACTGGCACCCGCTTCAGCCAATGCTTCAGGAAGAACACTGCCAAGTCCGCCTCTTCCCGGGTAAACACAGTCCATATGCTGTGCAAGAACCTTGATATGACTTGTCTTTTTAGCGATCGGCGCAATGTCTGTATATTGCGCAGTAAAAAGAATGTCCACATGGTATTTCTCAACCAGCGTGTCTGCAAAAATTGCCAACTCTACTGCTTGTTCTCCATAAAGGTAAACTTTGGGTCCAATTTCAAAAAACGGTGCACTTAAGTTATATCCGCTAATCATATCCGTTCCACCATAGAATTGATATTTTTGTACTTACAGAACAGTTCCAGATCCTCTAAAAGTTCCGCATAGATAAGCGCATAATGATGGCTTCCCATATTCTCTGCAAAGCTCTCAAATTCAGCATCAAGGATCATTTCGGTAAATGAATATTGCGGCGACCCGAATTCCGAAGTTACACCAATGTCACCGACTGCTTTTCCACCTGCCGCATGAAGCGTAAAGCTGCCATCCGGCTCTTTCAAAAGCCTTGCGACCGTCATCCTGCCTTCTTTCAGGCAATTCTTATTTGTAATGTAGTCTTTGAAAGTTGCCCCTAAACCGGTTGGATTCTCTGCAGGCAACTGACAGATGATCTTCTCATCTATGCACATTCTCGCTGGTGCAAATCCGCAGGCTCCCCACAAAATCTTTGTGCCCGTCAGTTCATGAGTATCCGCATAGGTTGTTGTTTCTCCTCCTGACAAGTAATGCATGACCAACTGTGTCAGAGTCAGGGGGATGTCAGCTTCGCAGGACGCCACCATTTCATTCCCAATGACAGAAAGCGGGATGCATGCAGTCAGTCCGTACTCCTGGCTGAGTGCAAAGTGACATCTCAGCGTAATCGCCTGCGCATTGTATTCTCCTGCTAATTCTTTAATAGCCAGATACATGCGTGTCACTTTTTCCAGTTTATTTCCAATTGTTTTCCCTGTCAGCTTCTGTATCTTTGCCGAAGCATCCTGATATGCTGCGCTTAATATATCAACTGCACCTATTTGAGAAATCAAAGTGTAGTTATCCACCTCAACCAGATCCGGTCCAATGCAGCTTCTCATCTTTGATAAGTCAATATCTCCGATTGTCATACCTCCGAACAGATAACCGACACTCAGGATCCTGGCTGTTTTAAGAAGGGATATTGCCCTTGCAACATTAGCCGTCTTCCAAAGTTTTTTCCCTATCTCCTCATCCTTACCGCTCTTCGGAGAATAGTAGATGAACTCGTGTTTGACACCAAGTTCCCGAAGTGTACCTTTCGCGGCTCCGGCACCGGCTGATGATCCAAGATTTGTTCTTTCCCCATTGTATATGAAGTTACTGAATCCCCATACAACAACCGGCATTCCGAAATAGTTTTTTGCAGCTCTTATCATTGTTCCCGGTTCGAACCAGGTAGGTATTACCAAGATTGTAAAATCATAACTGTTTGGGTTGTATTTTTCGGCGACTAGATCTGCATCCGCGTCACGAATGACTGTCTCTGTCCTCTCACAATCGATCCCTGTTTTTTCAATCAGTTCAAAGGCATCTGCAATAAACGGATCGACAATTTCATCCGGGTAACCTTCGCGAAACTTGAAGGGAATCACGAGTGCTTTTGGCTTTCTCATAACCATTTCTCCTTTATCATCAGACTTTTTAGGAAGACTGCCGTGTCCGGTAAAACAATTTCCGGGTTTCCGGCAAGAGCGCATTCAAGACTCATGAATCCGCTGTATCCGATCTCTTTAAATGCCTTAATAATTTCACGCCAGTTAAGGTTTCCAGATCCCGGAGGCAGTCGGTTATTGTCCCCCAAATGAACATATTTAATATCTTTTCCAGCTTCAATGATTTTCTTCGGGATATCCTTTTCCTCAATTGAAAGATGAAATGTATCCCATAAAATACCCACATTATTCAAATTCGTTTTCCTGGAAGCCTCCCGGCAGTCATCAACGTTGTTCAAATACGGTGCCTCATAACGGTTAATCGGTTCCAGAAGAACATAACCTTCCGTCCCTTCAACCTCCGATGCAATATCTCTGAAAACCCCAATGAATTCGGCTTCCTTCTGTGGTGTCATTTTCTGATAAGGACTGAACATAGGGAGAGGGTCCTGCGCCCCATATTCGAATTCAAGTTCCGTGACGGCACCGATTTTCGCACAGAATGCGGCGGCTTCTTTATACATCTTTCGAGCTTTATCCCGCAATTCCGGGTGATTATTGTCCATCAGGTGCCCATATGAACTATCTTGAAATACGAATTCACATGGGACTATACCCGTGTTCTTTTCAAGACATTCAATTTCTCTTGCCAGTTCTTCAGACCAGTCACTATATTCAACAAAAACTCCTATCCCCTCATAACCCCACTTTTTCAGGTTCTGTGCTTTTTCCGTGAAAGTACTTCCTGATACCATACTACTTGTGCACGATAATCTCATTTTTTTCATTCCTCTCTACCACAAAGAACCGATTGTCAGCAACAGATTTGCATAATCCCGAATTTCTCCGGTCTGAATAATAAGCGCTGTATCCGGGTTTGCAACTTCTGCGTAAAATGCAAATCGTTCCAGTGATGTAAACTCTACAGATTCTCTTTCGTCTTTCAGCATCTCCTTATAAATTGCCCAGATCTCAGGCTTTTCATGACCTTCAGGAACCTCCATGACCTGTGCCTTTTCAATTGGAAGAATCTTCTGCAGCGCATCAAGCACCTCTGTTGCCGCCATCTGCCCCGGGACAAGATTCAAATACACAATTTGCGCATGTATTCCCTTTGTTGTTGAAACAGGATAATCTCCGTCTGCAATCAAAACCTTCCCGCCGTGCCCTGCCGCCGCCAGCGCCTCCAGAATAATTGGATGTATCACCTGTGTCTTAAGCATATTCCCTCCTTTTGATCAAATATTAGAGCCGCACGATGTTCGTATCTATTTCCTGTCAATTCAGAATTTTTTGTCGAGCAAATTTACAACGTTGTAATTTTTATATCATGTTCATTTTTAGTTGTCAACAGCTCCAACACAGAAATTTATGCAATTTCTCTGAAAATTGTTTCTAAGTGTTGATAATAGTTGGAAAATCGCCCATATTTATATACTCTCATAAACGAACAAAATGCAAAGTTGTGCCCTGAATATATATCCCCCCTAATTGACAACGTTATAAATTTGTTGCTATAATGACAGAGTCAATCAGAATGCAGAATTTGATCTATATTTACAACGAAAAGGATAAATCAATATGCCCCAGAATAAAGAATCGAAGAAAACAACGATCAAAACTCTGGCCGAAGATCTCAATATCTCATTTTCTACTGTAGCCAAGGCTTTGAATCATGATCCGAAAATTAAAAAGGAAACTATTGAGCTAGTTAACCGGCTAGCCGAGGAGCGCGGGTATAAACCCAATTACATGGCCAAGGGACTTAAGAACAACACATCCAAAACGATAGGATTCATTTTAAATGATGTGGAAAATCCATCGCTCGCCTATGTGTTTAAACGCATTTCGGTAAAGATGGCAAAATATGATTACAGCACTTTGATTTGTGATTCCCAATACGATGCTTCGGTTGAAAGAAAGAATATCTTATCAATCCTATCGAGAACAGCCGATGCGATTGTCATTTTTCTAGTCTCAAACGATACGCAGAATCTGGCTCTATTGAACGAAGTCGCTGAGCGGGTCATTATTCTTGGTGATTCGAGTCATCCACAGTTTAGCTGCGTAGCTATCGATTATGAATTGGGTGGATACCTTTCTGCTATCGAAATGCTCGAAAAGGGGCACCGTGAATACGTTGTCTTTGCAGAGCCGGAAGAATTCCCTGCGAGCGCGCAGTATCTCAAAGGTATCCGAAAGGCTTTTTCTGAATACGGTCTAAGTCTGGATAACGATCGAATTTTCTTCACATCAGCTTCCATTGATAATGGCTGCAATCTCTTTTTGGAGTTATGGGACCCGGAATTGAAAAAAATGAAAATCCCGTTTACGGGTGTTTTAACGTTCTGTGATTCCATGGCTCATGGCGTCTATAAGGCATGCAAGATTTTGAAGCTGTCTATTCCTGATGATATCAGCGTGATCGGATATGACGACAATCCTTTGTCTGCCTATTCAAATCCCCCCCTTACAACCGTCTATCTGCCTAAGGAGCGTTTACTTGACAGCTGTTATGAGATCTTAGTTTCCAAGTTATTACATGGAGCCACCGGAGCAATGCGGTATTTTTTGGAACCGCACCTGGTAAAAAGGGAGTCGGTTCGCAATTTGAACGAGAGGTAATATTATGTATTTCATAGCGGTAGATTTAGGAACAACAAACGTAAAGGTTTGTTGTTACGATTCTTCTTTGCGCGTTCTTTCCTCTGAATCTGAAAATGTAATCTACGACAGAACGGAAGAATTCGTTGAATTCGATGCCGAAAAATATTTTGAAATGGTTGCAGCGATGATCAAAAAGAGTTGCATTTCTGCCAGTCTTTCCATACCTTATCCAATCACCCAGATTATCTTGACCGGTCAGGCAGAATCCCTCGTTGCACTTGACAAGCACCAACGGCCTGCATGCAAAGCGATCTCATGGCTTGACATGCGTTCTAAGGAAGAATGTAAGGAATTAAAATTGGTATTTCCTCCTGAAAAATGTTATCCAATAACCGGGCAGCCCGAGATTATTCCCACATGGCCAATTACAAAAATTCTTTGGATAAAGAAAAACAAACCAACTCTATTTTTTAATATCGCTACTTATGTTTTACTTAAAGATTATATTATTTTTCGTATGGCAGGAGTATTTTCCGGCGAATATTCAATCTACAACTTTTCTCATTATTTCGATATCACGAATAAGACCTATTGGGATGAAATTTTAGATTACGTTGGAGTATCACGATCTCAGCTCCCTCCGCTTGTCGAACCCGGCTCTATCGCAGGTTATATCACCCAGGAGGCAATGAAGATGACCGGTCTTGCTTCCTCTGTAAAAGTAAACGTTGGCACATTGGACCACTTCTGCGGTATGATCGGAACTGGAAATATATACGATGGCAGAATCAGCGAATCAGCCGGCACCGTTCTCTCCCTTGCAACCATGATCTCTCATCCGAACTTTCAGGCATCCAGAATCCCGATTCATTATGGACCATTCCATGACAAGTATGTCTATCTCCCCGTCTGTGAAAGCGGCGGCATCAGTTTGGAGTGGTTTAAAACCCAGTTTTTAAAAGATGTCAGTTACGATCAGCTCAATAAGCAGTTGGAAAACCGTAAAATTTCCGGTCAACTCCTGTTCTTGCCTTACATCGCCGGCACAAACGCTCCGGAATTCAATTCTTTTGTAAAAGGCGGGTTCTTTGGCGTCAGTGTTTCACACGACAAATATGATTTTGCCCTGGCTGTAATGGAGGGAGTAGCACATCTTCTCAAAAAGAACATCGATTTCATCGAACAAACTCAAAATGTATCCGGAGCGATTATATCAACCGGCGGCGGCGCAAAATCCGCCGTATGGTCACAAATGAAGGCTGATATTACCGGCCGCATAATAGCGATCCCCGAAAACGAGGAGACATGCTGCCTTGGCGCAGCTCTTATGGGGGCTGTGAGCGAGAGACTTTTTCCTGATTTCGAAACGGCCATTAAACAATGTGTCCGGATCAAAAAAGAGTACTTCCCCCAAAAAAATCCGGTCTATATAAAAAAGCAGCTTCAATTCAATGCACTCTACGAGGCTCTTCTTCCAATCTATGATAAATAGAATATGAACTGTACCCTGTCAATTTTTCGCACCCGGCGCTTTGAAATTGAACCCAACCAACGTTGCCAAAACGCGAAATCAGCGTCAAGAAAGCGTTGGTTGGGTGTATCAGGTTAGTGGGGATGCATAATATTTTTGTCCGCATCTCCCTTTCCATCAAATGAAAATAGGTCTTGAAAGCGAGATCGGACAGCAGCTTCCTGCAATCTTGTATTTATTCAGGATCAGCAGGAGAATGTCTCCGGATCTTTATCAAAACGCATATTTTGATTTAAGGCATCTATGCCCGCCATTTCCGCTTCGGTAAGTTCTATGTCGCAGACATCCAGATTGCTGATAATGCGGTCTTTGTGGGTGGATTTCGGTATTACGATATTGCCGTGCTGAAGATGCCAGCGAAGGATAATCTGCGCGGTGGTTTTTTCATGGTTTGCAGCCAGCTCCGTAATCAGGGGATGATCCAGTAATCTGCCGCGGGCCAGCGGACTCCAGGCTTCAACCGCAATATCTTTTTTGCGGCAGAAATCGGAGACATCGACCTGAGACAGGAATGGGTGAAGTTCAATCTGATTAATGACAGGAATAAATTCCGCGGTTTCCAGAAGTGTATCTATATGGTGAGGATTGAAGTTGCATACGCCAATTGCACGAATCAAGCCTGCTTTATATAATTTTTCCATTATTTTCCAACTGGCGGCGTATTTTTCTTTAACTGGCCAATGGATGAGGTAGAGATCGAGATACTGAACGCCAAGTTTCTGCAGACTTTCGTAAAAAGCCTCTTCCTCGCGGTCTTCACGCATATCCTCCGTCCAAAGCTTGGTCGTGAGGAATATTTCCTCGCGCGGGATTCCGCTGTCGTGTATGGCGCGGCCGACACTGACTTCGTTTTTGTATGCTTTTGCTGTGTCAATAAGGCGATAGCCGGCTTCAAGCGCCCATTTCACGGAATTATACGCTTCTTCACCCTCCTGAGACTTATATACGCCAAGACCAAGCCGCGGTATTTTTACCTGATTGTTCAAAGTTATGGCAGATTTGATATCCATTACGATTCCCTCCTGCATAAAAATGCATTCGATATCTGTAAGACATGGTTGATCTTATAAGGTGACGCGGCGATCGACAATTGCACATTCAACCTTACGCAGCAGACAGGACAGGGTACGTCTGAAATTATTCGAATTCGCATGCAGTCAATGTTATTACTTTATCAGCCTGTTCGGCCACTTTCAAGCTTCCTGTCTTCGTATATACCGATGCAGTCTTCTTCATGCAAAAAGGCCGCCCGCTTGTAAAAAGTACGGGTGGCCTTCCGGCAATTATGAAATCATTCTGCTCCGCGAATTAATGGCTGCATCCGCATCCTGATGTTCCGTGGCCATCGTGACTATGTCCTTCACCGCCGCAGGCATGTCTCTCTCCGTCGACCAACTTTGATTTTCGCATGCTGCCGCACTTGGGGCAGGCAATCTCGTAACCATGTTTTCCGCCTTCCGAACATGGCGCTTCTTCCCATACTTCTTTGCAGTCTGTGCATTCAAATACCCGGTTTTTCATCTGATAATGTCCTCCTTCAATTTCAATGGAGCGAGCTTCAACCAGGGCTGTTGCTATCTTCCTGCGCGCAGAAACCAGAACTCTTTGAAAAGTCGGCCGTGTCAGTCCCATTTGACGAGCACATTCTTCCTGACCATAGCCTTCCATATCCTTAAGCCGAACTGCTTCCATTTCTTCTATGGCAAGCTTCATAGCATCGTTCTGCCCGGATTGTTCCGATACAAATCTCTGGCAGATTGGATATTCTTCAATTTGACCGCAGCAGCGTTTTCTTGGCATGTTGCCTCCTGTATTGAGCATATGCTCAATTGGATTATACTCGCAATATAGTCAAAAACAACCCCCGAGATAAAACGCCGGCAATCTTTGCATCCATATTCTAAAAAGGTCATTCTCAAGACTTTTTTCAGTTTATAGGAGCAGGTGCCTTTACAACGATTAATTCGAGCGTTTCGTCATGTGCGTTTTTTACATTCATTTTCGTGGCAAAAGGGATTTTCAGCAAAGTTCCCGCTTCATACTCATGTACTTCCTGATCGTCAAGCCCGATTGAGAGCCGTCCTCTTATGACGGTCATGTAAACATTGGAATTGGAGAAGTGTTCGGGAAGTCCTTCACCGCAGTTGAATACCATGTGGAGATAGTGAACATTTTCATCGAATATAACCTTTTCAACTGCCTTGTCATTACTCCGGGATAATTGAAATATTTGTTCCACCATAACCGCTCATTCTCCTTCATTCAGATATGCATTATGAGACAAAACAGCAGGCCGTTCAGCCCATAACGCGCCGCGCTTTTTAACAAATCACATGCTCTCATTTTCCCAGACTGTCCCGTTCCTGTCCGTTGTATTTGCAACAAATTTCTGTCTCACACATGTATGGACGGAATTAATTCTGTCTGCAGATCCTTATCATACGGGAAGCAAATCTCAAATGCGGCGCCGGGTTTCCCGCACACGGCGGCTGCGATCCGCAGTTCAATTCCCAGCTTATGTGCCAGCTTCCGGCAAATATACAGTCCCATTCCTGTTGATTTTTCTGCGGAATGCCCGTGACTGCCGGTGAAGCCTTTCTCAAAAACATGCGGCCTCTCTGATGGCGGAATCCCCATACCGTTGTCGGCTATGCGCAGAATCATGCGGTTATCCTCTTCATAACTGTCAAAATCGATCACAAGCGGTGTACTGCTTTTGTATTTTACGGCGTTGTCCAAAAGCTGCCCCAAGATGAATAAGAGCCACTTGCTGTCTGCATATACGGTTCGATCCAGATTTGAGAAGGAAAGGCGGGTTTGATTGGAAATTAATAACCGGGCGCGCTGGCGGGCCGCCGCATGACAAAGATCCGAAATATCAATCGCGCCCATCTGAAAATCTTTTTCGACCGAGTTGCTTCGGGAGTAGTAGAGCACCTGCTGTACTTTGTGTTCAATTTCTTCGTAAGCATCATTCAATATTTCGAATGATGCCGGGCAAAGTTCCGGCTGCGCGTTTTCAAGGCTCAGCATGCCCCAGGCCAGAGGCGTCTTGATTTCGTGCACCCACAGCTCAATATATTCGCGGTAATTTTCCTGCATGCTTTTGTAGACAGCAAGGTCGTCCAGATACGATTTATTGCAGATTCTGATGATTTCCTCCAGTATTTCTGCATCGGAAAAATCGGCAGGCGGAAACATTTCGCCGATATAGTTCTTATTGTCCAGCCGGGATAAACGCTGATACAGATCGTCATAGAACCGGTGTTTCTTTATGTATTCGATGATCAGGAACGGAAGCTGAAAAATGATCCAGAAGGATATAAAGAGAATCAGGACAGGGACCCATTTCCCGGGAAGGAATGCCCAGATCAGGATTCCGCAAAGAGAGAGAAAAAAGAAGGAGGCAAGAAGGAAGGGGATTTTCTCCCGAAGAAACCTTCGCATGGTCATCCGATCAACTCCTTTTCACCGCTGCCCGACAGACCCTCTGTCTGCAGAGCCGCGCTGCCCTGCGGATCCTCTTTCTTCAGAACTGCGCTGTCCTGCGGAATCAGCCTGTATCCGACGGCGCGGTGCGTCTGGATGGTAAGATCCAGATGAATATCCGACAGATGCTGCCGCAGCCGGTTCACATTTACCGAAAGCGTATTGTCATCTACAAATTCGTTGCTGTTCCACAGCCTTCGCATCAGCTGATCCCGGCCCACGATGCACCCCTGATTCTCCTGCAGGGACAGGAAAATCAGCCATTCGTTGCGGCCGAACGGATATATCTTATCGCCGACCTGCACAGACTGCTCTGCCGGCAGCAGCTTGTATTGACCGCAGTCCAGCACTTCCGAAGACGCAGGCAGGCTCCGCCTGAGTACAGCCCGGATCCTTGCAAGAAGAATATCGGTGTTGTACGGCTTTGTCACATAATCATCGGCGCCGAGTTCCATCGCGAGAATCTGATCTATGTCCGCTTCCCGTACGGTAACTACCAGAATGGGAACTCTTGACTGCAGACGGATTTCACGGCACACGGCAAATCCGGACTCTTCGGGAAGATTGATATCCAGAAGAATGAGGTCGGCAGCGGCAGCCAGAGCATCCGCGGCGGCATTGTCAAATTGCGTGATTGTTTTGACGGCAAATCCCTGCCGGGTCAAAAACAGCTCCAGTTCTCTCCGTACGGAAATGTTGTCTTCCACGATCAAAATAGTGCTGCGTTTGACTGCCGGCATATTGAGAACCTCCGCTTAGCTGTTGTGATTACTGATAGTATATCGCTCAACGGCATTCACTGCACTCATGCATGTAAGTAAATAGTAGACGCCGTACACGCTTATAAGAAGAATTCCGATATACATTGTCTGCAGGCCCAGATCCGGCAGACTGAGCTTTGACTGAACATATGGATTGATTGCCAGAAATCCGACAACGGTATGAAGAAGAGCCAGTCCCAGCGGGAGCAGGAAATAGCTGCTGACCTGCCGGATTATGGATTGGCGAAGCTGCTTCCGCGTGGCGCCCAATTTGGAAAGAAGAAGGAAGCTCCTTCTGTTTTCCTCCAGGCTTGTTAACTGCTGGATGGCAAGAAGTGCCGACGAACACATCAGAAAAATCAGGCCCATGTAGATACATAAATAGCTGATCGAAACGGTGATGACCATTTCCCTTGCCTGAACCTGCAGTACGGAAAAAATATTAACGGGACTGTTATGCAGCTGTACGGATTCATTCAGCTTCGCGAGCAAGCTCTCCAGGCCTTCGGTTTTCAGTAATTCCGGCTTGAAATCGAAGTTAATCAACGTATTTGTGACAGGATTTTCCGGGATAATACTGCTGATGTCCTGATCCGGAACGATAAGACCAAAACTAAGCGTAATCGCGTGATCTGTTGACAGCGGAACCGATTCAATGACCGGATCAATCACGAAGCTTTTGTTTGCATACTCCACCTGAATACCCTGATTCAAGAGATACGTGACGACCGGGTTTTCGTCGTTGAAATCCGTATCCCGATAATAGCACGCGTGGCCTGCAGCAAGGGTAAGGGCAGGCAGTCCGAGATGACTGCGGAGGGCATTGTACTGCGAGAGAGGAATAACATGCATCTGGTTTGCCATGGAGTCTTTCAGATAGCTGCTTTGTTCGAGCCATTTGCTCTTTTCATCATTGGAAAGAGAAGACAGCGCCGCCGCCAGAAGTTTGTCAAAATCCTTTATTTCCGCCTGGTTGGCTCGAAAAAGATCAACCTGTATGACTTCGTCAGCATAATCAGAAAGATCAAACCCAAGATCAGACAAATACGAGCCCTTCAACAGCTCCGTTTTCCCTGTCAGCGGAAAAGTGGTGCCGGAGAAATCACCCATCAGTGTTGTTTGAAAATCCCTCTCATTCTGAATGGCCTTCCTGTTCTGCTGACCGGCAGAAATTCCGACACTCATAATGCTGAGAGTCAAAAAAATAAGAAGACAGACCATGGCAATACTGCGGTGAACCGTACTAAGTTTGCTGCTAAGCTGACGGATATTGAAATAGTTCAGTTTTGTAAAATAGCCCGCAGAATATTTCTGCGGAAAATACGTGAGGAAGCCGGCCAGTCCGGCGAAAAACAGAAAAGTGCCGGCAATGCCTGCAGCAATCGCGGCAGCGGGAATCCACGGCTCGGAACTCCACAGCCGAAAGCCCCCTTTCTGCAGGATCAGGAAATAGGCAAGTGCCAGGAAAAGGATTCCGGATGCGAGCTTACCTGCCGCATGGGATACTTTGCCTTCTGCCCCGGATTCGTTTTTACGTGCGGCTCTCAGCAGATCAACAATCCGCTGGCGTGATACGGAAAACGCCGAAATAATGATGACGGCCAGCTGGATGATGCAGAAATAGATGACGGTTTTTCCTGCTGCCTCCGGAGAGAATACGATCCGGAAAGACTGGAGTTCGATTGCAAAAAACCGGCTGCTGATTATGGAAAGCAGCTGGGAGAGCACCGTCCCTCCGAGCAGGCCGAAAAAGAGCGCGAGGAGACCCAGAAGTATGCCCTCGCCGAGAAGAAGGACGGCAATGCTGCGCTTTTTCATGCCCATCAGGGTATACAGGCCCATCTCTTTTTTCCTGCGCCTGAGTTGGAATTGATTTGCATAGAGAATCAGGAACCCGAGTACGAGAAATACCGCATACGAAACGTAGTTCAGCATCATGAGAAACTTACTTACCGCATCGCCCTCGAGCCTTTTGAGAAAAAGAATGACCTGCTGCGTTTCGATTGCGTTAAAAATATAGAAAACCATGATGGCCAATACAAGCGTAACAAAATAAAGAAGATACTGCCGGATACTTCGGCGGACATTCCGGAAAGCTAATTTAAACAGCATGGTACTGTTCACCTCCCAGAAGAGAAGTAACGGCAAGAATTTTTTCGAAAAACGCCTTTTTCGTCAGATCTCCCCGCAGCAGTTCCTGAAAGAGGCATCCGTCTTTGATAAAAAGAATTCTCTGACAGTAACTTGAGGCATACGCATCATGCGTCACCATCATGATTGTAGCCTTCTCCGCCTGGTTCATCTGCGTCAGAGTCTCCAAAAGCTGCCGGGAAGTCCCCGAATCGAGAGAACCGGTCGGCTCATCCGCAAGTATCAGGGAGGGTTTGTTCAAAAGGGCCCGTCCCGCAGCAACCCGCTGCTGTTCGCCGCCGGACATCTGATACGGAAATTTACCGAGAATCGGCTGTATTCGCAAAAGTTCTGCCACTTCCTGCACCCTTGCCCGGGCGGCTTTCGGTTTATTCCCCGCCAGCGTCAAAGGAAGAAGCATATTTTCTTCGCCCGTTAAAGTATCAAGCAGATTGAAATCCTGAAAAACGAATCCAAGACGGTCCCGGCGGAAAGAAGCAAGCGCGTCCGGCGCCATCTTCGTGATATCTTTCCCTTCCAGCATTACGCGTCCGCTCGTAACCGTATCGATCGTGGCAATACAATTCAAAAGCGTTGTTTTGCCGCTTCCCGAAGAACCCATGATACCCACGAATTCACCGGGATAGATCGTAAAGCTGATCCCGTTCAACGCCCGTGTAAGATTGCCTTTGCTTCCATAATATTTTTCCACCTGATCGACGAAAAGCATTTCCTGCATACTATGTACCTCCGGATTTTTATACTTCCATTGTGCATGAAAAACCGGCGGCAACAAATCGAATTCCCTTTCGTGAATCTTACAGTGGTGTAAGATTCCGGCTTTCCCGGACCGTCTGATTCACATACGGCAGCATACCCGTATATTTACATCTGCAGCCCATGGATACCGATTCTTATGGAGTATATAATGAAATTGTACTTAGCGGTCCGGAGTTTAACAGCAACATTCGCCCTCCCCGATCCACCGTGAAAGGTTGAAATGGTTATGGGTAAACGTACTTCCGCCATCTTCTCTTTTCTCTTCGTGTCGCTGTCCGGGATTCTCGTTTTTGTCGTCTTCAGCCACATCCGGCCCTTCTTTACAGGGTCCTTCGACCTCATCGGAAGGCTTCTTCTCATCGTTATCTTTTTTTGCGGATCCGTGAAGCTTCGCCAAAACGAACGTCTCAAGCCTTACGGCAGGATACTCTATGCCTTTTTCATCGCTTCCGCGGCATTAGCTCTCGATTATTACCTGCCCACCATCCGCTGGCTTCTGGAGGTCCTGCACATAAGCATACGAACCCCCATGGGAATTGCTTTGGACAAGCTCGACAGCAGCGTCATCATCATTCTGAGTATTCTCTTACTCAACCGTCTGTCCGGCGAAAGCCCCGGCTCCCTCTATCTTAAAAAAGGGAAGCTCAGGAAAGGTCTGGTTCTCGGAATTTCCGCCTTCCTCGTCTGCGTTTCCGGTTCACTCTTCGCAGCAAAGCTATTCGGCGCAAAAAATCTGACCTTTACCCGAATCCTTCCCTGGATTCCCTGGATTCTTATATTCATCCTGGCCAACGCCTTCAATGAGGAACTTCTTTTCCGGGGACTTTTTCTGGAAAAAGCATCTCGCATTTCAGGAAGGTTCTGTGCCAACCTGGCTGTCTCGATTCCCTTCGTCCTTCATCACACGGGGGTCACGTATACCAACGATTCCCTGCTGTTTCTCGCTTATCTTCTCCCTTTATCCCTCATCTGGGGATACCTCATGCAGGATACCGACAGCCTTTGGGGCTCGGTCCTTTTCCATGCCGGGACGGACATCCCCGTAGTTCTTGTCATCTTTTCCGGATTGCCTTAAAGTCTGCCTGACAGGGCCTCGGTATCGGTTCGAGGGCTGCCGGCAAATTATTTCCGCATTACATTGAATTTAATTTTATATGTTATATAAAGTAAAACAGCACCTGTCAGAAGAAACAAAGAGACCTGGGTAAACACCGTGTCTGTTTCACCCGTCTTAACAATCGTTTTTTTATTTACATCACGAGTCGATCCAGAGATATCTTTTTCAATTAAAGTGTTCACGGATGTTCCCGCATTCACTGTCACTCCATTTTCCGTAACAGACGCCTTGTAAACCGCTGCATCTATCATGTAGCCGGTCGGTACCTTTGTTTCCTGTATCTGATAATCGCCGTATGGCAATCCGGTAAAAAGCACTTTTCCCGCACTGTCGCTCGTGGATATACCGACCGTTTGCCCGTCAGAATTGTATATCGTGAATTCCGCCCCGGCGAGCGCCTTGCCTGAGTCATCATTCTTCTGCAGGAGAATATTCCCATGGATAAGTGTATTCACGGAAATCCCCGCATTCACCGTCACTCCGTTTTCCGTAACGGATGCCTCGAAAGTTTTTATATCCGTAACCCTGCCTGTCGGTGCCTTTGTTTCTTTTATGGAATATGTCCCATAGGGTATGTTTGTGAAAACAACTTCTCCATTGCCGTCGCTTGCGGAAGACGCGATAGACGTGCCTCCTGCGTTATAGAGTGTGAAAACGGCTCCTGCAAGGACGTTGCCTGCTTCATCATTTTTCTGCAGAATAATGCTTCCTCTGATCAAGGTATTTACAGCCGTTCCGGCATCGTAAATTGTTCCCTGCGTTGTTACGGATGCATCATATATGGTATCGTCAACAATATATCCATCCGGCGCTTTTGTTTCGCGTATAGTATATTCTCCATACGGCACGGATGAAAAGGACACGATTCCGGCGTCGTCACTGACTGCAGAAGCCACGGCAGCATTGTCATGATCGTAAAGTGTGAATTCTGCTCCGCCCAGCGCATTTCCGGAATCGTCGTTTTTCTGAAGCTCTATACAACCCGTAATCACATCATCTTGACATGTGACGTCAATGTCTTTGACAGGATCAGTGCTTCCTATGCTGAACAAATAGTCTTCCGCGGTCAAATAACCGGTCGGGGCAACTGTTTCACGGATCACATAAGTAACATCAAAACGGATGCGTTCAAATACCAGCGTGCCTGTGGCGTCAGTGGTTCCCTGCTGAATAGTATTTCCATATTTGTCAATTAAATTAAATACGGCTCCGGATAGAACCTTGTCGGCATTTTTGCTGTCAACCTTATGAATTGTAATGCTTCCCACTTCGCCGCTTCCGCCCGCACCCGACCCGGCCCAGGATACGGGAATGGAACCGGAAGACGTTGGCTGTAAGGTGCCGGTTCCATTAAAAGTACAGGAATTGATAAATGGCGATTTGGTCTTATCTGTCACATCCGTCCGGAAAGTCAGCAAATAGGGCCCTGATGCCGGTGATGGGAAGGTAAATGTAAACAGACGCGTATTCAGGTTATATTGAATATTAGCCGCTGAAAGAGTTATCTCTGATCCCTTTGTTAAGCTTCCGTCTGCATTAAGCGACTGGCGGAACAGGCGGACTGATGTGGTGTCAAGCGCCAGTCCATCCTGAAGAGTATCCGTCAGAATCGCACTGTTAAGCGGAATATCGTTCTGATTAATAATCACAGACCAATCGATATATTTTTTCCCTGCCGTATATGCCGCGTTCTTGCTGACAACCGTATTGTTCACGGTCTGTGTGCCCGTGCTTGTCACACCGCCAGGCAGCAAACTGTGCGTAATCATTGAAGTGTTTGAAAAAATCTTTATCCCGTTGGTTTGGAATATGCTTAGATCCGTAACACGGGTTTTGAAAGTAATTGTATACGTCTGATTTATGGAGGCAGGAAAAGTATAGGTTAAGGTACCGGTTTTGGAAGAATCACTGCCCTCGGCTGCTGTATAGACAAAGCCGGATGCCGATGCCCCGTTATCAATACTTGCTGAGCCATCAACATACTCCGTTCCCGTTGGTATAAAATCCGAAAAGACAACATCATGCAGCGGCATTGCATTTTTATTGACGACAACTTTCCAGGTTAATTCCCGGGTCTGATAATCATAGCCTGTCCCCGTTTTTTTGACAACTTCGCTTACAACATTGCGTGATCCTGTTGCCGTCGTTGATGTGATATTGGTTCCTGAAAATATTGCTGTATTATTGTATGCTTTTGTACCGTTTCCGGAATAGTCGGCATCAATCGTAACCCGGGTCTTGAAGCTGACCGTATATGGCCTGCTGATCGTGGATCCGCTGCCGAATGTATAGATCAAAGTGCCTGTCTTTGCTGCATCTCCCGCAGTTGCAGGAATATATGTGAAAGAACCTCCGGTGCTGTCCGCCGGACTGATCACCGCTGAACCTTCCACATATTCCTGTCCGATCCTGATGACGTCGGTAATGACCGGGTTATCAATCGGCACGCTGTTGTTATTGACAGTAATCGACCAGGATATTTCATGTGTACTGGCATTATAACCGGTACCGGATTTGGAGATTCGTGTAAATGAGACACCTACCCCGGTGCCGGCGGAAGTTCCAGCCGGAACATTTCCACCGGAAAGGACACCGGTGTTGTTAAAAGTCAGATTGTTTGTTTGCGTGAGATATAATGCCGGATTGACATCCGTACTGAACGTGATCACGTGCTTTTCGCTGATACTGCCCAGGTTAAAAGTAATCGTAGAGTTATTATTATCATAACGGTCTGAAAGCTGGCCGTCTATTTTTACCGAACCTGCCGCAAGCGTCAGGTTCGCCGGCAATGTATCCGTAACAACAGCATCCGGAATCGTCAGGCCGCTTTCATTGACAGTGATCGTCCAGTCAATTTGTTTACGGGCGCTGGAATAGGTGCCTGCTTTACTGATAAAAGACACAGGGACCGGGACTTGCGCCTCGTTGGACACGGTAAACGTTCCATCATGATTCAGCGTTGCCGTATTCTTCTCCGTTAGTGTTGCTCCGTTGTGAGAACCGGCAAAAGCTGCATCCTTTATCGTGGTCTTGAAAGTTACGACTTGCTGTGTTTGGATCACCGCCGGAAACTGATAGGTTAATACGCCCGAGCTGAATGTATAATCGCTCAAAGCAGCATCTAAACCATTGATTTTGACGGAACCCGGCACAAAATCCAAATCAGCAGCTAAAGTATCTGCTAATTGGCCATTTCGCACGACAACGTTCTCAGGATTAACCGTCGCAGTCCAGGTAATCGTATTCGTAAGCCAATCATATGCACCCGTTTTGACAACCGAGGTCGGCAGCGGGGCTGGCTGATCAAAGTCAATAATTATGGATACCGGATCCGAGGTGCCGCCAACCTGAAAGACGATCGCCGCAGGATCCTCCAGACCAATTTTATCTTTATTGAATTGAAATTCAAACCAGAAAGATCCCCGGACATTCGAGTGTGTTTCCGCATAATTTGTAAAGGTAATCGCGATGGCTCCATTTGTTGTAACAGTACCGTCGGCAATCAGGGTACCGCTGTCATCAGAGACAGTAAAATCAAAAGGATCTGAAATCAGCAGCTGTTCCGGAACCTGAAGGACCAGTGTATCCCCGGCCATTACATCTCCCTGGTTTGGAATCGCAAACGCATATGTCAGCCGGCAAAGTGAATCCTTGGCGATATTCTGACCCAACGGATTGCCATCGGCATCGGTAAGACTCACGCCGGTAATAAAGTTATAAACACCTGAAAGATCCTGGGCGTTTACTCCGAATCCAAATAAACTGACCTGTGAAAGCAAAAAAGTTAAAAGTAAAAAAATAGTAAAGAGAGTTTTTCCTGGCATCTGCTTCATTATCGGATTTTTATATATGTTTTGTTTCATTTTTCCAGCCGTGTGCTCTCTTTTCATTTTTGTCCTCCTGTACCGCTTTTTCGGTTGTTACGCTCTTGTTCCGGTGGAAACAAATTCATGCATCCCCTTATGATCAAGAAACAGAGACCAATTTATGAGCAGCTCTCTGTTAAATTACTAATATATCAGCGCTCGCTGGACATTTTCTGAACATGCAGTAACAGAGGGGGTTGCTTTCCAGTGAAAAGCCCCCCCTCTGTTAAATTAATAAGGTAATATCGTGAGAAAGTACTACATTTCCAATACGCTGTTGAATAATTCCTGCATTGACATATTCGGCGTGATTCCGAGCTCGGATTTATACAGTCTTTTGATTTTGTTGTAATGGGCAATGAACCGCGTTTTATTTTTTTGCATAAAATATAGCCGCAACAGCATTTCGTTCAATTCGTCGACAAGAGGAATGATCGTCAAAGCTTTTTGAAGAATCTTCTCGGCAGTCAAATAGTCTGATTCTGCTGTATAGTATCCGGCAAGGTCAAAAACCAAACTGCTATACCTGTTTGCATACTCTTCGGCTTTATTTTGAGACCAGGGATACTCATTATCCTCCAGGTAATTCCCTTTGTATAAGGAGATTGCTTTTTTATATTTATCAATGGACGCTGCGGTAAGCGCAGTTTTTGCATCTGTAATTTTTTCAAACGCAAAAGCATCGGTGTATACATCCGGTAACTCCATTTTGTAGCTGCCGTTAGTAAAACCGAGCTCAAATTTAATGTTTGCTGACAACAGTGTTTTTTTCACTTTATAGACAGTCGTATATAGATTTGTATTGATTTGTCCTTCTGTTTCACATTCAGGCCAAAGAACTTGCATAATTTTCCACTTTGCCAGATTGGTGTTCAAATTTTGCAGCAGCAAAGCAAAAAGTTCCTCACTCTTTGCAGTACGCCATTTGACAGCCTCCCCACTTCCCGCTCCATATACCAGTAATTTTCCAAAGCAATAGATACGGCCTTGGTCCGCAGGTACCTGAAAGGCAGCTGGAAGCCGCTTCATTTTGTTCAGCCTTGTTATTACCTGTGCAATATCGTCTGCAGAAAACGGTTTGAGTATGTAATCAATGGCGTTTACCCGAAATGCTTCAAGGGCGTATTTATCATAAGCGGTAACAAATACAATCTCCATATCGAGGCCTGCATCAATAATTTTTTCAGCAAGAGCCAGTCCGGACATATCGGACATTTCTATATCGAGAAAAGCAATGTCCGGCTTCAGGTTTTGCATATTTTTAAGAGCGTCCGCTGCGCTCATAAAGGAACCGATAACGCATATCTGACCGGTTTTTTCGAGCAAAAGTCTGAGAACGTCAAGCGCGGGCTTTTCGTCGTCAACAATAATTGCGCTGAACACAGATTGCAGCACCCCCTTATGCCATAGCGACTGACGTTGTAATCGTTACCGTTGTACCTTCGCCCGCCTGGCTCTGAATATCAAGCTGTGCATCTTTCCACCCCCTGATGCGTCTGCTGACATTGAAAAATCCTACCCCTTCATTTGCGGATTCGATGTTTCTTAATTTATCAAGCTTATCCACCGACATACCTATTCCGGTGTCACGAACCCTTATGATGACAATTCCCTCGCTTTTACTCACGGATATAAGGACAGTACCTCCAGAGGCTTTTTTGCACAGTCCGTGCTTTATAGCATTTTCCACCAAAGGCTGAATGCAAAAAGACGGTATTTCCATACGCATAAGTTCCGGATCAATATCATATTCAACATTGATCAGCTCGCCGAAACGGGCTTTTTCTATTTCAACATATGCTTGAATCATCTCAATTTCTCTCGATAAAGGAATATTTATCATTTTATAGTCAATATCAAATATAAGTCTTAGATATTTGCTGAAATTGATAAGCAGTTTCGCTGCCTTATCACTATCCGTATAGCAAAACGAGACAATTGTATTCATTGCATTATACAAAAAGTGCGGCTTTATCTGCACCTGTAAAAAAGCAAACTCATTATTCATCGCTTCTTCATGTGATTTCTTCAGCGCCGCAAGATTATCCTGACTGTATTGAATTAAAATTTTAGCCAGAATATACGAGCAGAGAAACATAAAAGATGCGACAAAAACCTCCATGAGCAAGTCGCTGTCCAAATCCCCCTCGAAATATTTTTTGACGGCTGGCAGCAGAACAGCGATCACGCTCATAAAAAATATTCGACGGGATAATTTCACATTGCAAAAAATGGTAGAAGCAAAAATCGGAAGGATGTAAGAACACAGCAAAACTTTTGCAATGTCATGCGTCAGAGACAGGTAGAGTGAAAAAATTACAAAAAGCGAAAGAGATAAATATTCCTTTGTCGAAAGGGGAAAACGAGCGGAGCGAACACATATGTCAACCAATGAATTTATAACAAAAAAGCCTGCCGCAGGCAAAATGATATAATTCCGCAGATAAACATCCGGAGGCCAAGCAAGTACGCTTCTTGCCGCAAAATACCAGATCACGTGCGCCAGGATAATAAAGGCAGCAGTAACATGGCCGGCATTAACAATATATCGGCACCATTTATTTAAATCTGTACATGTTTCTTGTCTGGCGTTCATATTCTATCGCAGCCTTTTTCTAAATTAATGCAGACGGCATCTTGCTTCGTCGTTTATATATCATATTATGCAAACTTGCAATGTCATCCGGCTTACATTTCAACACCTTACATATCTTCCCGAGTACCTCCATTGTAACATTCCCGCCGATGTTGAGCCTGCGGATCGAATTTGTTCTGAGAATTTGGTAATATTACTTTTTCGGAAAAACATGAGTTTTATAGAATTAGCACCCATCATTTTTATCCCATTTGTTGGGTGAACACTCTTGCTAAAGTTTCCTACTATAGCCCAACCGACTATCTCAATGATCCAAACGCAGAAGAATAAAGACCCGAATAATAAAGTTATCAGTATGGCAGATAATGCAGTCGACAAAAACATGATTTAGGCGATCTCTTGAAGGTCTCTTGAAGGTTGCTCGCTTTGAGTTGAAAGAAACTTTCGAAGGTTCAATCTAAAGGGTGAGCACTAGATGAACTCACACCTGTTGAACGTCATTTTCGGGAAAGTATCGAGAATGCGCAAAAACAGATTGAAAATGAAACATTGAGGGGAGTCCGTAAAAATAAGGAATCGTCTGACCACGAATGAATGTGTTGGAGTTCGTTTCTGCCTTCGCAGGGTTCGATTCCCTCTTACTAGTTCCGCCATACACGCCCAGATGTTTTTTGTATCAATTGAAGGTGGTGAGATGGAGAAATGTCTTGTCATTGGTTGTCGACCGTATACAAAATAGTCTGTTGAAATTGCCAAACTCAGAACCAAAAGTCCGACAAACTCGGAAGTTATTTGTTGCCAAACTCGGAAGTTCGTGTTATTGTCTAATAAAGGCAGGGAATATGTTATGGATAAAAAATATTTGCCTAGAATTATCGATCAGTATTTAGATTCAGCACTTGAGGCATCAGGGGCTGTTTTGATCGAAGGTGCTAAATGGTGCGGAAAAACGAGTACAGCGAAACAAAGAGCAGCCAGTGTACTTTTAATGCAGGATCCGGATTATACTCTTTCCTATTTGAAGGCTGCTGATACAAAACCCTCTCTTTTGTTAAAAGGTGAAACCCCTCGCCTGATTGATGAATGGCAGATGGCTCCAGTCTTGTGGGATGCTGTGCGCTTTGCCGTCGATGAAAGAAATGAGGCTGGTCAGTTTATTCTTACAGGTTCAGCCGTGCCTCTTGATGACGTCCTGAAGCACACAGGAACCGGCAGAATCGCTAGAATTCTGATGCGCCCGATGAGTCTGTATGAATCAATGGAATCTAATGGAGCCATATCACTGAAAGACTTATTTGATGGCAAACCGGATATAGAAGGAATATCTTCACTGACAATAGAAGCTTTGGCATATGCGCTGGTCCGCGGAGGTTGGCCGGCTTCTATCGGAGCAAAAGAAAGCGTCGCATTAAAGAGAGCATATAATTATGTTGATGCTGTCATCAATCAGGATGTCTCGCGTGTTGACGGAGTCGAAAAAAGTCCAGCCAGGGTACGTGCACTGATGCGCTCCTATTCCAGAAATATAGCGACAACGGCAAACATGTCGACGATAAGAAATGATATTGCGGGAGATGAAGATACCATTTCCGAAAAAACAATCGCCTCCTATATAAATGCGTTGCGCCGCATCTATGTCATCGAAGATGTTCCGGCATGGAATCCTGCCATGCGTTCAAAAACTGCCATAAGAACGTCCCCGAAAAGACATTTTGTCGATCCTTCGATTGCTGCGGCTGTTATGCGAGCAACACCAGAAAGTATATTGGAAGATTTTAATACCTTTGGATTTTTGTTTGAGTCCTTGTGTGTTCGAGACCTTAGAATATATTCTCAGGCACTTGACGGAGAAGTATTCCATTACCGGGATAAAAGCAACCTGGAGGCAGACATTATTGTACATTTGAATGATGGCAGATGGGGTGCAATAGAAGTAAAACTTGGTTCGAAAGAAATCGAGGAGGCTGCTCAGAATTTATTGAAACTTAAAGAGAAAATCAATCTGAGAAAAATGAAAGAACCTTCATTCTTAATGATTTTGACCGGAACACAGCTCGCTTTCCGTCGAGAGGACGGTGTTTTTATTGTACCAATCGGTTGTCTTAAGCAATAAGGAAGTAGGTATTGAAAGAACTTAACTTTTTGTCCAATTTAGCTTGACCTCTCCATCCTGAACAATTATTTGTATCCAGGATTTCGTCCGCAATTTATTTCCGGTATTTTAGTATATGTTATACATCCGACTCATTCTTATATGTTTCTATACGATTAAAAAGGCCGCCCATCGATTGATGGACAGCCTTTTTAATTTGGCGGAGAAGGAGGGAGTCGAACCCTCGCGCGGGTAACCCCGCCTAAAGCTTTAGCAAAGCCTCCCCTTCGGCCTCTTGGGTACTTCTCCGAATGCGATTAAACTATTTAATTATAGCACAGTTGGCGGAGAGAGTGGGATTCGAACCCACGGAAGGCTCTCACCTTCGCCGGTTTTCAAGACCGGTGCCTTAAACCAACTCGACCATCTCTCCACAAACATTTCAATAATTGATTTGTCTTCAACAACCCAATTCTGAAATTGCACCTGCCTATTCTACTAAGAATATGCAAAGTTGTCAATCTGTATTCACCCTTCCTGTTGCTGCTTCCTGTTGCTAACCAGTGATAACTTCACTATATGAACGAATGCGAAAACTTTCATTCCGCAGACAGTCCGTAAAATATAGTTCGGGCAGGATTTGCGTTCACTTTTTTTATTCGGTCATCAATTTTGTTGGTTGTTTGTATCTAACGTCAACTTTTCAAAATAATCCGATGCAGATATTAAGGAATTATTGGGCTTGCATACATAATTTCTCCATACTTTTAATATTTCGTTCCTAAATTCCTTTGTCCTGATTCATTTTATGGAATTATCAAGCCGGCACTGCTGATTACCTGCGCAGGCTTATATATAGGGATTTGTAACATTGTTACTTAGTTTACGATACGAAGAATGTGCTTTATTATTTGTTGTGTTTATATTGTTATTATGTATCGTTATGTTATGCTTCTGGTATTGTATAATCCAATCATTCTTTCGTAATAGCACCTTACTCTTCCATTCAGTGTTTCAATCGTTTGGGCAATTTAGAAATTGACACACTCGGCAAAATCTTCGCGTCCGCTATACGTATTGCAGATCGTCCTTTCGATTGTTTTTATTGCTCTCCTTTCCCTTCCTGCAATCGCCTTTGAAATGCAATCCTATTTTTCTGATCTGCCGCAATCCGCTGCTTCTTTATCCAAATGTTCGCTAATCCCTTTTTCTTGCCTGGGGGAGCAGCCTCCTGTACTGCTCCCTCAACCTGGAACTAGGCAGATAAAACTTGTTCTTTGCCTTCATCAGTATATAAACCTTGTATCATAACATGCAAACAAAAACCGATCACAAACACTTACTCATTGGGTAAGTGTCTGTGATCGGATCTGATGGCAGCGAAGATAGAGGGCTTATTTCAGAACATATTAATCGGGGCTGAAATAATCTCGCAGTTCATACGTAAAATAGATTCTATTTGTCTATGAGGTCAAGAACACGGTCAAGGTCATCATATGAGAAATATTCAATTACAATCGTTCCCTTTCCTTTAATCTGATCCTTAACCTTAAGCTTTACTTTTGTTCCAAGATGCTTTGTGAGCTTGCGTTCGACATCCTTGGCACTCAGTGTAATTGCAGCACTTGCCTTTTCCTGTTCCGGGTCCAACTTGGCTTTTTCTGGCTTTGGCATGAGGAGGCGTCTTACATATTCCTCCGTTTCGCGGACACTCAGTTCCTTATCAAGAATAACATTTGCCGCTTTTCTTTGTTCTTCCGCTGTAGGCAGTGCGAGGAGAGCTCTTGCATGTCCTGCAGTCAGGTCACCGTTCCGGATAAAATCCTGTATCGATTCATCGATGGACATCAATCTAACTGTGTTTGCAATTGCCGGACGGCTCTTTCCTAATTTCTTGGAAAGCTGCTCCTGTGTAAGTCCATGATCTTTCATAAGGCGATCCATTGCGTATGCTTCTTCCAATGGATTCAGGTCCTGTCGCTGGATGTTTTCGATCAATGCCTGTTCCATTGTCTGCTGGTCTGTGAGATCCCGTACAATTGCAGGTATTACCGTTAATCCTGCCAGTCTGCAGGCTCTCCAACGGCGTTCACCTGCGACAATTCGGTATCCTGTGCCCTTTTTTACTACAATTATGGGCTGAATCAGTCCATTTTCATTAATGGAGGAAGCAAGTTCCTGCAAAGCCTCCTCGTCAAATTTCTTTCTTGGCTGCTCGCCGTTTGGATTGATATCATTGATTTTCAGTTCGACAACTGAGTCCTGCGTCTGTTCAGGAATACCCTCAACAGAAAGAAGCGCTCCCAATCCTTTGCCTAATCCTTTTGATGAAGCGACCATTAAATTCACCGCATATATATAGATCCAGATCTATATATCCTTTCACACTGACTATCTTCTTTTCATTACTTTATTGACTTCTTTGCGCGGCCGATTACTTCTCTGGCGAGTTCCTTATAGGCCAGTCCGCCGCGGGACTTTGGATCATATTCTGCAATCGTTTTACCATAACTGGGGGCCTCAGCGAGGCGAATATTCCTTGGAATTACCGTGCTAAACACCTTTTCGCCAAAATATTTCCTGACTTCGTCGGAGACCTGACGAGTTAACTGCGTCCTTCCATCGTACATCGTAATTATGACGCCAAATATGCCTAAAGTCGGGTTCAAATGCTTTCTTACCAGATTAATAGTATCAATCAGCTGCGTCAGTCCTTCAAGAGCATAGTATTCGCCTTGAATCGGTACGATAACTCCGGTAGAGGCTGCTAAAGCATTTAACGTTAAAAGTCCAAGTGAAGGCGGGCAATCAATCATGATATAGTCATATTTATCCGATATTGTATCGATTGCACGCTTCAGAATCGTTTCTCTTGACATTGCAGAAACTAATTCTATTTCTGCTCCTGCCAAATTGATATTTGTAGGGCACATATCGAGATTTTTTCTCTGCGTTGGTCGAATGACGTCTGCAATTGGCATTTCATTGACAAGAAGATCATATACAGATGATGAAAGCTCGCTTTTATCGAATCCATAACCGCTTGTAGCATTTCCCTGGGGATCAAGATCAATAATTAGAACTTTTTTCCCTTCCTGAGCTAAAAATGCCGACAAATTGACACTTGTAGTCGTTTTTCCCACTCCGCCTTTTTGATTAACTATTGAAATTACATTTGTCATTCGCACAATTTCCTCTTTTCATAGGTTCTCCAAATGATTGTATCAGACTTTATGTATAACTACTATGTCATTTCGTTTACTTCTTTGCTGTTTTCGAGTTTTGATTCTGCTTTTTTCAATTGAGATTGCAATTACTGCTTTTAAAATGCATATTTGACCTGTTTGAACAATTCTTGCGCATTATAAATTGTTCAAAAGTGATCTGGATTGTTTCACGTGAAACATTTTGTGCATTATTGCATCAGTGCTAAATTGTTTCACGTGAAACAATTTACATATATCTGACAATGTGTTCTGAATTGTTTCACGTGAAACATAAAAAGGACCTTACCCGCATGGGCAAGGTCCTTTTTCATTATTTGTTTGCAGCAATTTCTGCTATTTAAATATCCGCAACTGCATATTTTGCATTTTCCTGAATAAATTCTTTTCTTGGCTCAACCTTGTCACCCATCAGCAGCGTAAATGTCTCATCTGCGGCTTGTGCATCTTCAACTTTTACCTGGAGAAGTTTTCTGCACGTAGGATCCATTGTTGTTTCCCATAACTGTTCCGAACTCATTTCACCAAGACCTTTGTAGCGCTGCAGTTTTGGTTCCTTCCAGCCAGTGTTTCTCTTAATCTGTTCAACTTCAACATCATCATATGCATAATAGCCTTCATTGCCTTGATACACACGGTAAAGAGGAGGGCATGCAATGTAAACATAGCCATTATCAACAAGCGGGCGCAGATAACGGAAGAAGAATGTCAAAAGCAGTGTGCGGATATGCGATCCGTCAACATCAGCATCAGCCATAATAATAACTTTGTGATAGCGCAGCTTTGACGCATCGAAATCTTCGCCGATTCCGGCGCCCAAAGCCATGACGACGGGCTGCAGCTTTTCGTTTCCGTATATTTTATCGATTCTTGCTTTCTCAACATTGAGCATTTTGCCCCAAAGAGGAAGAATTGCCTGATATTTACGCTCACGGCCTTGTTTTGCCGAGCCGCCAGCAGAGTCTCCCTCAACAATAAAGATTTCGCAGAGCGATGCATCTTTTTCCTGGCAGTCTGCAAGCTTGCCCGGAAGAGCGTTGGATTCGAATACGCTCTTTCTTCTTGTAAGATCACGGGCCTTTCTGGCAGCTTCACGAGCACGGGATGCTGATAAGCACTTATCCATTACGATTTTAGCAACATTCGGATTCTCTTCGAGATACTGCGCAAGTTTTTCACCGACAACAGACTCCACCATGGTTCGAATCTCTGCATTTCCAAGCTTCGACTTGGTCTGTCCTTCAAACTGCGGTTCCGGAAGCTTTACGCTTATAATTGCTCCAATACCTTCGCGGGCATCTTCACCCTGCAGATTCTTGTCTGCATCTTTGAGATACTTATACTTTCTAGCATAATCATTGATTACTTTTGTCAGTGCCGACCGGAAACCGGTCAAATGCGTGCCGCCTTCTACAGTTGCGATGTTATTTGCATATGAATATACGTTCTCTGCAAATGAATCATTATACTGGATGGCCACTTCGACAAAGCAGTCTCCGGAACGCTGAGCAATGTAGATCGGGGGCTTATGAAGAGCTTCACGGTGCCGGTTCAGGTACTCAACGAAGGAGATAATACCTCCGTCGTAATGAAGTATCTTCTTAACCGGCTCTTCTTCACGGTCATCAACAAGGTTAATCGTAATTTCACGATTCAGAAATGCCATTTCACGATAACGTGTGATCATTGATGAAAAATCGAAGTTTACGTCCGGAAATATGTCAGTATCCGGGAAGAAATTCGTCTTTGTTCCTGTATCATTGATATCACATGTACCTATTACACTCAAAGGCTCTGTTGTTATACCACGCTCAAATCCGATTGAATATATTTTCCCGTCACGCTTTACCTGTACATTCATATATGAAGCCAGTGCATTTACAACAGATGCGCCAACACCATGGAGACCGCCCGATACACTGTATGCACCGCCTCCGAATTTACCGCCCGCATGCAGAATGGTATGAACAACTTCAACCGTTGGAATACCCATTTTGGGATGTTTTCCGACAGGAATACCGGACCCGTTGTCAATTACCGTTACGGAGCCGTTTTTCTCAACGGTTACCCAGATTGTGTCGCAGCGGCCCGCGAGTGCTTCATCAACAGAGTTGGCTACAATCTCGTATACGAGGTGGTGCAGACCGCGGAGAGTCGTATCGCCAATATACATGCCGGGCCTCTTACGGACCGCTTCAAGGCCCTCCAGGACCTGTATGTCGGACTCGTTGTATTCCGAGGCATTGGATGTATCGAAGCTTTCCTGGCCTGCTGCAGCTTCTTCTATTTCGTCGAGAGAATCCTCTTTGTAATCATCGGTTAGAGCACGGGGATTACTTGCCAGGTTAATGAGGCTATCCCCATCTTCCATGTCATCAGAAGTTTCTGCGAAAAACAGCTCCTTTTCAGGTGTTGTTTTATCGTCTCTGTTCTTGTTTTCGCTCATTTTTATTTCCTTCCCTCAAGTTGCCAATCGGTTTACCTTACATTCGGATAAATGCTGATGAAGCCCGAATAATAAGGATTTGTAACAATGTTATATCTCTTTGCCGGTCATAAAAAGGCCTTATCGCGGCTTGTGTGCATGTCGTGTATCCGTTTGTGAAGGGTTGTAGTTGATATTGATGTAAAGTACACCCTGTCGAACGTAATAATGACAGACCGGGGAATCTCTTCCGATACATATTCAGCACGTCCTTCATCTTCGGCCTTTGCCAGAAAATGAATCATGTCCGTTTGTTTGGGTGTAATAGAATCCATATCAATTATTCCGATAATATACCGGTCTGAGATGGAATACTCTCCCCCAATGTGAACATACATACGTTTCCATTCCTCCGAATGCGCGGAATTTTCAGCAAAAGACCGCAAAAACACAAACTAATTATACCATATTTCTCTTATCAGCGCCGCGCAACTGTCCCCCCGGAGACTTCAAAGAAAGTGATTCCGCCGGACTGTATGGGTACTGCCGAATACGGATCTTCAGAAACAGTTCCTGTTTCCGCCGCTTCTGCAGGTGCAGATGCCTGCGTCCATGCAGATGAGGCAGATGAGGCCGTCAGTTCTGTCAGTTCCTTCTCGATAAACGATCGTTCCGTACAGGTTATAAATACCTGTGCATCGGCCATGTTTGAAATAAGACAGGATCTGCGGCCCGCATCCAGTTCACTGAAAACGTCATCAAGGAGAAGAACCGGCATTTCACCTGTTTCTTCACGAAGTATAGTCAATTCCGCAAGCTTCAGCGCCAGTGCTGCCGAGCGCTGCTGCCCCTGTGAAGCAAATGCCCGTAATCCGTCGCCGTCCAGTGATAATTCCAGATCATCTCTGTGAGGACCTATGCCGGTGCTGCCTTTTTCGTAATCATCCTGATGCGTTGCTTTCCAGCGGGATATCAGCATTTTTTCAATTGCTTCCGTCTGATTCTGCGGATCAGCAAGAATTTCATCATTCAGTATTCCTGTTACAGTCTTGTAGCGCACAAAAAGGCTTTCGCGGCCTCCTGATATCTGTTCATGGCGTTCTTTTGCCAATGCTTTTATCCGTTCGGAAAAGGATATCCGTTCCGCAATTATCCTTGAAGCAGCCTGTGCAAGCGGGTAATCCCAGATTTCCAGTTCACTTTCTTCCATAAAGTCCAGAGTATGGATGTTCTTTTTCTGACGAAGATACTTGAGCGTCCTGTTTCTCTGCTGCAGTATTCTCGAATAGGTGAGCAGATCATGGAAATAACAGGGACGTACCTGTGATATCAGAAGGTCCATGTACCGTCTTCTGACCGACGGACCCTCCTTGATAAGAAGAAGATCTTCCGGTGCAAAAATTACAGCGTGGAAGATGCCCATAAAATCGCTTATCCGCTCAAGCGGGACATGATTGTATTCTGCCGTCCGCCGGGCCTTTTTGAGGCCTTCAGGGCCGTCAGAGGCATCCATAAAGGATATGGACAGACTCTCTTCGTAATAATCCGCATCATTTCCAGTATAAATTCGGCGGGCGGAGCAGGATTCCGTGAATTCTCCGTCCGATATTGCATCGTTGGTGTTCCGGTTTTCTTCCGAATCAACGGCCATTTCGTGAAAACGATGAGAAAGCATATCCAGCTCCACCTTATACCCATGTTCACCATGAAAAATCAGTTCCCTGTCTTTTGACGTACGGTGTGAACGGGCACAGGCGCAGAGATAGATCGCTTCTATGATATTTGTTTTGCCCTGGGCGTTTTCTCCGAAAAAAACATTAATAGAAGGCCCGACATGCATGTCAAGCCTTCTGTAATTGCGGAAATTCTCTATATGTATGGATCTTATAAACATACTTATTCCTGTGGGATCAGCGGCGGAGCGGAAGAACAAGATAAGAGAAATCTTCACCCTCCGTAGGCTTCAGGACACAGGGTCCGTTGCTTCCGTTGAATATAATGGCGATCTCGTCCTTATCGACGACACGCAGGGCGTCAATAAAGTAACGCGGATTAAAATCAATATCGATTCTTTCGCCTGTAATACTTACAGGAATCTCTTCACGCAAGGTACCAAGCTCTGTACTGGCATTGATAACAAGTGTCTCGTCATTGGGCATGGATATCTGCACAGGGCATCTCCTGTCCTCTGAAAGAATAATCAGAGATGCTCTCTCAATGGCATCGAGCATGGCCGCAGGGGAGACAAGAAGCGTTGTCTGGCTCGTCTTGGGAAGAATTGCACGGTAGTTCATGTATTCACCCTGAATAAGGCGTGACACGATGCGGACATTGCCTGTATCAAACAGAATATGATTCGTAGAAGAATAAACAACGACTTCGGCATCCTTGCCGCCCAAAATACGCCCTACTTCGTGAAGAGCCTTTCCCGGGATAATAAACTTCATAACAGGAAGGTCCTGTCCGATAACCTGCTTACGCAGAGCAAGACGGAATCCGTCAATCGCTACCATCTCAATGGCAAATCCGTCGCATGTGAAAAAGCAGCCGTTCAGGGTAGGACGGCTCTCATCCGTAGAAACAGCGAAAATAGTCTGTCTGATCATATCTTTGAGAAGAGTCTGTGATAGTGAAATCTTCTCTGCATCCGCAACAGTCGGAATCTTAGGATACCCGTCCGAAGACATTCCTTTGATGGAAAATATGGAAGAGCCGCTCTCAATACTGATCTGCAGCTGATTATTGCTCTCAATGGACACGTTATTGTCCGGAAGTTTACGGATAATATCGCCTATCAGACGTGAATTAATAACAATGGATCCCCCTTCGGTAACATCAGACTCAACAGAGCACTCAATACCGGTCTCGAGATCATACCCTGTCAGCTTAACGCCATCTGATGAAGAAGCCTCAATGAGAATACCATCGAGGATCGGAAGAGTTGATCTTGTAGAAACAGCTTTCTGGACAATAGAAATTGCTTCCATCAAACGGTCTCTTGAACATATAAATTTCATTGGACTACCTCCACTGTATTTTTACATTACTCCTATTATACAGAATAAATGACAAAAAATCTGCTGTTACTAATGAAAAATAAAGATTAGGAGCGTTTTATTGTGAAATGAAAATGTAAAAAAACAAATGCCTGTAAAAGATAGTTTTTGTAACGCAAATGCAACATAACAATAACCTTATTGACATCTAAGTTATCCACAGCTTTTTGAATATGTAAAAACAGGATACTTTTTAAAAAGATTTCGGGAGTGCTGACTATTGCAATAAATAGAAAGAAATCTCCGCCCTCTTATTATGGTGTGTGATAACGGGGGAAAAGTCTGAAAATGCCTGATATGAAAGGATTTAGCCTGTTAAATACGTGTGAATGAAAAAGGGGATAAAAAGGGGGTTATCTGCACACTTCACAAATGGTTTTTATCCACATTTGCATGCACAGGATATCCCCTCAAAGTTATCCACATTTCTACAGAAAAGTGTGGATAACTTTTTACAGTGAAAGCCTTTTTTTGATTTCTTCAACGTCATGTGATAATGAAGATGTAACAGCATTGAGATCTGCTGAAACCTTATTGCAAGCATGTATAACCGTTGTGTGGTCTTTGCCGCCGAAGTCTTCTCCGATCTTCGGAAAAGTCATATTCAGCACGAAGCGGCACAGGTACATGGCAATCTGGCGCGGTACGGTGATGTCCTTGCTGCGGCGGTTTGACAGGATTTCGTTGACGGACACGTTGTAATAACGTGCGACAACTTCCATAACCATCTGTGAGGTCAGCTGCCTTGCAGGCCGCGGCTGGATAATATCCTTCAGGGCAGCCGAAGCAACTTCCAGGTCGATGGATCCTGCCAGAATGCTGTATGCAAGCACAGTATTAAAGGCACCGTCGAGTTCACGGATATTTGTAGCAATATTTGCGGCAATGTAATCAAAAACATCATCAGGCACGTTCACATTATTCTGCTGGGCGCGTCTTCTCAGGATGGCAACACGCGTCTCATAATCCGGCGGCTGGATATCTACGATGAGGCCGGATGAAAAACGGGTGCGGAGGCGCTCTTCGAGGGACACCAGACTCTGCGGCGGTTTGTCGCATGTCATGACTATATGTTTGCCGGACTCGTGAATGGCATTGAAGGTATGAAAGAACTCGATCTGCATCTGCTCTTTCCCCTCGATGAACTGGATATCATCGATGAGAAGAAGATCGGCACTTCTGTATTTTTCACGGAAATCATCATAGGAGATTTCCTTGATTGCGGAAATAAATTCATTTACGAACTGTTCGCACTGTACATAGATGACTTTCTTTTCCGGATGCTTCTGCGTTACATAATTACCGATTGCGTGCATCAGGTGTGTTTTGCCTAATCCGGAACCGCCGTACAGAAAGAGCGGATTATAGTTCCTTCCGCCAAGCTTTTCGGCAACGGCAACGCAGGCAGCGTGAGCAAATCGATTGCCGGACCCGACAATAAACGCTTCAAAAGTATACTGGGGATTCAGCTGGGCAGCTGATCTGTGGACATCATCCGCCGTAAGACCGGTGACTTCCGCTTCAGGGGCCGAAGCATATTTGCGCAGAGCGCCAAGGATTTCCTGGGAGTCTTTAACTGCAATCTGCACATCATAATTACGGGCGCAGACAATCGAAAAAGAGTTGGAAATCAGATTCTGCCACTGAATAACATACGAATAGGAAAAAGAATCCGGAACGGAAAGAATAAAAACCTTATCATCCGCAAAAACAGGCTGAATGGGCATTATCCAAGTTTTAAAACTTACTTCGGAAATTTCTCCGGCTAAAAGGTCCGTAACCTTTTTCCAGATCCCTTTCATCTCATAATCCTGCATAAAACCCGCTTTCCTGAACCTGTTTTAAGGTACCAAAAGAATCCGATTTCTCACTAAAAAAGTACACCTATGATAGCAGAAAATGCTTGTGAATAAAAGCATTTTACCCTCTGAATTTGCTATAATTACAAAGTAGAGCATTATAAGAACAGAAGAGTCCTGTGTAAGAGAGGTTATGATGAAAAAAAGAAACAACGTTACCGACAATCAGAATCAGACCGGTGTTCGGACAAAAAAGAAGCGCTCATTTGTGGACTGGCTCCTGTTAATTGCAGCTGTTTTGCTGCTTCTCGGGGCCGGAGTGCTTTTTTCCCTGAATTCCATTAAAAATAAACAGCGCGAAGAAAAAACAAACGATATCCTTGCGAATATTGAACAGGGGCAAGCCACGATCATTGTAAATGCCGATGCGCTGCCTGTTGAAGGAGAAGAAATAGAAACATTTAATATAAAACCGTCGGGGGCAGACGGGACTGATACGTCTTCCGAATCGAGTGCGGCTCCTTCTGAAACCACTATCCCGTATGAAGCGGAGAATGTGGTGCTTACAGCCGTCGGAACACTGAAAATCGATGCGATTGACCTGGAACAGCCTCTCCTTGATGATGCCGGAATTATACCGCTCCGATATGCGCCCGGGATACAGGAGGGTACGGCTATGCCCGGACAGGAAGGCAACTGCGTAATCCTCGGACACCGCATGAAAGCAAAGGGCGCTATTTTTAACAGGCTTGAGGAAGTACGCGTGGGAGATACGGCCGTAATTACACTTTTGGACGGCACTGTCTGCACCTATACGATTGATACAGTCATTCCCAAACTTGATCCCGCACAGCTTCCGGATTACATCAGCATCGACAGCGGCTCAGGAAAGCAGATCACATTGATTACCTGTTCCTCCACAGGCGGAACGACAAGGTATCTGGCAATCGGACATATGGCATAAGAATTTCCGTATCGTCCGGTTATTTCAGCGTGACTTCCGGACTTCCGGATAGGTTCCCTTCATACGTTCCAATTTGAATCGGAACATGGTAAAATGCTGTGTTAAAAGTATGGGCAGGTTCGAGCAGAACGCTGTTTTTATGTGAAAAAATGCGGAATTTCTTTGAGGCACCGGCTTATAGGGAGGATACTATGCAGAAAGCTTGTCTTATATTAAGTGATGGCAGCGTGTTTGAGGGTTTTCGTTTCGGCGCTGAAAGGGATGCGGTTTGTGAGGTCGTTTTTAATACGGGCCTTACGGGTTATGTTGAACTTCTGACCGATGCGTCCTATGCAGGACAGGCAATTACAATGGCATCACCGATTATCGGTAACTACGGTGTTTTTGAAAACACATCCGAATCCGTACGACCATGGGTTGAGGCTTTTATTGTACGCGACCTGAGCGCTGTTGAAGGGGATCAGAGGCAGGCGGAAGATCTTGAAGCGTATTTGAAGCGCAATGATATTCCGGGAATCTGCGGAATTGATACCCGCGCCCTGACTCTTCTGATTCGGGAACACGGTACCATGCTCGGCCTTTTGACTGACGGTGCCAAAGAAGATGTGGATATGGCGGCAGCAATGGCCAATATTCATACGTACGACGGTACGAAGCTCGTTCCCATGGTGAGCCGCAAATCTGCCGAAGTATTTCCTGCCTGGAAAGCGGGATGGAACGAAGCGGAATATGTTTGTGTCCAGACAAAAGATGCTCCTTCGGCACTTGTTCCGGACAGGGATTCTTCCGTAAAAGATACGGAACCGGCATACCGGATTGCACTTCTCGATTTTGGCGTGAAGCAGAATATTATCTGGAATCTTGTGGGAAGAGGCTGTGAAGTTACCGCTTACCCGTGGGATACACCCGCTGAAACGATCCTTAAAGCAAAGCCGGACGGCATTCTTCTTTCAAATGGCCCCGGAGACCCGAAAAATTGCGGACCGGCCATTGAACAGATTACCAAACTCTATGATTCCGGCACTCCGATTATGGGAATCTGCCTGGGTCATCAGCTGATGGCTCTGGCTACCGGTGCCGATACGCATAAACTTCGCTATGGACACAGGGGGATCAATCATCCGGTAAAGGATCTGGCTGCGGATCGTGTGTATATCACATCACAGAACCACGGTTATGTTGTTACCGATGAGACACTTAACCCGGATATCTGCGAAATCAGTCATGTCAATATGAACGACGGTTCGATTGAAGGTCTGCGCTACCTGAATCAGCCGGTTTTTACCGTTCAGTATCATCCGGAAGGTGCTCCCGGACCGAGGGATAACAATTATCTTTTCGATGAATTTCTTGCCCTGATTGACAGTACAAAGAAGGCGAAGGAATAGGTATGGCAAAGATACGCGCTGTTTTTGCGGTCTGTACGGCCAAAGGGATCAGCAGGTGCCTGCGGCTTCTGGGCCGCGGAGCAACGACTCTTCCCGGACGTGCAGCTTTGAAAATCTGTCCGCAGATCATTTCCCTTCTTGCGGAAAATCAGAAGATTATCGTTCTCACGGGAACAAACGGAAAAACGACGACCACCCATATGGCAGCCGGTATTCTTGATTCCCTGGGATATGCGGTCGTTACAAATGTATCCGGCGCGAATCTTGCTACCGGTATTGCGACAACCCTGATTGAAGGGATCAAAATCCGTGCGCGCGCCGAAAAGGCCGGGAAGAAAACCGTATATGTGATCGAAGCGGACGAAGCAGCTTTTGCCAAAGTCAGCGGGCAGCTTAAGCCTGCAGTCTGTGTTGTAACGAATCTATTCCGCGACCAGCTTGACCGTTACGGCGAGCTCGCACATACCCAGGCTCTCATAGCCAAAGGATTAGACAGCGCGGAATCACAAATTATTCTGGACGCGGATGATTCCCTGGTGGCTGCCCTTGAGCGCGGACGCAGCGACCGGGTGACTTTCTTTGGTATGGATGAGGCTTCCATGACGCGTAACAGTGTTACAAATGCCGATAATTCAGCACTTGGCAAGACAACATCCGATGCATCGTACTGCAGCTTCTGCCAGACAAAATATGAGTACCGCGCCAGAAGTTTCGGGCATCTGGGAGATTTTTTCTGTCCGTCCTGCGGCTACAGCCGGAAGAAACCTGCGTTTTCCGTCTCTTATGACACGGAGCCGAACAAGGGACAGACACCATCGGATGTCGGGTTTCCGGTTACTCTTTCCTATAAGGGCGAGTCCATTACAGTGGGACTTCCTATCCCGGGAATTCACAATTTTTATAATACGGCTGCTGCTGTTGCAGCCTGTGTTATCCTTGGCGAAAAGTGGGGGGAGAAGCCGCTCAGTTTTGCAAAAGCAGTGCAGGGAGTGGAACTGGTGCGTCCGGCTTTCGGACGTATGGAGAAGATCAAAATCGGATCGAAATCCCTTTGCCTTCTCCTGGTCAAGAACCCGGTCGGCCTGGAACGCGCCCTTTCTTTTGTATCGCAGGCATCCGATGCAGGCGGCATGTATCTTCTTCTGAACAGCAATGACGCTGACGGAAAAGATGTCTCCTGGATATGGGATGTGGATTTTGAGTCGAGGAAATACCCGGAGAGGGTTTTCGTATCGGGCGAAAGGTACGGGGACATGTATCTGCGGCTTGCCTATGCGGGAATTGATAAGAACAGGATGCAGGCGCGCCCTATGGAAGAATGCGGAGCCCTTGTGGATGAAGCCCTTGCAGAATGTGAAGACGGCAAATGCCTGTATATTCTCCCGAATTATACATCAATGCTGGCGCTCCGTGAGATTCTGGTCAGGCGTTATCATCTTAAGGATTTCTGGAAATAAGTGAGGAGCTCTTCAAAATGCATGAAAAAATCCGGCTCTGCCATTTGTACCCCGATCTGCTGAATTTATACGGGGACCGCGGAAATATCCTGGCGCTGAAGCGCAGGGCGGAGCTTCGCGGTATTGATTTTACGGTTGAATCCGTCTCCCTCGGGGAGAAGTTTGATCCGGACCGTTATGACATGATTTTTCTTGGCGGCGGACAGGATGCCGAGCAGAACATTATACGAAGCGACTTTGTATCTGAAAAAGGTGCCATGATTCGGAAAGCCGTGAATGACAATAAGGTCTTCCTTTGTATCTGCGGCGGTTACCAGATGATGGGACACTATTATGAGGAACACGACGGGCAGAGAATCGAGTGCCTCGGCGCCGTAAATATCTGGACGGTCGGCAAGAAGAACCGTTTTATCGGCGATACGGTTTACTCCTGCGATTTCCTTCCGGGATCAAAGCTTCTGTTCGGATTCGAAAACCACAGCGGCCGGACATATCTGGGAGAAGGCGTCAAGCCGCTTGCAAAAGTTCTGACGGGAGCCGGCAATAACGGTGAGGATGGAATGGAGGGTGCAGTCTACAGGAACGTGTTCTGCACATATTCGCATGGAAGCTTTCTGCCAAAGAATCCCGAGATGACGGATTTTCTTTTGGGAAAGGCGCTCGAGGTTCAGACAGGCGCTCCGTATATGCTTCCCGAACTGGACAGCGAAATCGAAAATTTTGCAAGGAACTCATTACCAACTTGCAAAAAACTTGACATGGAAAATATTTCACATGTATAATGAATCCATCCTGAAACGAGGCGGGCATACCGCCTTTTTTCAACCGTTTTTCTGTAAGCCGCCTCTGTCAGAGACGCTGCCGCGTTAGGAGGAAAACAAATGCCCAGATATACAAAAGAAGACATTATCCGCATTATCAGAGAAGAGGATGTACAGTTTATCCGCCTCCAGTTTGCAGATATTTTCGGAATGCTGAAGAGTGTCGCCATTACACCGAGCCAGATAGAAAAAGCACTGGATAATGCATGTATGTTTGACGGGTCGTCGATTGACGGGTTTGCCCGGATCAGCGAATCAGATATGTATCTTTACCCGGACTTTGATTCCTTTGTTATTTTTCCCTGGAGGACGCAGTCCGGCAAGGTTGCCAGGCTGATCTGCGATATTTATACGCCTGACGGGAAGCCCTTCGCCGGGGATCCTCGGTATGCCCTCAAGAAGGTCCTGCAGGAAGCCCGGGAAATGGGCTATATTTTCAATGTGGGGCCGGAACTGGAATTTTTCCTTTTCCATTATGACGAAAAAGGAGACCCCACTACTTTTTCGCATGACCAGGGCGGGTATTTTGACCTTGAACCGGTTGGTCAGGGGGAGGAGATCCGACGCGAAATTTCCATTGCGCTTGAGGACATGGGCTTCGAGATTGAGGCTTCGCACCATGAGGTTGCGCATGCGCAGCATGAGATAGATTTCAAATTCGATGATGCCCTTTTTACCGCCGATAATATTATGACTTTTAAGCTGACGGTAAAGACAATTGCGAAAAGATACGGTATGCATGCGGCGTTTATGCCAAAACCGGTTTTCGGGATCAACGGTTCCGGCATGCATATCAATATGTCCCTGATGAAGGACGGAAAGAATGCTTTCTTTGATCCGGATGATGATCTTGGTCTTTCTGAGACGGCTATGCAGTTTGTCGCAGGCGTTATGAAACATGTACAGGGGATTACAGCCGTTACGAATCCCCTTGTCAATTCCTATAAGAGGCTGGTTCCCGGTTATGAGGCACCCTGTTATGTAGCGTGGTCTGCCGCCAACCGTACTGCGCTGATCCGCATCCCGGCGACAAGGGGCAACGGAACACGTATTGAGCTTCGTTCTCCGGATCCTGCTGCAAATCCATACCTGGCTCTGGCCTTGTGCCTGGCAGCCGGACTCGACGGCATTAAGAACAAACTGACGCCGCCGGATCAGATCCGTTCTTCCATTTTTGCAATGTCTGTACAGGAAAGGGAAGCTGCAGGCATCGAAAATCTGCCCGGAAGCCTTTCTGAGGCACTGAAGGAATTTACGGATGATCCGTTAGCAAGGAATGTACTCGGCGAACATATTTTTGACAGATACGTCGAAGCCAAGAAAGACGAATGGGATGAATACAGGACGCAGGTTTCGAAGTGGGAGGTCGACACATATCTGCTTCGCTATTGATTGTCTCCCCGAAACGGCAGGAGGATCATAATGAGAAGCGTTATTGTTGCTTTCTCCGATTCAGCTTATGCCCGTAAGATCAGCGGCATCCTTCTCATGAACGGATTTCCAGTCAGGGGGGTGGCGACAAATGCATCGATGGCGCTGCGGATCGTTTCTTTCGAAGGCGGAGGGGGCCTTCTGATCTGCGGGTCCGGTTTCACGGATATGTCGGCATTGCAGCTGCTGTCCCTGCTCCCGGATGACTACGATATGCTGGTTCTTTATCAATCCGGAATGATTGACCTTCCCTTAGGTCACCATGAAGGATTGTACACACTGCAGCCGCCTCTGTATATGCAGGACCTCGTGTCCTCCGCCCGCATGCTGCTTGATACAAGGCAGCTGAGTTACGGCTCCCGGCATTCCGCGCGAACAGGCAGGGGCCCCGCTGCAGAATCGTCTGCTGGGAAGCGGAGGGCGGATGAGCAGAAGACCATTGAGAAAGCGAAGGCTCTCCTGATGAGCCGCAACCAGATGACGGAACGGGAGGCACACAGCTTCCTGCAGAAAAAGAGTATGGATAACGGATTGAAACTGATCGATATGGCAAGCTTTGTCCTGAAAGGCCGGAATATTTGAATAATCAGCTTATAAATAGAAAGGGAACTATATGAGAAAGATTCCATTTACAAAAATGCAGGGAACAGGAAATGACTATATTTATATTGACTGCACGAAGGAAGAAATTTTGAAACCGGAAGAGATCGCCCCGTTTTCCGTCAAGTTCAGCGACAGGCATTTTGGAATCGGATCTGACGGTGTCATTTTGATCAAGCCTTCCGACACATGCGACTTTTTTATGGATATGTACAACGCGGACGGTTCGCGGGGAAAAATGTGCGGCAACGGTATCCGATGCGTATCCAAATATGTTTTTGACAAGGGGCTGACCAAAAAAACCAGCCTTACAATTGAAACGCTGTCCGGCGATAAGCACATATCGCTGTCAGTTGAAAACGGAAAGGCCGTCCGCGTCACTGTGAATATGGGGCGTCCGATTCTTGATACGGATAAAATTCCTGTCCTCTGGAGCGATAAACGCCTGATCAACGAAGCGATCGCCGTTGGAGGCAGGCTTTTCAATATTACGGCAGTGTCTATGGGAAATCCGCACGCCGTTGTGTACGTGAAGGGCGTGGAAGCGCTGCCGCTTGAGCAGATGGGACCTCTTTTTGAGAAGCATAAGCTGTTTCCGGAAAGTGTTAATACGGAATTTGTGGAAATTATTGACCGGTCACATCTTCGCATGCGTGTCTGGGAGCGCGGTTCAGGCGAGACGATGGCCTGCGGGACCGGCGCCTGCGCGACGGTCGTCGCCTCGGTACTGAACGGTTTCTGCGACCGCAGGGCGACCGTTATCCTGAACGGCGGAGAACTGAATATTTTCTGGAACGAGGATACCGATGAAGTGATTATGGAAGGTCCTGCCGCCATCAGCTTTGAAGGTGAAGTCGAATTTTAACCGCTGCCGCGCATATGGCTTTGCCGGTATGGAGGGAAAGGTTGATTTTTAAGAGTCTTTTATGTACAAATATAGGGAGATCCGAACGGAACGCAAAAATACTGCCTGTCAGATTGAGGACCCGGACTCCGGGGCATTGGATAAGAAAGGGAAACCGTAATGTTTGAATTGAATCAGAATTTCCAGAAATTACCCGGCAATTATCTTTTTGCGGATATCGCGAAGAGGGTTAAGAAATTTTCGGCGGAACACCCGGACAGGAACCTGATCCGGCTGGGGATCGGCGATGTTACAAGGCCGCTTGCACCCGCAGTCATCGCAGCCATGCAGAAGGCTGTGCAGGAAATGGGAGCCGCTGAGACTTTCCACGGATACGGACCGGATTTCGGATATGATTTTCTTGTGAATGCGATCCTTGAGAATGATTTTGCAAGCCGCGGAATCTCGCTTGATAAGGATGAGATTTTTGTAAGCGACGGCTGCAAGAGCGATTCCGGCAACATCGGCGATATTTTTGCGGCGGACAGCCTTGTGGCAGTCTGTGATCCTGTTTATCCGGTGTATGTTGATTCCAATGTCATGGCCGGACGTGCCGGCGAGTATGACGCGGAGACGGGTCTCTGGTCGAATTTCATGTACCTGAAATGCGAGGAAAAGAACAACTTCATCCCGCAGGTCCCGGAGATTAAAGCCGGCGAAAGAACGCCGGATATGATTTACCTCTGCTTCCCGAACAATCCAAGCGGCGCTGCCATTGGCTTTGCTGACCTGAAGGCCTGGGTCGATTATGCACGAAGGGTCGGCGCGGTTATTCTGTATGACGCGGCTTATGAAGCATTTATCTCGGATGAACTGCCCCATTCGATTTTTGAAATCCAGGGCAGCAGGGAATGTGCGATTGAGCTCAGAAGCTTCTCGAAAACAGCCGGATTTACGGGCGTCCGCTGCGGATACACCGTAGTACCGAAGGAACTTGTCAGGGACGGCGTGCGCGCCCGGGATGTCTGGGCCAGAAGACAGGCAACGAAATTCAACGGTGTCTCCTATATCACACAGTGCGGTGCTGCCGCCGTCTATTCGCCGGAAGGCAAAGAGCAGGTTAAGGCGACGATTGCCGCTTATATGGAAAACGCAAAGATTCTCCGTGAGGGTCTCGCAAAGCTTGGATTTGAAGTGTCTGGCGGTATAAACGCCCCTTATATCTGGATGAAGACCAAAAACGGCATGACCTCCTGGGAGTTCTTCGACTATCTTCTGCACGAAGCGGGCGTTGTCGGAACACCGGGCTCCGGATTCGGACCCTGCGGCGAAGGCTTTTTCCGTCTGACTGCTTTCGGATCAAAAGAAGCTTCCGAAGAGGCTCTCCGCAGAATTGCAATTCTTGGTTGATATTATTTCATTGTGCAATCTGTATAAAGCCGGGCGTTTTGCCTGCAAAGGGACCGCATTTAAAATTGACACTGCAAGTAGCGCCCTATATAATGTTAATGGCAAGGATTCCTCGAGTGAGTATTGCTCGGGGAATCTTTTTTCATGGGACAATGTAATAAGAAACATCTGACAGGGCGGCACGGTGAAGATTCATTTTGTTGCCTTTCATGTTGGCAGGAGGATCATTTCACATGGTAAAAGCGATTGTTGGAGCGAACTGGGGCGACGAAGGAAAAGGCAAAATAACGGATATGTTTGCGGATGAGTCTGATATTGTTATCCGTTTTCAGGGCGGCGCCAATGCAGGACATACGATTATCAACGAATACGGTAAATTTGCACTGCATCAGCTGCCTTCCGGAGTATTTCACAAGAACATTATGAATATTATCGGCAACGGAGTTGCACTTAATATCCCGAAGCTGAAAGAGGAAATTAAAAATGTTGTGTCCGGAGGCGTACCGGTACCGAACCTGATGGTTTCCGACCGCACACAGATTGTAATGCCGTATCATATTCTTTTTGATCAATATGAAGAGGAGCGTCTTGGTGGAAAAGCTTTCGGCTCAACCAAATCAGGAATCGCTCCTTTTTATTCCGACAAATATGCCAAAATCGGATTCCAGGTTTGCGAGCTTTTTGAAGAAAAGGCGCTTGCAGAGAAGCTCAATTCCGTTCTTACGCTCAAGAATACACTTCTTGAGCATCTGTACCACAAGCCTGTGATTGATGCAGATGCACTTTTTGACGAACTGATGGAATACCGCGAATTTATTGCTCCGTTTGTCGGGGATACGGGTGCATACCTGTACCAGGCCATTAAGAACGGCAGGCATATCCTGCTTGAGGGACAGCTTGGTTCCATGAAGGATCCTGACCACGGCATTTATCCGATGGTTACTTCGTCATCGACTCTTGCCGGATATGGTACAGTCGGCGCCGGAATCCCTCCCTATGAGATTAAAGAAATTTATGCAGTTGTTAAAGCATATTCATCTGCTGTCGGAGCCGGTGCTTTCACAAGCGAGATCTTCGGTGATGAGGCGAATGAACTCCGCATGCGCGGCGGTGATGCCGGCGAATTCGGAGCTACAACTGGCCGTCCGAGAAGGATGGGCTGGTTTGACTGCGTGGCTTCCCGCTACGGCTGCCGCGTGCAGGGTGCTACCGATGTTGCGCTGACTGCGATTGACTGCCTTGGCTACCTTGATGAGATTCCGGTCTGCGTAGCTTATGAGATTGACGGCAAAGAGACACGTGATTTCCCGAATCCTACCAAACTTGACCGCGCAAAGCCGGTGTTTAAGAAGCTGAAGGGCTGGAAGTCGGATATCCGCGGTATCACCTCTTTTGAGATGCTTCCGAAAGAAGCACAGGACTATGTGCTTTTCATCGAAAAGGAGCTGGGAGTTCATATTTCCCTTGTATCCACAGGTCCTAAGCGCCATGAGATCATGTTCCGCTGATGACCGTACACAGGAAACAGTTATGTGATTAACAGGAGGAAAATACGTGGTCAGTGAGAAGGTTCTTGTTCTTGATTTTGGCGGTCAATATAACCAGCTGATTGCAAGGCGTGTCCGTGAGCAGAATGTATATGCTGAAATTCTTCCGTATACGGCAAGTCTTGACAGGATCCGCGCAGGTAATTACAAGGGCATTATTTTTACCGGCGGACCTAACAGTGTCTTTGACGAGAAGTCCCCGCACTACAGTAAAGACATCCTCGATCTGGGTATTCCGCTCCTTGGAATCTGCTACGGAGCACAGCTTATGGCGTATATGCTGGGCGGTACCGTTACAACGGCACCTGCGAGCGAATACGGGAAGACAGACATCAAATTGTCCTCTGGCTCTAAGCTTTTTAACAATGTTACACCCCGCACAACCTGCTGGATGAGCCACACGGATTATATTTCCGTACCGCCGGAGGGCTTCACTGTCACAGGATATACAAAGAACTGTCCCTGTGCCGCCATGGAGTTTCCGGAAAAGGGCTATTATGCCGTACAGTTCCATCCGGAAGTCATGCATACACCGGAAGGGTCCGTCATGCTCCGCAACTTTCTTTTCAATGTCTGCGGCTGCAAGGGCGACTGGGTGATGTCCGCTTTTGTTGAAGAGACAATTGCCGGCCTCCGTGAAAAAATCGGCAGTAAAAAAGTCCTCTGCGCCATGTCGGGGGGAGTTGATTCCTCGGTTGCCGCACTCCTGATCCATAAGGCTGTCGGCAAGCAGCTGACATGCGTATTTGTAGATCACGGCCTTCTTCGTAAAAATGAAGGCGACGATGTTGAGCGTGTTTTCAAAGGCGAGTTTGACATGAACCTGATCCGCGTCAACTGCCAGGAACGATTCCTGAATAAACTGGCCGGTGTTTCCGAGCCTGAGACCAAAAGAAAAATTATCGGCGAGGAGTTTATCCGCGTTTTTGAAGAGGAAGCCATCAAAATCGGAGCGGTTGACTACCTGGTTCAGGGGACAATCTATCCGGATGTCATTGAGAGCGGAGTCGGCGACGCTGCCGTTATCAAGAGCCATCACAACGTCGGCGGTCTTCCCAAGGACATCGCTTTCAAGGAACTTATCGAACCCCTCCGCGACCTTTTCAAGGATGAGGTGCGTAAATCCGGCCTTGAGCTTGGCATCCCTGCGGATCTCGTATGGCGCCAGCCTTTCCCCGGTCCCGGACTTGCTATTCGTATCATGGGCGAGGTAACGGAAGATAAACTGTCCGTTCTTCGTGACGCGGATGCGATTTTCCGAGATGAAATTAAGAAAGCCGGGCTTGACCGTGATATCAACCAGTACTTTGCGGTTCTCACAAATGTGCGTTCCGTCGGCGTCATGGGCGACGGCAGGACCTACGATTATATGCTGGCCCTCCGCGGCGTGACGACAAGTGATTTTATGACGGCTGACTTCGCCAGGATTCCGTATGAAGTGCTTGATATCTGCTCGAGGAGAATCGTCAACGAAGTCGGACATATAAACCGCATTGTGTACGACATTACAAGTAAGCCGCCGGCCACGATTGAGTGGGAATAACAAACAGACTTTTGATCCCGTTCGAACAGATATCGGACCCCAAAGCGGTCAAAGATACTGCCCGAACGGGATTCTATTACCGGTACGGAGAATTATGGAGCAGAGACTGCTCCCAGATTGAGATATAGTCTTCATCCGCAGGGAAGAAGACTTCTTTTACCGGCGTGCTGAAGGGATCCTTTTTTGGATTTTCAGCTTAAGGAGTACAGATAATGAATCAGATGACAAAAGAAAAAATGAAGGAATTTGTAGCGCAGTTTGATTGGATACCTAATACTGCTTTTGCAGATGTCTGCCCGCATGAATATATCATAAAAACAAAAATTGACAGTTCCTTTCATGAGACTTTTGAGGAGGTTGTAGAATTCATCCGACTCGAAGGATTTGACGCGGCTTATGAGACACGCGTACTGACGTATTATATTCTGGACAATTACTATTATTGGACGATGAACGCATCTGTTTCGGAAACAACGATTCTGAACCGCGCCAGCCTGGATGATTTTGAGCTGATCGACGGTTCCTGGGAACTTAAGGATTGAAAAAATAAACCCTTTCTCACTCGGAGAAAAAATAAACCCTTTCTCACTCGGAGAAAAAATAAACCCTTTCTCACTCGAGCAGTCCTCGGATCGCTTTGCGATCCTGCGGAATCTATTCGAAAGGGTTTGTTTTTTCTTTATGGCGGATGAAGGGGTTGAGATCGGTTCTGGATTGGATTTTCGGTCTTCATCCGCAAGGAATATTATAATTTGCTTTTTCTCACTCGAGCAGTCCTCGGATCGCTTTGCGATCCTGCGGAATCTATTCGAACGGGTTTATTTTTTCTTTATGGCGGATGAAGTGGTTGAGATCTG
>Ga0183100_1000125_pt1 | contig 101610 bp, 84 predicted proteins | sample Biomet2_FD_127789 | JGI IMG/M metagenome (GOLD analysis project Ga0183100, IMG submission 127789) | Microbial communities from bioreactor (seeded with anoxic lake sediment) at LBNL, California, USA - Biofuel metagenome 2 | ecosystem: Engineered > Bioreactor > Anaerobic > Unclassified ... | reverse complement strand
AGCCTGTACCCGATCGATTTATAAAAATGAATAAAATCGGTTTGTGGCATCCCCGACTTTAACAGGAGATTCAACACTTTCATTTCAAGGCAGATGGCGTTCGAGATGTAGCCAAATTGGCGGATTCTATTGGCGAAGTCGATCATATGACGCGTCGCCCGAATGGACTTTTAGTCGGCAAAAAGCGCGTGCCTTTTGGCGTTATTGCCATCATCTTTGAAGCGCGCCCGAACGTTACTTCCGACGCAGCCGCTTTGTGCCTCAAAACTTCCAACGCTGTCATTTTGCGTGGCGGAAAAGAAGCCATTCGCTCCAATTTGGCGATAGCTTCGGTTATGCGAGAGGCTCTATCATTCTTTGGTATTACCGATGCCGTCGCTCTAATTGAGGATACGAGTCACGAAACAGCAGAACAGCTCATGCGCGCCAATGGCTATGTCGATTTATTAATTCCCCGGGGCGGCGCTGGACTGATAAAATCAGTTGTGCAAAACGCAACGGTTCCGGTTATCGAAACCGGTGTCGGCAACTGCCACATTTATGTTGAAAAAACGGCTGATTTCACGATGGCTACGGATATTACCGTCAATGCAAAAATCTCCCGTCCATCCGTTTGTAATGCGGCGGAAAGCTTATTGATTGATGAGGAAATCGCAACAGATTTCTTGCCAATTGTTACAAAAGCTTTGCGCGAAAAAAATGTGAAATTATTAGGCTGTGAAAAAGCTATGGCGATTTGCCCTCATGATATAGAACCGGCTACTGAAGAAGATTACGGAAAAGAATTTTTAGACTACATCATGTCTGTTAAAATTGTAAAAGATATTGATGAAGCGATTAGTCACATTGCCAAATACTCCACCGGTCACTCGGAATGTATCGTTACACGCGATTATGACAGCTCCCAGCGCTTTTTAAACGAAGTGGATTCCGCCGCCGTTTATGTGAATGCCTCAACCCGATTTACCGATGGATTCGAATTCGGATTCGGTGCCGAAATCGGTATCAGCACACAGAAACTTCATACGCGCGGACCGATGGGACTTAATGAACTCACGACCACCAAATATATTATCTACGGAAATGGACAAATCCGCTAAGGAGTATTTATGAAAAAAGGCAACCTTGTAAACGTGACTATTACAGCATCTGACAGCGAAGGACGCGGCATTTGCCGCATCGGCAACTTCGCTGTTTTTGTTGACGAAAGTGTGATAGGCGATGAACTTCTCATCGAACTCACCAAATTAAATAAAACGTATGGGTTTGGGAAAATTATCAACATTCTCACCCCATCCCCCCACCGAAAAGCGCCTAATTGCCCCAGCTTTAAAGCTTGCGGCGCTTGCCAGCTGATGCATATTGACTACGATTTTCAGCTATCGATGAAAAGGCAAGTCGTGAAAGACGCCTTATCTAAAATCGGTGGATTTTCTAATATCGAAGTGGAAAAAACCATTGGCATGGAAAAACCATTTTTCTATCGGAACAAGAGTCAATTCCCAGTCTGTGCTAAGAAAGATGGATTTGCGATTGGATTCTACCAAAAAAATTCGCACATTGCCATCAATATGGAAAGCTGCGACGTCAGCAGTCCTATCGCTATGCAAATTGCCAATGCTATTCGTATCTTTATGCAGACTCATCACCTAAAAGCATATAACGAGACCACTCATACAGGGCTAGTTCGCCATGTTTTTGTGCGTAACACAACCGATGAAAACGAAGTCATGGTCGTTCTCGTCATCAATGGGAAATCTCTTCCACAAAGCGAGGAACTTGTCAAGCTGTTGACTGAGAGGTTCCCGCAAATCGTCAGTATTTATCAAAACATCAACACAAAAAAGACAAACTTAATTATGGGATATGAAAATCGTCTTCTCTATGGAAAGGCTTATCTTAGTGATACGATTTTAGGAAAAACCTTTCATATTTCTCCAGTCAGCTTCTATCAAATCAATCATGAACAGACAGAAAAACTCTATGCAAAGGCTATTTCACTGGCGCAAATATCTAAAAACGACACCGTTTTTGATTTATATTGCGGTATCGGCACGATTACACTGTGTCTGGCAGACTACGCTAAACAGGTAATCGGTGTCGAATATGTACCTGAGGCCATAGAAAATGCCAAGGAAAACGCCAAACTGAATCATATTGATAATGTATCATTCTACGCCGGCGCAGCAGAAGAGATTGTGCCAAAGTTAGCAAAAGAATCGGTAAAAGCGGACATCGTGGTATTAGACCCGCCGCGAAAAGGTGCAGAGGCTAGTTTACTGCAAACCATTCTAGACATGAAACCAAAAAGAATTGTTTATGTGTCCTGCAATCCAGCGACGTTAGCACGCGACTGCAAGATTTTAGCCGAAAGCGGCGAATATGAGATAAAAGCAGTTCAGCCTTTTGATATGTTCTGCCAAACAAGCCACGTTGAAACGGTTGTGCTGATGGAAAGGCAACATAATCATATGTGATTTTTCAATAAACAATAGTTTGTTAAGGAGGAAGTATGGTTAAACAAGAAAAGAAAAATAAAATAACGTTTAGTGAAGAAATTGATAGTAAAATAACAGGATTCGCCATGGTTTTAGCATTTTTATCAATTGGTATTTTTTTGCTTTTCTTTCCAAACTATTTTGGGAACACATTGATATCTGAAATTGTTAGATATGTTTTTATTGCTATAGGTATAATTGGCTGTATTATTGAATTTAAGAAGCCTGTATATAGCAATATTAAAGGATTTGATGATTTTGTTATAGGTACTTTTTTAATTGCCGTTTGGCTTATACTATTTCTGTTTGTGAACTTGTGGTGGGTAAATATTGTAAGTTTCCTTGTTTTGCCATTTGTTGCTTATGGACTTTTTAAAGGACTGTTAGAAATGATTTATTCAGCTATATCAGCGGTTCAAAATAAAAAAGAAAGCAAGAAAAATATTTCTACTGATATAATTCTCTTATTGACTAAATTTGCAGGTTTAATATTAGTGCTTGTTCAAATAATTAAAGCTATTGGTGTTAAATAAATATATTTACATTTACACTAAGATATAATTGCATTTGAGTGTCATCAGAATCACGCACTTAACGAGTCATATGAAGAAAGTAGTGCTTATATAGCATGACATCATTAAGTCCAAAAAATCACAAATAAAAACAAACATTAATTATGGAGGTATACGAATGATTAAAGCCTATTTGGCGGGGATTGAATCCCCCTACGAGGGTGAAGATATAGAAATCCAATATTGTATCTATGAAGATATGGAGCTCTTATGCAAGAAATCTGTCTTGGTGGATTATGTGAAACCTGCCATTGTAGGACAAGTTGCATTGAGAACGCTCTTAAAGAAATTAAAGAACTATATGGATAAAGAGATTGTCGTTATTGTCAATGATACTGTCTTATATGAATCGATTCGAGGAACATTAAAAACAAAAAATAAGGATGTTTTAAAAATGGCAAAGGAAACAAGGAAAAAAATAGACAAGTTCCAGAATATTATCATTCAAAACGTAAGCGGAAATCATGCAGAATTGGTACAATGGATTGAAGCATTAAAGGATTAATAAAAACAAATGCAAAATGAAAATACAATAAGAAAGGTGAGTATATGTCATTTAAAAACCCGAATAAATTAAAAAAGAAAAAGCCAATCGTTAAACATGTTCCCAGGCAGCCACAGGCTGGCACTGAAACAATTAAGACAAAGCACCTTAAAAAGAAAAAATAATGTAGGCATGTTTTTCACGGACTCCACTTAAAATTAGTAAATAGCATAAGCCAATCCCAAATGGGATTAACTTGTGCTTTTATTCGTTTTACCAAAATCTAGTATAGCCAATCCACTTTGATTCTTGAAGAAAAAGTTGTATTGCTCATGAATAAGATGTATAATAATATATGGAATTATTAACAAATATAAGGGTATCGAAATATTTCTATATGTCATTAACAAGAACTGTGGGAAGTGATAGCTGTTGTTGTCAATCAACTTAATTATAAATATTTATTCTATTCTGATACTAACTTGTATTTTAAGCCATGCACTCAAACAAACCGATAAAAATTCCCTATCATCCAAACTTTACATAGCCATGTTAACAGTTACTATGTTAATGCTTCTTGTTGATGTTTTAGCAAGATTTGATGGTAATCCCGGTACAATTTATTCGATATTTAATTATTTCGGCAATTTGTTGACCTTTATGATTAATCTTTTTTTACCGTCATTATGGTTACTATATGTCCATTTGCAAGTATATCGTAAAACGAACAAAATAAAGAAACTTATCTATCTTTTAATGGCTATCAACGGCATTAATATTGTTTTTGTCATAATATCACAATTCTACGGATGGTTTTACTATATCGATTCAAACAATATTTATCACAGAGGAAAACTTTTTTGGATACCCGTCTCCATTACGATTGGTCTCATTTTATCAACCCTCATTTTAACCTTAGTAAATCGCAAAAACATTGAAAAAAGACATTATTTTTCACTCGTGTTTTTTCCAGTTCCTCCTTTCATTTGTGTCATTCTGCAAGTTGCTTTTTATGGAGCTTCACTAGCCTTGAATAGTGTTGCGATTTCCTTGTTAATCGTATTTTTGAATATTCAGAATCGTACGATGTATACGGATTATCTAACAGGTGTCTATAATCGAAACAAACTTGAAACTCATATGAGAGAAAAAATCAACGCAAGTACGGAGAACAAAACTTTTTCAGCTATTCTGATAGATCTGGACAATTTTAAATCGATCAATGATACTTTTGGACACAATATGGGAGACTGTGCATTGGGAGCTTCTGTATCGCTACTAAAAAATTGCCTTAAACCGACCGATTTCATCGCCCGCTTCGGCGGTGATGAATTTTGTGCCATTCTAGACATATCAAATAAGGTTGAACTAGAGGCGATCATTTGCAAAATTAGGACTTGTATTGAAGAATATAATAAACAAGGAACGCAGCCATATACACTCGGTTTTAGTATGGGATATGCCGTATATGACTATCATTCTCACATGACATCAGAAGAATTTCAAAAACAAATTGACATATTAATGTATGAACACAAGCGAATCAATAAAAAAAAAGATTAAAAACAGACGTGTAATAATCAATAAAATTTTCCGAACAGAGGTATACAAAAATGAATGATTCAGATTTAGGTGATACATATGGCAACTATCGCGTACGTTGAGTTAAATGTCTTTGCATTAATCATTTTATTTTTAATATTTATCCGAACGGAAAAGCATTTATTCGATCAAAAACTTTTTTTAACATTAATTTGCTCTAATGCTCTTCTACTCATATTAGATTCCGTCATGTGGATTATAGATGGCACTCCGGGTGTGATTGCTAGATATACAAACATCATAGGGTCAGCACTTTATTTAGCTTCAAACCCCTTGCCCTGCATTTTATGGGGCTTTTATGCCAATTTTCTAATCTATAGAGATGAGCAGAAAATCAAAAAACTATTAATTCCATTTCTCATTCCTGCTCTAATTAGTACGGGTTTGGTCATATCGAGTTGCTTTAATGGCTGTATTTTCTTTATTGACCAGCATAATGTTTATCATAGAGGTAAGCTATTTATAATATTAGCACTAATATGCTTTGCTTATCTTTTTCATTCATTAATACTTATTATCATCAAACAAAAACAGATTGAAAAAAAATATTTTATTCCCGTACTTGCATTTGCCATTCCACCTATGATTGGAGGTATTTTGCAATCACTGTTTTATGGGCTTTCGCTTGTTTGGGTATGCATGACCATATCTGCGCAGATTATTTTCATTAATATTCAAAACAACCAACTGTATACCGATCACTTGACAGGCCTTTACAACCGGAGGCAGCTTGACTGCTACTTGCAGGAACGGATAAGAAACGGTCATAAAAAGCATTTGTTGGCAGGCATGATGATAGACGTAAATTCTTTTAAAGAAATTAATGATCGTTGGGGGCACTCCATTGGTGATAGAGCACTAATCGATACTGGGCAAATTCTTACTGCGAGTTTTGGTAAAGAAGACATGATTTGCCGATATGGAGGAGATGAATTTGTCATCATCATGGAAATCAGAGAAACCTCGGATTTAATCAAAGCTGTGGACAAAATAAAAAAGAACACCGAACAGTTTAATCATACGAAAACAACTCCCTATACCATCAACTTTAGCATCGGTTACGCAATTTATGATTTTGAAACAAACATGACTGCTGAGCAATTTCTCAAGGATATTGATAGTTTGATGTATCAAGATAAAAAGAAGCAAACAATGAAAGCATAAAAAAGCAAGGAAATCATATTAAGATTTCCTTGCTTTTTTAATGATTAGCTTGTTCGATTGCTTTCTCGGTAGTTGTTTTAGGTTGCGTGGTTGCTTTAGGTTGCGTTGTTTTTTGATCTGTTTTTTGATCCTGTACTTTTTGCTGCGTTGCCTTCTGTGTATCTTCTTTCGAATCATAAAGAATGGCAAGCTCTATTCTCCTGTTTTTGTTTCTTCCCTCTAGGGTAGCATTATCAGCAACAGGATGATTCTCCCCATATCCAATTGCCGATAATCTAGCGCCATTTACATTTCCAGATTCAACCAGATACTGTACAACGTTGGCGGCTCTAAGTGCTGACAACTGCCAGTTAGAAGAATATTTACTGCCCATTTTAATAGGCACATTATCTGTATTACCCTCTACTAAAATAGAATTATCAATTTTGTTCAATATGACGGTAATTTGACTTAAACTCTTTTTCATATCATCTTTTAGCACATCTGCTCCGCTATCGAAAAACACACTACTCGGAAAAGAGATAACAAGCCCCGTTACTTGAACACTAGTACTCACAACACTACTTAAATTGTTCTGTGTCAGAACTTCATCAATATATTCCTTTAGCTTTTGCATATCCGATTGTTCCGTTATTCGCTGTTCTAACTGAACCCCACCGGCATCTCCAGTATCCCCTGCATTCCCTGCATTCCCTTGCGTCACGGCATTTGTTTGCTTTGTAGCATCGCCATTCGCCCCTCCAGGGTTGTTTTTACCTTCGCTCTCCGAGATGGCCGCTGTATTTTGCAAAATGCCCGTACTACCGCCAAAAGCACTGCCAAGAGAAACAGCTAGTTGTTTATACTTTTCTGTATTCACATTACTCATGGCATATAGCAAAACAAAAAGAACCATTAATAACGTGATCAAATCAGAATATGTAAGAAGCCAACGCTCACTATTGTCTTTACTCGGTTTTTTTTGGCGCATGCTCTAAGTATCCTTTCAATTGCTCTTTCATGAATGCTGGATTACTGCCATTCTGAAGCATCATGATTCCATCAAGCATCATATATTTTGTTACGACTTCATCTGTGTTTACTGCTTTGAGTTTATTTGCTAAAGGAAGAAAAATAATATTGGCAGAACCTATACCATATAGTGTCGCGATAAAGGCCGTCGCAATCTTTGCCCCAAGCTCACCCGCATTCTCTAAATTCGCTAAAACATTGACTAAACCCATAACCGTCCCGACAACACCCATTGTAGGTGCATATCCACCAGCGGCCTCAAATATGGCAGCTCCTTTTTCGTGTCTTTCTTCCATGTTGCTAATTTTTGTCTCTAAATTGTGTTTGATACTTTCAGGGTCAGTACCATCGATTACTAATTGTATCCCACTCACAATGAATTCATCGTATTCATCGCTAGCAATAGTTTTTTCCAAAGCCAATAGTCCTTCTTTTCGTGCAATGACTGCCATTGACAAAAAGCTTTCCATTATTTTCTCGCGGTCTTCTTTTCTGCTTTTAAATACGACACCTATCAATTTAGGGATTTTAGCTAATGTAGCTACAGGAAATGAAACTCCAACCGCGCCAATAAGTCCACCGAATACTATCATAGCTGCCGTAGGTTGTACTAAAGCTGAAGGAACACCGCCCTCCAAAATAAAAGCAACTATAAGCGCTGCGAATGCAAAAACCATACTAATAACTGTCATTATATCCATAGTAATTTTTCCCATCATTTTTAGCTTTATTTTGATTTGTAAAACTTTGAAAGCATAACCAAATTATGCTTTTCTACTAATAATTTATTATACAATACAATTCTCGACCTCACAATTGTAATGTTGCACAGCAAGGAACATAATGTGATGTATAATTTTGTCGAATAAAACGGAACAATGGTCGTATTCGGCCTGTAGAACTTTCTTATGTTTCTTTCACTCTTAAATATTTAATTACCTCTGTCCCCGCTTTTGCTCCATCGTAAACCGCCTTAGAAATTTGGAGCATTCCCCCAGTGCAATCCCCAGCAGCAAATAATCCTGGAATGGTCGTTGCCATATTTTCATTTACCGCAATTTTCATACCATCTATTTGTGCACCAAGTTTCCTAGCCAAATCACTACTACCTGCAACCCCTAAGGCAATAAAAACACCTGCTACATTAAATGATGTTCCATCCTTAAATCTCACGAGACTTAATACGCCCTCTCCTTCAAAAGATTCAATCTCTTTGCTATTTACCATAATTTCTTCTGGTACAATGGCATCTAGTTGTTTCCCATTAGTCAGTAGCGTAACAGATTTTGATGTCGGCAGTAACTGGATTGCCTCATGAATGGCATATTCGCCATTTCCTAAAACAGAAACATCTTTACCTTTGTAAAAAAAAGCATCGCAAACAGCACAGTAGCTGATGCCTTGACCTTCAAACTCATGAAGCCCATTTATTTCCGGAGCCTTTCGAGAAGAACCTGTTGCTAAAATGACGCTATCGGCTTCATACTCTTTTTCTTTTGTTTGAACGACAAATTTGCCTTGATACGAGATTCCAACCACTTCATCAGATAACACATTGACTCCCACTCTTTTCGCTTGTGATATTCCACCTGCTATAAGAGCATGACCAGATACAGGCTGTTCAAAGCCATAATAATTCTCAATTTTCCCAGCTTTCCCTAACGATCCGCTGTCTTTTCCAATGATTGTTGTTTGGATTCCCGCACGAGACGTATATAAAGCAGCAGAAATTCCTGCCGGTCCATTTCCAATAATCATTACATTTGACATTTTACCTGCCCCCTTTCTACTTAATATACCCATTCGGTAATTTTATCACCGTAATTATATCACATAGACCATTATGCCTTATGAGAAATTGAATTTATTGATAATGTTATTCGCACTATAATACTTATATCGGACAAAAGCGCGAAAAACCTTAACAAAAAACCGAAAAAATATGCTGATATTTTTTAGTTTTACAATAAAACGGATAAAAACAGTAAATTTTTTCATATAATTACAGTCATTTTGTCAATTATTTTATCACTATACCATATGTTTTACATGTCTTTATTAGACTATTCAAAAATAAAATTGGCCTTGCTTGTGTTCCTAGAAAAAACTTTTATTTTTTAAGTGATAATATATTCTAGCAATATACAATTTGTGGTATACTATACGTAATATAAAATCCGCGTAAGGAGAGCATCTATGAAAATAGGATATGCGTGTCTAACAGTAGGAGTATCCCAAACGAATCTGAAAACATGTATGCTGAAAAATGCGAGCAAAGAGAAACTACTAGAACTGATTTCTCATAATTTAATGGTCCTTTCGCATATGATTGACTACAACACCCAAAATCATATAAAACTCTTTCGTATCAGTTCCGATATCATACCCTTTGCATCAAGTCCTGTAAACACGCTCTTTTGGTGGGATATTTTTAGGACGCAGCTTAGGAAGCTCGGGGAAAAAATTCAAAACAATACTATGCGCGTTTCCATGCATCCAGGGCAGTATACCGTATTAAACTCAACAAATCCAGAAGTAGTGGAAAAAGCTATCCGAGATCTTAAGTATCACGCTCAATTTTTAGACAGCCTTGGTCTGAGTCCCGAGCATAAAATCATCCTGCATGTGGGCGGCGTTTATCAGGATAAATCAAAAGCGATGGATCGTTTTATCGAAAATTATCGTGCGCTCAATTTTTCTATCAAGAAGCGTCTTGTCATTGAAAATGATGACAAATCCTATACGATTGAAGACGTGCTTGAAATAGGCCATCTCCTTCATATTCCTGTTGTATTCGATAATCTACATCACGCAGTAAATCCGCCAGGCACAAACACGTCTGCATTTGAATGGATTGACGCATGCAGCAAGACGTGGCATAGAAAAGATGGCGACCAAAAAATCCATTATTCACAGCAAAACCCAGAAAAAAGGCCCGGCTCTCATTCCGAATCGATATCCATTCAGCCATTTATGGATTTTTATAAACAGTTAAATCGAAAAGACATCGATATTATGCTCGAGGTAAAAGACAAAAACATTTCAGCCGTCAACTGTATCCAGGCTATTCTGAAGCTTGATAATCTGTGAAATTATTATTTTTGAATGAAATTTTAGTTGAAAGAAGGTATTAAAATGATTGTTTTAAACGCACGAACATTTACTAAAATCCTTACACTGGTTTCTTTTACAGCCATGATTATTGTCAATGCGCTTGCCAACATTCTCCCCCTTAATGGACTAACTACAGGAGAAGTCGCGGCCCTGTATCCTAATCTTTTTACTCCAGCAGCCATCACTTTTAGCATTTGGGGTCTTATTTATCTTCTCTTAGCGTGTTATATCATTTTTCAGCTTGACATTAAAAGAAAAGAAGATCCAGCAAAAGCACCTCTGTTTTCAAAAGTCCGTCTTTTATTTTGCCTATCTTGTCTTGCCAATATTCTTTGGATTTTTTCCTGGCATTATCGTTTAATTGCTCTCTCCATGCTATTCATGCTCATTCTTCTCTTTTGCCTTATTTATATCGTAACCCTGCTAAACAAAATGGACCTTACCACAAAAGAAAGGATTTTTGTAAAGCTACCTTTCAGTATCTATTTTGGTTGGATTACCGTAGCAACTATTGCAAACGCCACCGTTCTCTTCGTTAGTTTAGGTTGGGTCGCTTTTGGCATTCCAGCAACGATTTGGACGATTATCATCCTAGCTGTTGGTCTTTTCATTGGAATGCTGACCACTTTAAAAAATCGCGATATCGCCTATGCTCTTACTGTCATGTGGGCGTATAGTGGAATTATATTAAAGCATGTATCGAAAAACGGGTTTGATTCTCACTATCCCGCAATCATTATTACTGTTCTAATCAGCTTGCTATTATTGCTCTTAACTGTCATTTATCTAATCATCACGAGAAAAAGAAAAGCGTATTAATGCTACTTTTCACGCAATCTTTAAAAGGCAAAAAAGAACATTCTTTTTTGCCTTTTTTATATTTTCCTATCTTATATATCTATTGTTTGTCATTTTCATACGAGAGTGATATAATAAATGCAAAATATTTTGCATGGACAACAAGTAGCAGGTCCATTCCACTCATATGTGCATAAAAATAACTGAAGTTTGATATTCTAAACAGTTAATAAGACTGTTAAAACAATACGTCAGGAGAAAACCAAATGGCCATCAATAGAGTGATACGTGCAGCCTTAAAAGCATTATCCTATCCGGAACTCGACATCAAAAAAAGTTATAAAATCAAGCGCCAACTAATCAATGCAACGCATAGACCCTATTTGATACCACCTTATAAAACATGGGACCACAAAATTTATTTTGAGGGTCATAATATCCCTGTGCGCATTTTTTTCCCCACACTTGAGCAATGCTTTAATGCACCAATTTTATTGTTTTTCCACGGTGGTGGCTGGGTAACTGGCAATATCGACAGTTACGATAAAGTATGTGGCAATCTTGCAAAGGCGACCTGTCACATTGTGGTGTCTGTGGATTACCGTCTCGCTCCGGAATATCCGTTTCCAGCCGCATTAAACGATTGCTATGAAGTGGCAAAGGAGATTTTTTCTCATGCTTCTCTCTTTCAAGTTTCCCCAAAAGATATTACCTTAATTGGTGACAGCGCAGGAGGCAATTTAGCGGCGGCACTGTCACTTATGGCGCGAGATAAAGGTGAATTTATACCTACTCGTCAAATTCTGCTTTATCCTTCTACCTTTAATGATCACAGTGACAATTCTCCTTTTGATTCTATCAGAAAAAATGGGACAGGTTTTTTGCTAACTTCCAAACGAGTTTGCGATTATATGGAATTGTATTTGGGCGGAACGGATAACCGAAACAATCCCTATTTTGCGCCACTACTTGCAGAAAATCTCAAAAATCAACCGAAAACGCTTATCATCACAGCCGACTACGACCCGCTTCGCGATGAAGGCGAGGCTTATGGCATGGCTTTAAAAAAAGCAGGAAACGATGTGCACATTCATCGCATGACCGATGCCTTGCATGGCTTTTTTGCCCTCCCCCCTACTTTTTCTCCTGTAAAAAAAAGTTATCGTTTGATGAACTCTTTTTTGAAAAAACCTTTTTAATTCATTAAAACTAGAATGAATGACAGTATTAATAACAAAGTAACCAATATTGTGTGCCGTTTACAAAAAACTCTTATAATAAACCGCAATCTACATGCGCATACTAATGAAAACCAAAAGACAAAGGTGGTTTTCATATATGAGAAAAATCAAAAATGCTTCCATCATTTTTAGCATTGGATCAGTTGGGTATTGTGCGATTGAAATCATTTGGCGCGGCTATACCCATTGGACTATGGGTATAGCCGGTGGCATATGTTTTCTGTCACTTTATTGCGTCAATGCAAAAATGCGCATGAGGAAATTGTGGGAAAAATGCCTAGCAGGTGCTATTATTATTACTTGTATCGAATTTTCTATAGGGATTTTGGTCAATAAAGTTTTACGTTGGAATGTGTGGGATTACTCCACTGAACAAGGTAACGTTTTAGGACAAATTTGTCCTCTCTATTCCGTCTTATGGTTCTTTTTATGTATGCCACTATGCCATCTTAGCAAAGACATTGAAAAGCTGCTGTCTAGCCATCCTTTTTCCTCGTTTTTCCGTCAATTTTCATCAAAATAGAGGATAATTTCAAACAGGTTTATTGACTATTTACTTTGACTTTTAAATGAAAATACGATAAAATTAAGAAGTCTACTATTAAAGATATAAATTTGCGGCATGTGTGACATCGATGATATTTTATGGCTTATTATGTGCGGAAATGGCATGCCATTTCCGCACTATTTATGTGTCACCTCGCTTTTATTTACTATAAAGAAAGAAGGCTCTTGTCATGCTATATATTATGGGAAAAGAAATCGATGTAGAGAACTCACCTATTCTCTATGAACCGCTTTTTGATCAAGAAACGCTCGAAAAAGATTGGGAAATAACCGGAGGAAAATGGCATGCTGAAGATGGCTGGGCAACCGGTGTATATCGCGAAAACGGCGGCGGGCTTATTTATACATACCAGGAATTCCCTGGCGATATTATGCTAGATTTTCGTGCTAAGACTATCCCTCCCTGCACCAATGATTTAAACTTTTCTTGGAAAGCAACCGGTTGGGATTACAAGAAAAATGATGCCGACAAAGGTTATATCGCTGGTTTAAATGGTTGGTGGGAAAACAAAGCTGGTATCGAAAAATATCCATCCTGTATTCCGATGTGCTCCACTCCATTATTTGACTTAAAACCTGGTCAAACATATCATCTGCAAGCTGGTAGCATCGGTGGACATTGTTTTATTTGTGTCGATGGAAAACTAGTTGTTGAAATGGAAGATCCTACGCCACAAGAACTGCCACATGCAAGAGTTGGGCTTGGAACCTATTGCAGTCAAATTTCCTTTACTGATTTCAAAGTGCGTCAAATCACTTGGAAAAAACGAACTTTAAAATATGTACCGAATTTTTAAAACTGAATAAATAGCAAGGTTACTTGCAAATATACGTATTTTATTATAAGATAGATAGTGAAAACAATGTCGAATTTTTATATAAGGAGGAGGAAAAAAATGAGCAAGAAACTTTTTACATCAGAATCTGTAACAGAAGGACATCCCGATAAACTTTGTGATATTGTATCGGATGCTGTTTTAGATGAAATTTATAAAAAAGATCCAATGGCTCGTGTTGCCTGCGAAGTAACCGCTACAACAGGTCTTGTCTTGGTAGTTGGAGAAATCACCGCAGATTGTTATATCGATATTCAAAAAACAGTGCGTGATACATTGAGAGAAATTGGGTATAACAGGGCGAAATATGGGTTTGATTGCGATACTTGCGCTGTTATATCCGCAATTGACGAACAATCTGCTGATATTGCCATGGGCGTAGACCGCGCATTAGAGTCAAAAGAATCCGGTGATAACAGCATGTCAACAGGCGCAGGTGATCAGGGTATGATGTTTGGATTTGCCTCAGACGAGACCGACACTTTCATGCCTCTTCCTATTTATTTGGCTCATAAGCTTGCCAAAAAGCTTACCGATGTGCGAAAATCAGGTGAGCTTACCTATTTAAGACCAGACGGTAAAACGCAAGTAACGATTGAATACGATGAGAATGATAAGCCTCTTCGTTGTGATACGGTGGTCGTATCCACACAACACGACGAAAATGTGTCGCTTTCTCAAATTAGAGCAGATATGCTCCAATATGTCATAAAACCGATTATTCCGGCTAATCTATTAGATGATCAAACCAAATATTTTGTCAATCCAACAGGACGTTTTGTTATTGGCGGCCCTCAGGGTGATTCTGGTCATACCGGTCGTAAAATCATAGTCGATACCTATGGCGGATATTCCCGTCACGGCGGCGGCGCATTTTCCGGCAAAGACCCGACAAAGGTTGATAGAAGTGCAGCTTATGCGGCTCGTTATGTTGCTAAAAACATCGTCGCTGCATCTTTAGCAAAAAAATGCGAAGTACAAATCGCCTATGCTATCGGCGTAGCGAATCCTGTTTCCGTCCGTGTCGATACTTTTGGCACATCGGCTATTCCTGAAGAGAAAATATTAGAACTCGTTAAAAATCATTTTGACCTACGTCCGGATGCCATTATAAAAACGTTAGATCTTCGCAGACCGATTTATAAAGATACCGCTTCTTATGGGCACTTTGGTCGTGATGATATTGAATTCCCGTGGGAAAAATTGGACAAAGTTGATGTATTAAAAAAAGACGCAAACTTATTATAAAAAAGCAAAAAGAGCGGTATATCCGCTCTTTTTTTATGTCCGCCGTCCAATTCCGTCTTGCAATCTTTTTGATTTTATGGTATCATTTGTTTGCGCCATTAGCTCAATTGGATAGAGTGGCTGACTTCGAATCAGTAGGTTGCAGGTTCAAGTCCTGTATGGCGTACCAAATAAATCCCACAGCTATAACGGTTGTGGGATTTTTATTTTTAGTGGGGTAATTTAAAATTCTGCTGCATTAATCCAATAGGTGTCATATTAATTATAAAATATAATTTCATCAAATCCTTTTAGAAGGAACAAATAAACTTTTTTTCCACTTTCAGTCTTAAATTCTATGCAATTTTCAAAGCGTCTTCTAAATCAACCTCTCTTTCTAAAGTGGCAGTTCGATATTTTAGCACATATACTATATTGAGGTGATGGCATTGAATAGAATAGGTAGGAATCGTTATGTATCAGGCTAACAATAGTAGCAAAAGAACATTCCTCTATCATGCCGAAATAATGGGAAATATTATAAAATTTTTAGCGATAACAGCTGGTATAGCTATTTTAGCATTATTGATATTTAATATTTTTAAATGTTTGTTTTTTATCCCTATTGTGATAGTAGTCGTATTTTTCATAATACGGTTGCTTTATTGGTGCTGATTTATGGGCTTACAATCTATGTACAAATGGTAAGAAGCGTGATAAAATGTAAGCATTGAAATTTGATATCTATTATTTTACAAAAGAGGAGATTTAACATGAAAAAAATTTTATCCATTACACTAATACTCGCCCTAGTATTGGGCTTATGTAGCTGTTCTTCAGCCAACACACCGGAAAATGCCGTTACCAACTTCATGAAAGCGATGAAAAATGCCGATAAAGAAAAGGCGGACAAATATGGCGATTATAATAAGATGGTCGAGCAATTGGTGCTTCCTGGAATCGATTTGCCTGCTTCTACAAAAACCGAATTAGTGAAAGCAACTTTTAATGAAGCTTCTGTGAAAATTGTTTCAACTTCTCAAAAAGACTCCAAAGCTACCGTAATCGTCAAAATAAATACTTTAGATATGAACGCCATATTTAAAACGAGCCTCCAAGAAATATATTCTTATTTCTATTCAAACTACACAAAAGGCTCTAGCGCATCCGACATGCAGAAAAAAAATTACGAAATCTATTTAAAAAACATTAAAAACAAAAACAGCAAAACCATTCAATCTCAAATCAGCATACCTGTAAAAAAGATCAAGGATCAGTGGAAAATAGACTTTAATACGGACACTTTAAATGCTCTTTCGGGCAATCTTGGCACGAACAAAGAGTCTATTCTTCAAGACGTCATTGCTAATTTCAGCGTATCAGGAATTGATCCAAACACTGGTGAACAAACACAGAGATAAAAAACAACATATAAAAAAGTCTTTGCAAATTTGCAAAGACTTTTTTATTTTATTTTCTATTTTCCAAAATCACTTTTGCCTTTAAAGTAGCTATACACGTTTTTGCATCCAAAATTTCACCTGTCATTACTTTTTCCACAAGTTCTGTTAATGGCATGCGGGAGACATTTAAGAACTCATCTTCGTCTGGATTAAGTGTCCCTTTTATGAGGTTTTCCGCCATATACATATAAATCATTTCATTGCTATATCCTGGAGATAAATACGCTTTCCCCAAATCAATCATTTCATCAGTCCTATAGCCTGTTTCCTCTTCCAGTTCACGCATACCACAATGATATGGTTCTTCTTTGGGGTCGATTTTCCCAGCCGGCAACTCCAGCAAAAAATCATCCATTGGGCGACGGTACTGCTTAACAAGAAGCACATTCTGATTTTCATCGAGTGCCAAAATACAAACGCCGCCGGGATGCTCCACAATTTCACGAGTTGATGTGTTGCCATTTTGCAAACTCACCTTATCAAACCGCAAATTCACAATCTTCCCCTTGTATAAATATTCGCTCGATATTGTTTGCTCTTTTTGCAAATCCATATTCATACCTCCGCTTTATGAAAGCAAAACCTCCACCTTATGTGTCTTTTTATCATTCTTTAGCGGCACGAAATTCTGCTTTTTTTGATCAACTAAAATCGAAATACTGTTATAAGCAACATTTGGATTTTTTATAATTATATCATAAAACGTATCTAAAAATCTATATTGAATATGAACCTTTGACATGCTTTTAGGCAGTTTGGGGTTTAGTAATAATTTATTACCACGTTTTTGAAATCCCAAAATTTCTTCAACGCCCACCTTATAATACCAACTGGCAGATCCCGTATAAAGGCTCCATCCACCACGACCCATATGCTGTGGATTATGATAAACGTCAGCCGTTATCGCATAGGGTTCTACCTTGTATCGATTCGCCATCTCTAAAGAATCACTATGATAAATCGGGTTTAACATTTGGTAACACATGAGGGCATCTTCATTTTGATTAGCTCTCGCCATCGCCATAACGAGCCATACGGCTCCATGCGTATATTGCCCGCCATTTTCCCGCACTCCCGGCAAATATTCGGCTATATATCCCGGTCTTAAATCACCTTTTGAAAAAGGCGGATCCAAGAGCAGAATTATTTTTTCGGATTCCTTTACCAAATACTTTTTGGCGCTATTCAGTGCCTTTTCTTGTTTTTCTCTATCGCCTGTGTTGGAAATAACGGCAAACGATTGGGAAAGAGAATCGATTTGGCATTCCTCATTTTGCTTTGACCCCAGTGGTGTGCCATCGTCAAAATAAGCGCGTCTGTACCAATCACCGTCCCAAGCATTATTTGAAATGGCTTCGTTAAGGTTCTTATCAAGTTTCGCAAAAATATCTTCTCTCGAATCTTTCCTATCTTTCATGATTGGCAAAAAGTCTGCTAGAATAGTACGCAAAAACATAGAGAGCCATACACTTTCGCCTTGCCCTTTATTGCCAACGGTATTCATTCCATCATTCCAGTCGCCGCTGCCCATTTTTAAAAGCCCATGTTGACCTACATCATTTTCTAATAGTAGAACCCTTATCAAATGCTCATACAGACTTTCACTCACGCCACTTGTATGAGGTGATAAATATTTTTCATCTTCTCCGTCTTGTAGTATCTCACCCTCAATATAGGGAACGATCTCATCTAAAATTGTCATATCCCCTGTTGTTTTGATATATTCACACGTTACATAAACAAGCCATACACGATCATCCGAGAATCGCGTTCTCACACCACGAAAAGATTGCTTCGGGTTTTTCACTTCGTGCCACCAATGTAGAACGTCACCTTCAATAAATTGATGAGCCGCATGTTTTAAGATTTGAAGTCTTGCTATCTCAGGATTTGCCAAAAGCAAACATAACACATCTTGCAGTTGATCGCGAAAACCAAAAGCACCGCCCGCTTGATAGAAAGCACTACGTGCTCTTAATCGACAACAGAAGGTCTGGTAGAGAAGATAACCGTTCAACATAATATCGGTCGCTTTATCATCTGTTTCCACTTTTAAAACGGCGAACATATCTTGATAATATTGTTTCACTTTTATAAGCGCATCATTTGCCGCTTTCGGTGCTTGATATTTTCTAAAAATTTCCTTTCCACTTTCTATGGCATCCTCACCAAATAGGAAAATTACATCATGGCTCTTTTGCGGTTTTAGTGTCAGATTGATTTTTATACACAGACAGCTCTCGCGTCCGGCTCCCGTATCATTCGGAAAAGAATCGAGGCAAACGCCCAGCGGAATATCGTTTTTCGTTCGCACAAACAAGTTGTCGTCGGTCGTATAGGAAAAATCCTTTTCACTCGTGGCTACAAATGCCGCCACATCAGGAAAATCGCTATTATACGTGTTTTTGGCGAACAAACATTCATCGAACCACGTCGATATAAATCGACTGGTCGCCGACAATCCAACCCCCAAAACCGGTTTAATATAATACGTGATGGAAAGATGGGAAGTTTTCTCGCGTTCGTTCTTTAAAGAAAGCTTCACAATTTTTACTCGATCTTCTACCGGAACAAATACTGTTTCCGAGGAGACAATTCCGTCTTTTTCATGCTCATATATGGCATATCCCATACCATATGTGATGCGGTAGCTTCCCTTATCCATACATGGACTTTGTGTGGGGGAAAATACATCTTTGCTATCACAGTCTTTGATGTATATCCGCTCCCCAGGGACATCATAAACGGGATCATTCACCCATGGCGTCAATTTATTTTCACGGCTGTTCCCCATATATGTGTAGCCGCCGCCGCTTTGCGTGACGATACTGCCGAAATTCTCATTGGATAAAACATGGCTCCATGGAAGTGGCGTGGTGTTTCCATCTTGAAGTAACATCACATATTCGGAATTCTCCTTTTTAAATCCACCATATCCATTATAGAAATCAAGGTCCGCCCTACTATAATCAACTGGCTCATTTTCCATATGGCAGTAACAATCTTCGGTTTCTATCTCGACATATTCTTTTTCTTTAATGACATCTTCTAAATCATATCGCGTACTCAGTGATAAAACAGCAACTTTCCTTAATAAATCCATTTGATCAGAAGAAAGCTTGCCTAAATTAAATACAAATATGCCGTTTCTAGCGGCCACATCGATACTTAATCCATGGATTCTCATATCTATCATGTGTTGAATCGGCGCTTTATAGCTGTCTGTTTCATGAATGAGAAAAACTAAATCATATGAAATTCCCCTCACCCGATAGAAGTGATAACACCTCAGCATTTTTTCAACATACCATTGTTCTTCCTCATACTCGATATTCGCACAAATGATGGGTTTTTCACCTGATATGCCAAGTGACCACAAATCGCTTTGCCCGAGCGTATTGGAGAAAATGAAAGGTGCATTTTTCTGTGACACCACGGATATATGATGAAAATGGGTCAGGACTTCTAAAAATTCCTCTTCTTCTTTCGGTGCAATTTCTAGATAGCGCTGCTGCATCCGATATTTTTCCTGCCAAATATCCAAACACTTTTGTGCGCTATACGCTGTTTTATAGCGGCTTTGAATACGACCCATCTCTTCTTTGGTTTCAGCCATTCCTTGCAAACAGTAAAAGCTAGCCTGTTCACCAGGCTCTAAAGAAACCACCACACGCATAGCAAAAACAGGATCTAATACCGCGCCTTTGCTATTTTGTAAATCGCAAAACGTACCATTTTCATCTTTTTTAATATGGCTTGTTTCTTTCACATAAAGCATTCGATCGGTTTCGTAACTCACCTTTAGAGGCTTGTCCGATAATATTTTAGCAAATCCATATCGATGTTTTCCTTGTTCTCCTCGCCTTTTTCGTATCGCCACTAAACTACTATTCTCTTCATCGTAATCCGTCGTGACAAACAGATTGCCAAAAGCCGGATGGGCAATATCATCATTTAATCTCGATAAAATCACTTCATTATAACTATCAACGGCTATCTGTGCCTGATCTTCTCCATGATTTAAAATGGTAATCCATCGAATTTCCATCGAATCTTCGGGTGCTGCACAGACGCTCATTTTCGTTTCGATTTTCCCGTGGACATGGCGAAAATTCATAACACCGTTTTGGAAAACAGTTTGATATTCGCCCGATTGCGGCAGAACATCGGCTATTTTAAAATGACTTTCATCACATGTTACGGTAAAATACCAGCCATAAGTCCTAAGTGAATCTTCACGATACCTGGAAAAATAAACATTTTTTTCTTTAGCATACCCATTCCCGAACTCATCAATGACTGTTGTATAGTTGCCATTTGATAAGGCATACATCTTTGGAAATACGGGATTAAAGTCATCGTGGAATATCACGCTATCCGGTAAATACGGCGGTTTTTTAAACGCTTTTTCCTCTTTCATTTCTTTTTTAGTGACTTCACTTAATTTGAATCTCTCTTCTGTCAAATAGTCGACAGACTGTATGAAAAGATCGCGGTGAAATCGCTTCTGCATGATATTATCAAAGAGAACATTGGAAATTGATAAAAATCCCATGCCAAGGTGATGGACCATATACGATTTGATGATATGATAGCGACTATGGAAATCTTCGGAATCATTGGTAAAATCGATCGCTTCAAAAAATCCATATTGCCCGAACATCCCCATGGATTCCAACCGTTTTAAATTAGCGATGGATGAATCTAAATCCACCATCAGCGCAAGTAGCGTAGCATAGGGTGCCACTACCGTTTCTTTTTCGGTTTCGCGCTTTAGTGCCACTGTCGGCACACCAAATGCTTTGTATTGATAATTTAGTTGTTCATCAAACGCATAATAGCCAGATTCGGATATTCCCCATGGGATATGCTTCTTTTTTGCATAATTTTGTTGCATCATCAGCATAAAATGATAGGTTTTATAGAGCAACGAATCCCGCGGACAGCTTAAAAGCAAATATGGCATTAAATATTCAAACATGGTTCCAGTCCAGCTCAGCATTCCACCTTTATTATGATAGCGAACCATTAAACGCCCCAAAGTAAACCAATGCTTTTCAGGCACGTCCTTTCTGGCAATTGCCAAAATGCTCGAAATTCTTGCTTCTGATGATAACAAATCATAATAAGAATTTGATAATGTTTCCGTGGTTGTATCATATCCAACCGATAGTAAATTTTTAGATGGATTGTATAAAAAATCGAATGATGTCTCGTTTATCAATGTCTGTATATGCGAAATTAAGGAATCCATGCGTATTTTTAAAGAAGGAAATCCACCATTTTTAATGAGTTTAATCTCTTCTTTTATCCCATACACCATACTTGATAAATGTTTCAGCTCTTTTGTTTCTTCTTCATACCCACCGAAACACAAATCATCCATCGCAAGGGAAACTTCGTCTACCGTTATTGTCTTTTTTAGGAGCAAATCATATAGTGCTTTATCATTTAATTTAATAGACGACTGATCTTTTATTTGAAAGATGACATCGCTAATACCTTGCAAGAGATTCAAATCAATTAGCGGCCGTCTTTGATACTCTATAAGCGCTTCTTTGGTTGTCGTTAAGAACCCTACATAGTTACCGCTATCAACCGTTGAAATAAACGGTGGATTTAGCACTTCTAATGTCTTGGTGTCATACCAATTATATAAATGGCCATGATATTTCGGCATGCTTTCGATGGTATGAAGTACGCCCTCTAAACGCCAAACCATAGCAGAAGTTGTCAAATATCCAAAATCACGTCCCGCAATATAGGCCATAATCTGAATGCCGATATTCGTGGGAGATGTACGTTCCGAAAGCTTATCGCAAGGGGGCAATTGATAATTATCCGGAGCTAAAAAATGATGTTCCGCATCTACCAAATCATCATAATAGCAAAACGTGCGATATGCAATGGAACGTAAATATAATAAGTTTTCATGCGATAAATACGGTGATTTTTCTTCTATTGGCTTCCCAATCTGATATAACAGCATCGGTGCTATTACCCACAAAATTGCAATTACACTGCCTATTATCCATGAAGATATATAAGGAGTACGAAAGGCGAGAATAGCCACTAACAACCCCATATACACCTGTACTTGCATTTTTCGATAAAATGTGCCGACGCTGTCTGCTTTTGCACGATCTGCTTCGCTTGCGGTTGTCCATTCCAATAAGTTTTTATGGGAAATGCAAAGCCTCCACTTGGATATAACCGTCGCCTGCAAACTGATATAGCCTTGATAGGGTGCACTAATTGCCAGCCAAAAAGAAGTGCATAGTGACTGCCACAAATCAGACATGTGCATCATAAATCCCTTTTGGAATATCCCTATAAACGTCTGTCTTAACACATCAATGGCGAAAACGACCAGATAAAGTGCTAAGGCTATATAGCCGCCCATATGGAAACATAAAGCAAGCAAAACACCAAGTGTTAGGCTGATGCAAACGAAGCTACGTCTAATGTTATCCGCTATTTTAAACCGTGACAAAACTGAAAGTGGATTTTTGTGTTTTCCGTCTGGAGTGGGTACTCTTGGGAGAATCCACTGTGCCACCTGCACATCTCCCCTTATCCACCTGTGGAGCCTTTTCATATAAGGCATATACGACAAAGGAAATCCGTCACATACACCGGCGCTGCTAAGATAGGCGCATCTTAGAAAACAACCTTCCAATAAATCATGGCTTAAAATGCGATTTTCGGGAAATGCATGGTCTAATATGAGATAAAAAACATCAATATCAAACAACCCTTTGCCTGTATAGATGCTTTCACCAAACACGTCTCCATAAAAATCCCCAGCAGACTGTGCATAAGAAGTAAGCCCGCCGCCACCAGAAAAAATTTTGGCAAACAAGCTTTTATTCACATCGCGCTGTGATGTATCGATGCGGGGAGCAAAAAGGGCATACCCGCCTGTGACAATCGCTCTTTCTTTGTCAATAATTGGTATATTCAAAGGATGTACGGCCGCACACCATAACTTTTTAACGGTTTTTTGATAAATCCGTGTATCACTGTCCACCGTAAATATATAGTGAAAATGGCGTCCATCGTAATTGGTCGATGTAATGCTTGTATGCGTATTGCCTTTTAACAAACGGACGAGCTCTACTAAAGCTCCCCGTTTTCTCTCATATCCCATATAAGAATTCTGGCCTTTACAAAATACCTTGTCTCGGTGAAACCAATAGAAAACCGTTCCGCCATATTTTTGATTGAGCGCTTCTATCCGCTCCTGCATATATAGACGTGTCTTTATCTCTTCCTCGGTCGTCTCGGTTTTCCCGTCTTTATAATCAGTGAGCAGACCAAAATAGCTGTTGTTTTCCTTGTTTGCCAAAAAATATGTTTCCATCGAGTTGGTGAGTTTCTCCGCATCTTTTCTGGTAATTAAAAGAGATGTAATGACCGTTAAAACAGCATCTTCCTCCTCGATAGGCAACATAGGATCCATCATAGGTAGCTCGCGACCTTTATTTAGACGTAAAAAAACAAAGTCTAAAAGTCGAAAAGCAGTCTGTGAAAAAGCAGCGGCAGTTAATATGGCGAAAACGAATCCCCATACAAAAGACTCTCCACCAATCCACATAAAGAACAAGGCACAAAGAACAAATGTTAAAAGAAAAGCGGCTGTCATATACAGATACGTTTTAGCCCTTTGCGACATTTGCCATTTTTCTTTGCCAAGTTTTGAACACAATTCCTTTTGACCGCCATCAACAATGTAATAGCCCACATGCGATAATAACTTCTCTTTTCCAGAACAAAGCTTCACAGCAGTTTTAGCAACTTTTACTTCGCCGGAATGGATTTGTCTCGAAATTTCTTCTACTTTTTTAATGTAGAACATTTTGGTTTCTTGCGACATTGACGTATATAAACCGCTCGGGTCCTCACGGAGTGTTTTTTCTACGTAACTCACAGCAAAAAAGCAAGAGGATAAATCGCAATTTAAGCGGCTCATCATTGTCTGCATGGCGTTTCCCATTGTTAGTTTGAAAACGGCTTCACGTTTAAAAGCTGTCCGCATGACTTGATCAATAGAAAGCCCACGAGATGCTAAACGGTCGGTTATTTGATTAATGTTTTCCGAATTATCCATTGGATAGCGTCTTAATAGATATAAAATATGCTCTAATAAATAAGCATTAATTTCTTTATCGTCGGGAAAAATTCCATCAATCTTTTTTTGACAAACTTCCACTTCGTCATGATGATCTTTCAAAAAAGCATATAGTTCTTCTGCTTTTTCATATGTTTTTATATTCATATCGGCTTCATATAAAAGATGCGCAATATTTTCGATGAGCGCTACTTTAACCATGACAAAAAAAGAACGAATTTCACAGCTTTTTAAAAAAGTGTTTTCCTGGAACGCATTTAAAAAGACTTCTGCTGTGTCCAAATCTATTTTCGAATCCGTATGACACGATAGCATAACGGCCAAATAATAAATACGCGGGTACATGGCAAAATTCCCACTTTTAATAATGGGCAACTTTCGATAATCCTGCTTATCGAATTCTGTTTTGATACTTCGCACTTGCCTTTCAACCACGTAAAAATTATCTAAAATCCACCTGCTTGCTTCAGGAATTTTTTTCCCAGCTATATCTCGCTCGGAAATCCTTTGATAAATCTTATAAATCAGGGCATAATCCGATTCCAAAATCTCCATAACCTTATAATGATTATCGAAACCACTTTCACAAACCGGAACGGATATGTTTTTGGCATACTCTTCTAAAGCCCCCAGATCGAGCGGTACACCACTCATTCCAAAAGGAACGCGCTGTTTTGGTTTTTCGTTAAAAAATACCTGCAACATAATAAATATATAAACTATCATTCCAATTGCTACTATCCATAACCATCTATCCAAACTCATCACCACGTTTTCTCGTTTTGCCCTTAGGTTTCCCAAAATCCGTTTGTTTCATACTAAAATCAAATCCAATCATTTTGTAAAAAGAGAGCTATTTGAACGCTTCAAATAGCTCTCTTTTTCACTTTTACTGACTTACCAAATTACATATTAGTAAACTTTTGTTTTACCGTATCCACTTTAGTCTGATCAGCCTGTGTAGGATTATACCATCCTCTTTGGGACATTTGTGTAAAGATATCGCTTTGAATATTGTGTTCTTCTTTTAAAATATTCAAAAAATCGGTACGCAAATTTTGATGCTCACACTCATTGGTATACGTGTCATAAGTGGAAGTAATTCTTTTTTGGCTATTCAAACTGTCTTCCATATAGGTCTTGTCGTCCATACATTGATTTTTTAACATGATTGATCCTCCTTCTTAAGATAAATGTGTCATCAAAGTATCGAAATGTTTCTGATGCTTGTCCGCTACCTGATCACACACAGTTTTTAAAGTTGGATCGGTGCACAGATTTGAATATGCGCGATACTTTTTAATAAGCATGACTTCTTGACTTAATTGATCTTCTAAAGCTCCCAATTCTTTCGATGAAAGATTTGCCATTGTGCTCATCCCTTCTATCTTTATATTTGCAACTTATATTGGCTGCAGAAATTAGTATGAACATTTTTAAATGATTTATGTTGTGTCAAAATTGCTAATTTTACAAGATAATGGAGTGTTTCTTTTGTGTTTCAAAAAACTTGACGCAAAGCCGTTTAGAGTGTAAACTAAAAAGAGTATATATTTGAAACTTTAAATTCAAAAAAATATTTTTTTAAAGATAAACAGGAGATTACCATGTGGATTGCTGATAATTGGAAAGACTATGAATTGATTGACTCATCGGATGGAGAAAAACTCGAAAGATGGGGACATATTTTTCTTCGCCGACCCGATCCATTAGCTGTTTGGCAAGATAAGACGGCTTCTTCTAAGGTTTGGGACGATGTTCATGCGACCTACCATAGAAGCAAAAGTGGCGGAGGCAATTGGGATTATACTAAAAAAGTGCCCCAACGATGGGATATTTCGTATCGCAATCTCACGTTTAATTTAAAACCAATGGGTTTTAAACATACCGGTTTATTCCCCGAACAGGCTGTTAATTGGGACTGGTTTTCGGAGCTTATTAAAAAAAGAGGCGGCAGTGTTTCCGTCTTAAATTTATTTGCTTACACAGGCGGTGCTACCTGTGCGGCGGCGGCAGCTGGCGCCGATGTGGTGCATGTAGATGCCTCAAAAGGTATGGTATCCTGGGCAAAAGAAAACATTGTGTCTTCGCATTTAGAGGATAAAACTGTCCGCTTTATGGTAGATGATGTTGTCAAGTTCGTACAGCGCGAAGAACGCCGCGGTCATTTTTACGATGGTATCATTATGGATCCTCCGTCATATGGACGCGGTCCATCAGGCGAGGTTTGGAAAATCGAAGACGAACTATTCCCTTTAGTGGAACAATGCGTCAAAATTCTGACCAAAAAGCCGCTGTTCTTTTTGATTAATTCGTATACAGCGGGACTATCCGCAACAGTTTTATACAATGTGCTGTCAAAATCGGTAAAAAATCGATTTGGCGGAAAGGTTTCCGCAGACGAAATCGGTCTCCCCATGTCCTCAAACTCTCTTGCTCTTCCCTGTGGTATATCCGGAAGATGGCAAGCAGAATAAACGAGTAATATAATAGGTGATAATATGATAACCATAAAAGATTTATCTTTTCATTATGATAATGAAGATTCCCTTATGAATACCAATGTATTAAATCAAATTAATCTTACGATACAAGACGGTGAGTTCATCGCCGTATTGGGTCATAATGGTTGCGGAAAAAGCACGCTTGCCAAACTCCTAAACGCCATTTTAATACCAACCGAGGGTGATGTGTTCATCGATGATATGAACACAAAAGAAGAACAGTCGCTTCTTACCATTCGCCAAACAGTCGGCATGGTATTCCAAAATCCAGATAATCAGATTGTCGCTACCGTTGTAGAAGACGATGTGGCATTTGCTCCCGAAAATTTGGGCGTTCCCTCACCTGAAATTCGCGAAAGAGTGGATTGGGCGCTAAAAAGCGTCGGCATGTATGATTTTAGAAAGCGCACACCACATACGCTGTCAGGTGGGCAAAAGCAACGCGTGGCTATCGCAGGAATTTTGGCTATGATGCCAAAATGTATTGTGTTAGACGAACCTACCGCTATGTTAGACCCTGTTGGGCGGCAGGAAGTTATGAAAACCATTAAAATGTTAAATCAAAAATATCATATGACCGTTGTTCTCATCACCCATTATATGGATGAGGCCGCTCAAGCTGACCGCGTTGTTGTCATGCAAAAGGGAAATGTTGTGATGGATGACACACCGACACATGTATTCACAAAAGTAGATACCATGCGTTCTATCGGCCTCGATGTGCCACAAGTGACGGAGCTTATGTATGAACTTAAGAAAATGAATTTACCGGTTAAAGCCGATATTTTAAACGTAGACGACTGTGTTTCAGATTTACTCAAAATTCTAACGGCTTAAATAGTCTTGGTGAAAGGAACCGCTATGATTGATATTAACCATTTACATTATATATATCAGCCTGGTACACCTTTTGAAAGTGTAGCGCTAAACGATATAAATTTACACATTGAAAAAAACACCTTTACTGGTCTTATCGGGCACACAGGTAGCGGCAAATCCACGTTGGTTCAACATTTAAACGCGTTAATCAAACCTACCAGCGGGCAAATCGTCATCGACGGGGTGGATATTACCAAACCCAATACGGATTTAAAAGAAGTTCGTCGCAAGGTAGGACTTGTGTTTCAATACCCGGAACATCAGCTTTTTGAAGACACGATTTATAAGGACATTGCTTTCGGGCCGCATAATTTAGGCTGCTCCGAAGAAGAAATCAAAGAAAGAGTATTAGAAGCGGCAGACATTGTTGGGCTTACTTCTCAAATGCTCGAAAAATCCCCTTTTGATGTTTCCGGCGGTCAAAAAAGGCGTGCCGCCATTGCGGGTGTGCTCGCTATGAAACCATCTGTTCTCGTTTTAGACGAACCTACAGCCGGTCTTGATCCGGCAGGACGCGATGAAATTCTAGACCGCATTTGCGGATTAAATAAACGTTTTCAGATGACGGTGATTTTGGTATCACACAGCATGGAAGATGTGGCCAAAGTAGCCGATAAAATCATTGTCATGAATCAAGGAACGGTTGCTTTGCACGAAGATGTGGACAAGGTTTTTGCTCACGCCGATTTCTTGCGTTCCATTGGTCTTAATGTACCACAAATCACGATGGTGATGCAAAATCTTAAAAAAAACGGTATCAATGTAAATGATACCATTCATACAGTAGAAGCGGCAAAAGATGCCATTTGTCGTTTATTAGCAAAGAAAGTGCAGGAAAAGTAATATGTTAAAGGATATAACACTGGGACAGTATTATCCTGTGTCCTCGCCCGTTCATAAAATGGATCCAAGGGCGAAAATCATACTATCACTCGTTTATATAGTTCTATTATTTTGTGTAAAAAATTACGTTGGATATATTGTGTTTGCTCTTTTCACCGCGTTCATGATTATCGTGTCAAAGGTTCCCTTTCGTTTCATGATAAAGGGGTTAAAACCGCTTATCTTTATTATGGTTTTTACCGCGGTTTTGAACGTGTTCATGACACCTGGCAAGCACATTCTATTTCAAATTTGGAAACTGACGGCTACCTTCGAAGGATTACGGTTAGCCATTTTTATGATACTACGATTAGGCTTTTTAATACTTGGCACCTCCCTATTAACACTAACCACCACACCCATCATGCTGACAGATGGCATCGAATCCTTGCTGTCGCCTTTTAAACGCATTGGTCTTCCGGCGCATGAGCTTGCCATGATGATGTCGATTGCTATCCGGTTTATTCCAACTTTATTAGAGGAAACCGACAAAATCATGAAAGCGCAGTCGGCTCGTGGTTCGGATTTTGAAACCGGCTCCTTAATCAAAAGGTCTAAGGCACTCGTTCCTATTTTGGTTCCGCTTTTTGTCAGCGCCTTTCGCCGCGCTGATGAATTAGCCGTCGCCATGGAATGCCGCTGTTATAACGGTGGGCAAAACAGAACACGTCTTCGTGAATTAAAGCTCCACACGGTGGATCACGTAGCAATTATCGTGATTGCCTTATTAATTGGTATCATTATTTTTACTAACATATTTCCACCTTTTGCTTTTACCATGATATAAGGGAGATAGACTATGTCACGAAAAATCCTCATACATGTCAGTTATGACGGCAGTTTATACCACGGCTGGCAGATACAGAAAAATGCCCACAGCGTAAGTGCCGAAATCTGCCATGCTATTTCGCAGGCAACTGGAGAAGAATCTATCCAATTAATTGGAGCATCTAGGACCGATGCCGGCGTTCATGCCATGGACTATCCGTGTCATTTTACGACGGACTCTTCCATTCCAGCTGACCGATTTACATACGCTTTAAACATGTATTTACCGGAGGACATCGTTTGCCAAAATTCCTATGAGGTACCGGAAGATTTTCATATTTTGGCGGATACCTATAAAAAAACATATGTGTATGTCATATCCAATCGCAAGTTCCAAAGCCCCTTTGAGAGGCATTACTCGTGGCATGTGCCAAAACCGTTAGATGTTGATGCGATGAATAAGGCTGCCGCCTGTTTTTTAGGCACGCATGATTTTTTAGCTTTTTGCTCATCCGATACCACTGCGAAAACAACAGTCCGCACGATTTTTGACTTTCATGTCACAGGGCAAGATGACATGATTTATTTGGAAGTGACAGGAGACGGTTTTTTATATAATATGGTTCGCATAATGGCCGGTACTTTAAAAGACGTGGGACTATCGAAAATGGACCCTCTCTATGTGAGAACTCTCATCGAAAAAAAAGATCGGACAAAATCCGGCATAACCGCTCCACCACAGGGATTGTTTTTAAAAAAAGTCTATTTTCATCATACGAATGAGGAGGAATCTTCTTGGGTAAAATCATAAAACTTCCAGAAAAGGACCTCGAGGCTGAAAAGAAAAACAGAAAAGTCATTCTAATTTTAATCATTCTCCTTATACTGATTATTGGAGTAGTCGTTGCCAAAAACATGTTGCCTATTAGAGGAGGCGGCGTTACCAATCTAAACGTGAGTTCTTCCAAAAACGTGGATGTTGCTCAAAAATCCTTAAAAGAAATTTCGTTAAACTCCTTAACGAACAACTGTTTTTCCGCTTATAAAGACTCGTTTATAAATGTTAATTCTGACACCATTACCTTTTATCAGAAAGATGGCGAAGAGGATAGCAGCGTAGCTATCAACATGCCCGACCCTATTGTGTCAGTCTGCGGCTCATACATAGCCATTGCTTCTCGCGGTGGTAAGGATGTTAGTATTTTTCATGATAATACCATGATTTATAAAATGACAACTGATCAAAACATCACCGGTATTGTCATGAATAAAAAAGGCGATTTCGCTTTAGTGACAGAAGATGAATACTATAAAAATCGTTTATCACTGCGTAATAACAAGGGCGAGGAGCTATTTGCATGGCTCTCAGCCGATGGCTATATCACGAGTGCTGATTTATCTGACGATGGGAAAAACATTGCTGTTGGTACACTGAATTCTAAAAACAGTTACTATTCAGAATTTTTCTCTTTTAACATTTACGACAAAAAACCTCTCTTCCGCAAAAGATATGACGGTCAAATGCTTATGGGTAGCACCATTTTAGACAATGGTAGTTTTCTAGCCCTGTTTGATAATCAGTACAAAGTGTTAAGTAACAAAGGCGACGAGCAAAAAAGTTACACCTATCCGACAGACTATACCATAAAATCTTTCGACTTTGAAAAAGATGGTCACCTTGCGATTCTCTTTTCTGATAATGAAAGTTCTCATATTTTGGCAACCAATGTAACCGGTTTTCAAACCGCTCCCGTTAATCTATCTGTTACGGGTGAAGTTACATCATTCTGTCTTAATAAAAATTCGATTTTGGCAGCTACCTCGGATAAAATCTACAATATTGGATGGAATGGATCCATTAAAAAAACGGAGACATTGGACGAGTACAATATTGACCATCTTGTTTGCTTATCGAATCAAACGATGCTAGCTGTTCGAAAAACCTCAGTCAGTATTATTCCCTATTAATACAAGTACATAAATAAAGGAGACATCTTATGATAGTAGATATCGGTGCACTCGTCATTTTACTTTGTTGCTTTTTTCGCGGCATGAAAAAAGGCTTTATCAAAATCATCGGTCGAACGCTAGCTTTTTTAGTAGCTGTCATTCTTTTATTTGTCTTTTATAAACCAACATACGATTTGGTAAGAGAAGCACCATTGTTTCTCAAAACAGAGAATACCGTTTCTCAAAATATTAAAGGCTACATTACACAACATGTCAACGGTCAGTATCAGTCCACCACGGATGCTATCGAAAGCCTCAAATTTCCTACCCCTGTGAATCATTTCTTGAATGGATACTGTGATAGCTTAAATAATGTCATCGAAGATAATGTTGGCGCCATGGTAACCTCGGCTGTTACCGAACTTTCCATGCGAATCCTACTTGGTCTGTGTCTTTTTATCCTGCTGATTATTGCCATAGAATGTGTCTGCGCCCTTTTAGGTCTTCTGTCACATCTACCCATTATTCATGGTACCAACAAACTGTTGGGAGGTATCTTTGGCATCGTAAATGGACTGATTATTCTTTATATTCTTTCCTTTATTATCGTAGCACTTCCCATTGGTAACACCATATGGCTTCAACAGCACATGGATGGTTCACTGTTTAAAACATGGATTTATGACCATAATATTCTCGTTCACTTTTTAGGATACATCCATTTTTAATCGTCTTACATAGAAAAAAGCAAGCCAACCGGCTTGCTTTTTTTATTATTCTAAAGTGGATTTCTATACATTTAAAACATCAATTTCAACAAATTCTCTTTTACAATCCCATGAAAATAGTCTTCTATTTGAAACTGATTTAAAACTTCATGGATGGCTCTTTCTTCATGCCGCGTGCCAATCAACGCGTTTTCAATATCCTCCACATTTTCTTTGGAGAAAAAATCGCCATAGAACTTTGCGGACTCTATCACGCCATTATCTGTTACATTTAACTCTACGCGAACACTGCCTGCATCAAACTTTTGGGCGTTAGAAAACGTGTAGTCGGGCGAATAGCCAAAGTTCCATTCCCATGTACTGTATTTTTGTAAATATAGTTCATCAACACCGTCAAGCACTTCTCCCTCTGGCGTATAAACTTCCAAATTGGGGTTTTGTTTCATAATAAGTTCTATAAATTTTTGACGAAACTCCTCGATATTCATTTTCTGCGGCAAATGATCACCAATATTCGTCACGCGACTTTTGATTGACTTAATGCCCTTGCTCTCAATTTTTTGCTGTGACACCCGAAGTGCATTAGCAATTTTAGATGAATCCGAATCAAAAAGCAACGTACCATGATGCAAGATTCGATCATGCCAAGCATACTGCGCATTACCGGAAAATTTCTTGCCATCAATCACCAAATCATTTCGCCCCGAAAGTTCTGCCTTGACGCCCAAAGATTCTAACAAATCAATGACTGGCTTAGTAAATGTAGCAAAATCAAAATAATCTTCCCCTTGATGGTTTAGCGCGAATGAATAATTGAGATTTCCCAAATCGTGATAGACCGCTCCTCCGCCAGACATTCGCCGCACAACGGTAATACCATTCTCTTTCACATAATCAGCGTTAATTTCTTCCATGGTATTCTGATTACGTCCTACAACAATGGTATTGTCATTTTGCCATAGTAAAAATACATCATCTTGAAAATTTTTTAATATGTATTCTTCAAACGCTAAATTATAATAAGCATTGGTTGATGTTAAACTTAAAAATTTCATAATTCCACCCGAATTCAAAATAAGATAAAGTTTTCCCACACAAAAAATTTTGTGTGGGAAAACAATTCTTTTTAATTAAACGCCCAGTTTATTTCTTCTGATTTGCTCTAATTCTGTGAAGTTGTTCTTTGACACATGACCTTTAAGTGGCAGAATTTTTTCTGAAATCGCATCGATAATTGTGCTAGGTTGCGGGAAGAAATGCTCTTCTAATTCATGCGATGGTGTAATCCAGTTGCGCGCACCTACCACAACAGGAGGTGCATCCAAATAATCGAATGCCAATTCGCTGATATTTTGTGCAATATCTTTAAGGTGTGAACCTTTTTCGCAAGCATCGGATGACAATAAAATTCTACCTGTCTTTTTAACAGATTCTAACACTGGCTCATAATCAAACGGTGTAATGCTGCGTGCATCAATGACTTCAGCGGATACCCCATATTTTTCTTCTAAAATGTCAGCTGCTTCCAAAGCGCGATAGAGTGTAGCACCAACGGTCAAGATAGTAACATCAGAACCTTTTCTCTTGACATCAGGAAGACCAATCGGCACTTCATAGTATCCTTCCGGAACACCGCCATCGTGGAATCTTTCGCCCATGTCATAAAGTCTCTGGCTTTCAAACACGATAACTGGATCGGTTCCCGTAAGAGCCGAATTCATCAGTCCCTTTGCATCATATGGTGTAGCCGGGAATACCACTTTAAGTCCCGGGATATGCGCACAGATTGATGTCCAATCCTGTGAATGCTGTGCACCATATTTGCTACCGACTGATACACGAATCACAACCGGCATTTTCAAAATTCCAGCGCTCATGGATTGCCATTTAGCGAGCTGATTGAAAATTTCATCTCCACATCGACCAATAAAGTCAGCGTACATAATTTCAGCAATAACGCGCCCGCCACACATCGCATAACCAACGGCACTGCCAGCGATAGCTGCTTCTGAGATAGGTGAATTAAAGAATCTGTGGTATGGGAGAGCCTCCGTAAGACCTCTATATACGGCATAAGCACCGCCCCAATCACGATTATCTTCTCCATAAGCAACCAATGTCGGATCTTCATAGAATTTATCGATAATCGCTTCAAACAGTCCATCACGAAGCTGATATACTTTATTTTTAGAAACTAGTTTGCCATCTTTATCATAGGCAAATCTCTCTTTTTTAGCAATTTGCTGAACGCGCGGAATCTCTTCTTTTTTCATTAAGACATCGCAAGGTCTGTCTTCCATTTTTGCAATTTTTTGATTGGAAAACATCAGTTTTTCGATGCCATCTGGCGTTTTATATAAATCCATACGAGGCGAAACTTCTTCATCGATAGCCAAGCGGAAGATCTTCTTCATTCTCTCTAAGACCATCTCACGTGTATCGGCAAAGGTATCTTCTTTAGCAACATTGCCTTTGACCATTCTCTTCTCGTAATTTACTAAAACGTCTTCTGCTTCCCAAAGTGCCATCTCTTCTTTTGTACGGTAGGTAGAAGCATCTGACGGCGAGTGACCACTCATACGATAGGTAAGTGTATCGAGTAAAACAGGACCGTCTCCTGCTTTGATAATATTTAATTTTCTGCCCATAGCCTCAATCACAGCAAGTGGATTATAGCCATCTACACGCTCTGCATGCATCTGGTTAGGGGTTACGCCTGCACCAATTCTAGCCAAAATGTTATAGGCCATGGTTTCGCCAACTGTCTGACCACCCATACCATAGAGGTTGTTAAAACAATTAAAGAGAATGGGCATACCTTTGTTGTATCCCTCTTCCCAAAGCTGTTTAATCTGATCCATAGCCGCCATATTCAGTGATTCCCAAACAGGACCACAACCGAAAGATGCATCACCGATGTTACAAACGACAACACCCTCTTTTTGATTCACACGTTTGTATAAGGCAGCACCTAAAGATACAGGGGCGCTACCACCAACGATAGCATTGTTCGGATAAATACCAAACGGTGTGAAGAAAGCATGCATCGAACCACCCAAACCGCGGTTAAAACCAGTCGTTCTAGCAAAAATCTCGGCCAATGCGCCATAGAGTAAAAAGTCGATAGCGAGTTCTTTTACATTGCCTTTATGTTCTTGTTTTCCTTCTACGACACGCAAAATGGCGCCGTCAAAGAAGTTTTCCATCACGTCCATTAACTCTTTTTCAGAAAGTTTATCAATAGCAGAAAGACCTTTTGCTAAAATTTCGCCGTGACTTCTATGTGAGCCAAAAATAAAATCATTTGTATTAAGGTAATATGCCTGTCCGACAGCGGATGCTTCCTGTCCCATGGAAAGGTGAGCTGGTCCAGGATTGTTGTATTCGACATCGTGATATTTGCTCGTCGTTTTTACATCGAGTAGCATGGTTTCAAATTCACGAATGGTTGCCATGTCATGGTAAATTTTTAAAAATTCATCTGTGGAAAATAACTTTTTTTCTTCCGCGATGGTCTTTTTATATTGATTAACCGGAATATCAGTAAATTTTACAAAACTGCTTTTGCGTAATTCCTTAGGATCCATAAACTGTGATTTTGGCATAATGAACACTCCCTTTTATTTTATGATTGATTTATAAGCTAAAAATCGCTTCACGAATAATTTCACTTACAGTTGGGTGCGGGAATACAATCTCTTTAATGTCACTAACACGCATTTCATTTTCAATCATGGTAGCGGCGGATACAATAATTTCGCTTGCATATGAGCCAATTAATTGACAGCCGACCAGTGCATTTGTCTTTTTATCCACAACAACTTTACAGATGCCGTCGCCACCTTCGTTTTCTGCCATGTAACGGCCGCTAAAATTCATCGATACTTTGCCGACTACAACATCAAGTCCTTTTTCTTTTGCCGTCTCTTCGGTTTCTCCCACCGAAGCAACTTCAGGATGGGTATAAATAACAGAAGAAATGGCATTGTAACGCATAATATCGCGTTTACCTAACATATTATTGATAGCAACTTCTGCCTCACGATACGCCGTATGTGCCAGCATGGATTTTCCATTGACATCACCAGCGGCGTATACATTGATCACATTGGTTTTCATGAAGCGGTCCGTCACGACAGCGCCACGTTCTATCATCACGCCGATATTTTCTAAACCGATATCTTTCGTGTTCGCGCGTCGCCCGATAGAAAGAAGAACACCGTCGGCTTTAACTTCGCTTGTCTTTCCGTCCTTTTCATATGCCACGCTATCTTTCGTCACTTTGACAACCTTGGCGGATAATAAAAATTTCACGCCCTGTTTCTCATAGTTTTTCATTAAGATAGTGGATATTTCGGAATCCGTAGGACCCGCAATTTTAGACAGCATTTCAATAACGGTTACTTTCGTACCGATGGTACTAAAGTACGATGCCATCTCAAGACCGATCACGCCGCCGCCGACAATCACGAGATTATCGGGAGCTTTTTTGATGTCCAAAATTTCTCGATTTGTCATTACAAATCCGCTCTCGACTCCCTCTTTTACGCCTTCAATTGGCGGTACAACAGGAGATGAACCCGTTGCGACAAGGAGCCTTTTCGCTTTATATGTATCCTTAGAAGACTTGACAATAAATCCTTCCGCGTCTTTTCCTTCGATAAAGCCGGTATCGGTAACAACCGTTACTTTATTCGCACGCATTTGCGCACCAACACCGCTTACTAACATCTTGACCACTTTATCTTTTCTTTCCACAACCTTGGCATGGTCAATTTTAGCATTTTCGGAAGTAACGCCATATTTTTCTCCATGGCAAGCATGTTCATAAATCTTTGCGGAGTTTAAAAATGTTTTCGAGGGAATACATCCTTCGTTTAAACAAACGCCGCCTAGCGAACGTTTTTCAAATAATAATACGGATAATCCTGCATGACCTGCGCGTTCAGCTGCCAAGTATCCAGCAGGGCCACCGCCTAAGATAATCAAATCAACTATCATTTTTATCCCCCCTACTTTGCTAAGGTAACCGAGAAGTTCTCTAGGTTATCACAAAGTTCTTTTAAGAAACGAGCTGCTGGAGCGCCGTCAACTGCACGATGGTCAAACGTTAGGGATAATCCCATTGCTGGGTACATTTTCAGTTCACCATTTGCTTCACGTACACGGTTTACGATGTTGTTCACACCCAAAATAGCCGTTTGTGGCGGATTGATAACTGGCGTGAAACTCTCAACGCCAAAGCTACCCAAATTGGTAACGGTAAAAGATCCACCTCTTAAACTGTCTGGCGAAATCTTCCCTTCTTTTGCAGCCGATGCAAGCGATTTTGCAGATGATGCTAAATCGTTTAAGGATAATTTCTCAGCGCTAAAAATCGTGGGAACCATCAGTCCGCGCGGTGTGTCCACGGCTACACCTAAATTAACGGTATTAAAGTAACGCATGGTATCGTCTATCAAATTCGCATTAATATCTCTGTGATTTAACAAAGTACGGGAAACAGCAAATAATACGATATCGTTAATCGTAATTTTTGAAAGTCCCATTTTTTCCATATTTGCTTTAAGTTTCGCGCGAAATGCCATGATTTCCGTGGCATCAAACGTAGCATTTAACGTAAGCTGAGCCATCTCGGATAGGGAGGCATGCATCGATTTTGCAATAACCTTGCGGATATTGGTAATCTTAACATCCTCATATAAAGCCGCCGTAGCTTGCTGCACATTAGCAGCAGGAACTTGAGCAGGAGCCGTGAGGTCTGCTGTCGATATACGACCGCCGATACCTGTCGGGCTAATTTGAGCATCCGTCATGTTAGAAGATGCCGCCTTTGTATAGGCAGGTGAATCGATAGCTTCGATATCACGTTCAATGACACGACCATTCGGGCCTGTGGCTTCCGCGTATCGATAATCGATATTTAAGCGATTTGCCAAATTTTTCGCACGCGGCGAAATTTTAACAAACTCATCCCCATGATAAGCCAGTTCCTTTTCTACAGAAGCTTCCACCTTTTCTTCTGCTTTTGCTTCAGCGGTCTTGTCAGGTGCTTCTGCCTTATTTTCTTCTGCCATTTGATTGTTTGGATTAGCGCCGGATATGTCTTCGCCTTCTTCTCCAATAGCGCAAACGTTTAATAAACACTCCACGTCGTCGCCCTCTTCAAAGAATACATCTAAAAGGGTACCGTCAGTCTTTGCTTCCTCGTCAAAAGTCGATTTGTCAGTTTCATAAGTAAACAGGATATCTCCTATTTTAACCTTGTCACCTTTTTTCTTATGCCATTTTGCAATGATACAACTTTCTACAGATTGTCCCTGCCTAGGCATAATCACGATATCAGCCATTTGTAATCCTCCCTTATCCGATATTTAATTATTATTTCAAACTAATGGATCGGTTTAGCATGAGCAAGAAGATAATTTTCTGCTTCTCCATTCCAAAGTCCATTTGTTTTAGAAACGATTTCTGCCAAATCTTTGAACATGGGATTCGTTTGTCCTAACTGTTCAAAATCATCAATTGCCGTAAGCGGCAAACTGATATTCGTATAAATTAATTTCTTACCACCTGGAATTTTAGGTAAGTTAAGTGTGGTTTCCACAACAGCATCTAGTCCGCCAACATGCGTAATCATAGCCGATGGATTAATCTTGCCCTCAGCCATCATATCAAGCGACTCAATCATATCATTGGTGTTACCACCGCTGGTTCCCACAATATGGGTAGAAGCGTAATGCACATTATAGAAATTGAACTTTGCCGAAAAAGTCGGGTCAGTAGGTCCCGCAAAGAAATTAAGACAACCATCTTTTGCTAAGATTTTATCGGCTTGTTCAACAACAGGAGCAACAGGCGCATACACAATAACATCGTCGTAGCCTTTTCCGCCCGTAAGTGCCATTAATTTTTCGACAGCGTCATCACACTTGGTATTCAAATAAACGAGTTTAATGCCATCTTTTGCGGCATTTTCAGGCGTTAGAATTTTTTTGACGCGATTCAGTCTAGCATCGTCAATATCTGTCACGACCAAAAGTGATGGTTTTCTGTCACAGTGCAGTGCATAATCGATTGAACCAATCCCCATAGGACCTGCTCCTGCTAGAATAGCCAGGTTTCCACCCTCGACAATGCCCATGTCATGTACATAAGAACCAGCTGTAGTATGATAATTAGCATGATAGCCACCAACAATACAGCTCATTGGCTCAGATAACGAACCATAGAAATAAGCGCTCGCCTTAAAATCTAACAAGCAGTCCATTTCCATCACTTCATTTGGAATGACAATATGTGTGGCAGCACCACCGATAAATTGATACGAATATCCTGGTGCATCTAATTTTCCTTGATAGTTAATAGCAGGCTGAATGGAAAATTTTTGTCCTACTTTAAATTTATCCTGCCACTTTTTACCCACTTGGACAATTTCGCCACAGAATTCATGCCCAATAATAACAGGGTTTTCGGCTACATTATTCGGCACACGTTTATGTGCTGCTCCCTGAATAGCTGCCTTATAAGAAGACATACAAATGCTATCCGAGATAATGTGTGCTAATATTTCATCATCTTTAATTTGCGGAAGCTCAAATTCCTCTAAACGCAAATCATCTTTGCCATATAATCTAACTGCTTTTGTTTTCATAAAAAATAACGACTCCTTTATATTATTTCTACACCATATTTTTCAAATTCCGCCGCAATTTTTGGTGAAAGCGGCTCATCCGTAATTAATACATCAATTTCCTGCGGACGTGCAAATGTAAACAACATGCTATGATCTAATTTGGTTTTATCCATCAGCATAATCGTCTTTTTAGACTTTTTTATCACTTCTCGTTTTAAATCACACTCGGAAGAATAGCCATTGGTAAATCCATCTTCTATCGAATAACCGCTCGTTGCCACAAAAGCGACATCAATGTTGATATTTTGGAGCAATTTTGCAGAATCTCCTCCTGATACAGATAGCGTTTCCTTATTGACAATACCACCAATCGTATTAATGCTGATACCGGCATTTTTCGAAAGTTCCAGGGCAATGTTAACCCCATTTGTCAAAACAAAATAACGTTCCGCTGGTAAAAGTTTCGCTAAAGCCATCGTCGTTGTACCGGCATCCATAAAGATAGACCGACCGGTTTGCATGTAAGAAAGCGCTTTATGCGCAATGATACTTTTCCCCTCCAAATTAATGAATTCGCGCCTTGTATAAATTTCCTCGCGCTGACCCGCAACATGTTCAATCGAAACCGCTCCACCGCGTACACGCAAAATTTCTCCTGCTTTTTCTAAAAATTCTAAATCACGCCTGATCGTCATGGTCGATACATTGGGAAACATTTCTTCTAATTCAGCTATTGTTACCTCACCTTTTAACTGTATGTAGTGATTCAGCCGTACCTTTCTGTTATCAGGCAATTCGTTCACCTCTCTTGTTCCTTTTTAACATTTTTGTGATTGAAATTCACATTTATATTATACAATGTTTCATTTTTTAAGTCAATAAAAAACAAAATTTTAACAATCTTTTTATCAATATAAAAGCAGGAGAGGAAATGTTTCAATTTTCTCTCCTGCTTTTATATTGATATTCAAAAATTATTCTTCCGTTTTTTCCACGCATGTGACAATCTTATTACGGCCACTGTTTTTCGCTTGATACAAAGCATTGTCAGCTAAACGAAATATATCATCAAATGACGTTTTTTCTTCTATTTTTGTTTGTATAACCCCCACACTAACAGTCACATACTCACTAGCTAACGTACACGCCGCTGGAATATTTTTCTCATATATCATTTGGTTTAATTGTTCGAATTTACTCATGGTATCGGCAAAGCATTCATTAATCACAACAACAACAAATTCTTCCCCTCCATAACGACACACAGTATGATTTGGGTCAGAAAAAACGTCTTTAATACAACCTGCAATCATTTTTAAACACGTATCTCCACTTGCATGTCCGTATTTATCGTTGTAAAATTTGAAGAAATCAATATCCACAACTCCCAAAATTACATTATATTGATGGATGACGCAATCATCAAAATTGTCCACAATCCATTTCTCAAGCCCCCACCGATTCAACAAATTCGTCAGCATATCGGTTTCTGCAGATATTTGCAATCGTTTTTTTGATATATGGGTCGAAACAAAAGACAAAAACAACATCTGATTCGTTGCAATAGCAAAGACGCACAAACCAATACTCTGAATCAGAAGAATGATAGGTAAATGGCAGAAAATTACCAGACAAGCTTGTATACCGATAGCTACACATAGTAAAAGACCAAGTTCAGAAATATTAAATATTGGTATAATAGAAACAGCCGCCAAAAAATATATAAAATTATTAATAGATCGCCTGTCAAGCATATCCCCAAGATTAAAGGCTACACAAATAATAGAAACGATATACCAAAATCCAAAATACAATATTCTTTTCCGTCTTACCGTTAAATTCTCTGGGCATTTGTATAAGGATACTAAAGCGATATTAAAATAGATAATACAGATACCCATCGTATATAAAGAAGTCATATCGTAATAAGACTTATACCTAGAAATGACGGTACGATCCACAATTAAATTACATATCTGTATACCAAATAAAAGCAACATATAGAGGAACATGCGTTTCACGTTCGTATCTGCTTGAATATTTCTAATATACTCTATTTCATCAATCGATAATTCTTTTTTCCATGTAAATACTCTTTTTATAGAATACGAAATTTCCTGAAATACTTTTTTGGTGACTTTACACATTTCTTTCGACATCGAACCCACCCTTTAACCAGCAATTGGTTGGAATTATGCTATCATTATATCATGAAAAGTTTTAAAATACCACAATTATGCATAATATTCCAATTCTATCGATTTTTCCAAATATATGGGCAAATGTCATATACAAGAAAAGAGAAGTTAATGCCTTTTGGCATTAACTTCTCTTTTCTACTTATTTTCTAAAACCCCAAATTTTCTCCTACCAAAATCACTTTGATTCTACCAGGATGCCTAGAATAACGCGTTTCTAAACACTCACAGCAAATCGTATTCGCGCTTAAACAATTATCGCATCGACCAGTTTTGGCACAGGGCGTATCTTTGGATAAAGAAATGCTATTAATTGAAGCACTCTCGCCCCTGACTCTTTTTTTAGCTACTTCTATATCTGGAACGACTTTATTCATACCGGCAATCACAACGACTTCGGCAGGCCCAAAACAAAGTGCCGCTACTCGATTGGAATTCCCATCAACGTTATAAAGGGTACCATCTTCTGCAATAGCATTCGCACTCATAAAGTATAAATCCGAAGAAAATGCCTTCCGCATGATGTCCTGCCTCTCTTCGTTCGTCTTAGCCTCGGATTGATTGTAAAACGTAAAATTGCCGCCTTCTTTTAATTTGTCGTAAAGACCAATTTCGCGAATCGTTGCAGATCCACCCACACAAACCGTTGCCCCAGGTTTAATGAAACTTTGTGCTAAATCAAGCGCTACCGAGGAATATTGGCAATAATACCCTTCCATGTTCCTCTTTTTCAAATTTTCAATCACTGTTGCCGCCAACCTGTCATTATAAATATCCCTGCTATTCATTTAGATTGCCCCTTTCTTTTTAATATAGCTACCTCATCTTCGGAAAGCGGACGAATTTCACCCAATGCCAAGGTTTCATCTAATGGTACGTCACCCATTTTGATGCGCTTTAAGTAGATAACATGTTTACCAATCGCTTCAAACATTCGCTTTACTTGATGAAATTTTCCTTCTTTTATCGTAAGCTCTATCTTAGATATATCACTACTTTTTAAAATCACTAATTCTCCTGGCATAGTATGGTACCCATCATCTAACGTAACACCCTTGCGAAACGCCAAAATATCTTCCCCAGTTACTTCATCATCAATTTCAGCATAGTACACTTTGTCCACATGTTTTTTGGGAGAAAGCATCTCATGAGCTAACTGTCCATCGTTTGTTAAGATGAGAAGCCCTTCCGTGTCTATATCTAGCCTGCCTACTGGAAAAAGTTCATAATGACTAAACTCTTCTGGGACCAAATCCAGCACCGTTTTATATTTCTTATCCTCAGTGGCACTGACATACCCTTTAGGTTTATTTAACATGAGATATAGATACTCGGCATACAGAATCCGTTCACCATCTAATGTGATAACATCTGTTTCCGGTATAATGTGTCCATCTGCACGTTTTTGCACGTTGCCATTTACCAAAACACGTCCGTTTTTCACCAATACATTTACCTCTTTCCGGCTAAGGGGGAGCATGTTGGCTAAAAACTTATCAAGGCGCATGGTTACCACCTTCTTTCACTTTTATTGTACACGAAAAAAATGGCGATTGCAAGAAAAGAAACACGGGATAGCAAAAAAATGGGAAGTATAAAGCTCTCGCTTTATACTTCCCATTTGACATATCTTTTATCAACAATAACCTATTCAGCTTTTGCCAAACGCTCGCCTACTTCTTTCGCAATTTCATCGATACGACCAGACTTTTTCATTTCTTTCAAAGCAGCATTCACTTGATTTAAAAGTTCTGTGTTGCTTTTTTTGAAGCCCATAGCGTATTCTTCTTTTGCAAAAAATTTGTTATCTGCAATACCTTTTAATTCTGCATTTTTCTTAATAAAACTGTCAGCAGTCGGTGAATCAACTATAACAGCATCTAATTTACCATTTTTAAGTTCTTGCACAGCATCGATACCTTTTGTATAACGTTTGATGGTGATGTTTTTACTTTTCTCAGCTTCAGATAAAGAAAGATCGCCTGTATAACCTGTCACAACACCAACAGTTTTACCTTTTAAGCTATCTACATCTTTGATTGCCGTATTATCATTTTTTACCAAAATTGTTTGAAGCGCTGTATAATAGGTATCCGTAAAATCAAGGCTATCTTGTCTTTCAGGTGTAACGGACATACCAGCAACTGCAATGTCTGCTTTGCCAGATGCTACAGCAGGGATAATGGAATCAAACTCCATATCAGAAATGACCAATTTTCTGTCTAACTTCTTAGCAATTTCTTTCATGATAGCAATATCGATACCATCGTATTTACCAACGATACCTTTCTCCGTTATGTACTCGAATGGTGGGAACTGCGCATTCGTTGCCACAACGAGTTCTTTTTGAGAACTCTTCGTTTCAGAAGTTTTTTTGGTATCCTCTTTCGCCGTTTGACCACACCCGGCAAATGTCATACCAAAGCATACAAGCGCCATAACAATGGCCAACACTTTCATTGTTTTTTTCATTTTAATTTCCTCCTTAAAATTTATTAAAATTTAATAACCCACATACCCATTAATCTGCTTGTTGCAAAACTCTCTTTAAAAATGTTTTTGTTCGCTCATTTTTAGGATTTTGGAAAATCTCTTGTGGATTTCCTTCCTCTGCTACAACGCCTTCATCCATAAAAACCAAACGCGAACCCACTTCACGAGCAAAGCTCATTTCATGAGTCACCACAACCATGGTCATACCAGAGTTTGCCAAATCTTTCATAACCTGCAAAACCTCGCCTACCATTTCAGGGTCTAGCGCGGAAGTCGGCTCATCAAACAGCATAATATCTGGTTCCATAGCAAGAGCACGCGCAATAGCGATTCTCTGTTTTTGACCGCCAGATAGCTGTGCAGGATAGGAATCAGCCTTATCAACCAATCCTACCTTTTCTAAAAGTTCAAGAGCTTGCTTCTTGGCTTCCTCTTTCGTTTTTTTCTTAATTTTAATTGGTGCTAATGAAATATTATCGATAACACTAAGGTGCGGGAAAAGATTAAACTGCTGAAACACCATGCCCATTTTCTGACGAATGGCATTAATATTCGCCTTGGAACTTGTGATGAGCTCATTCTCTACAAAAATTTCCCCTTCTGTTGGAACCTCGAGCAAATTAAGGCAACGTAAAAACGTACTTTTGCCACTACCAGACGGCCCGATAATAACGAGTTTTTCACCTTTTTCGATTGTTTGGTCAATTCCCTTTAATACTTCCAATTTACCAAAACTTTTATGTAAATTTTTTACTTCAATCATGGTATCACTCATGCTCTTTTCCCTCCTATCGCACATCTGCTTTTCTTAAGTATCTTTCCAATTTGGTAATACCTAATGTCAAGAGTTTAATAATAACATAATAAATAATAGCAGCCGTGATGAGTGGCATCGCAAAGTCAAAAGTACGGCTGGTAATAAATTCTGCCGCACGTGTCAAATCCGCAATTGCCAGATAACCGACAACAGCCGTTTCTTTAATCAAAACGACAAATTCATTGCATAACATCGGTAAAATGTTTTTAACTGCCTGTGGTATAATGATATGTAGCATCGTCGATGCGGATGAAAAACCAAGTGACCGACCAGCTTCTGTCTGCCCTTTATCAATAGATAACAAGCCGCCCCTGATAATTTCCGACACATACGCACCACTATTAAATCCGAAAGCAAATATCGCCACTAAGACCGGATTAACTTTCCATGATGCAAAAATAACAAAATAAACAATCAACAACTGTGTGACCATCGGGGTTCCGCGAATAATATCGACATACAAGTAACCCATCGATCGTATGATCCAACTAATTATTCTACCGATAATTCCAAATCGTTTAATGTGACATCGACGCATCAGCGTCGTTAATGAGCCGAAAAAAATACCAACTAATATTGCAAAAACTGAAATAATGAGGGTAATTTTCAAACCATCTGCCATCAATAGCCAACGATTATCTCGAATGAAATTTATGTAAAAACTATGCACAAAACTGGCACCTAAATTCATATTTTCACCACCAAAACAATAATGTATATATATTAACACGTTTTGCATAAAAACGCAAGGTTTGGGTACGCCAAAAAAATCGCCTTTGCTAGAGGCAAAGACGATTTTTACTTCCTATTTTACTATTTTATTCCTATATCTTTTCGATAATGCGCATCTGTAAAATGAATTTTCTCTACAGCTTTATAAGCTTTCGAAATAGCGTCATCCAAATTATCACCCAAAGCGGTGACTCCCAAAACACGACCTCCGGCTGTTAAGAACTCACCTTCATCATCGCACTTCGTACCAGCATGGAATACAATGATGTCGCCTAAGCTTTCCGCTTCGCAAATCCCCGAAATGGGATAGCCAGATTGATAACTAACAGGATACCCACCCGATGCCATAACGACACAAACAGCCGCATTATCATCCCAATCGATGGTCAAATCAGATAGTTTCTCATCGATAATCGCTTCGAATATGTCTACAATATCGGTTTTAAGGCGCGGGATAACGACCTGTGCTTCTGGGTCACCGAACCGTGCATTATATTCAATTACTTTCACGCCACGCTCCGTCATAATAAGGCCGAAATACAAAACGCCTTTAAATGTACGACCCTCGCTGTTCATCGCATGCATCGTCGGTAAAAAGATATTTTTCATACACTCATCAGCAAGATTTTTGGTGTAAAGTCGGCTAGGCGAAAAAGTGCCCATACCTCCTGTATTCAGTCCTTTATCGTGGTCTAGTGCCCGTTTATGATCTTGCGCCGATACCATAGGATAAAGAGTTTTTCCGTCTGTAAACGCTAACACACTCACTTCAGGACCAGTCAAGAATTCCTCGATAACAACGCGACTGCCTGCCTGACCGAATTTTTTATCTTCCATGATTTCGTCAATAGCGGCCATAGCCTCTTCTTCTGTCTGCGCGATAATAACACCTTTTCCAAGCGCAAGACCTTCGGCTTTGATAACAGTTGGGTAAGAGTTTTGTTTTTTAATATATTCTTTAGCCAAGAAGCTTTCTTCAAACACCTCATAAGCCGCTGTAGGAATGTTGTACTTTTTCATAAGATCCTTGGAAAACACTTTGCTACCCTCAATAATAGCCGCATCTTTTTTAGGACCAAAAGCGCGAAGTCCACGTTTTTCAAGTTCATCAACTAGTCCAAGGCAAAGCGGATCATCAGGCGCTACCATGGTTAAATCAATTTTTTCTTTCTCTGCAAAATCGGCAATGGCATGTATATCAGTTGCTTTAATATCGACACATGTTGCTAATTTTGAAATACCACCGTTTCCAGGTGCACAATATATTTTTGTCACTTTCGGCGACTGCGCAATTTTCCATACCAATGTATGTTCACGACCGCCGGAGCCTACTACTAAAACTTTCATGTTGTCCCTCCGTATTAATGATGGAATAAACGAATACCAGTAAACGCCATAGCAATTCCGTATTTATTGCAAGTGCTAATCACATGATCATCCCGAATGGAACCACCCGGTTGTGCAATAAAGGCAGCACCGCTTTTATGCGCACGTTCTACATTATCTCCAAATGGGAAAAAGGCATCCGATCCCACTGATACGCCTTTTAAAGTATCCAGCCATTCACGTTTTTCTTCGCGGGTCAACACGTCAGGTTTCTCTTTAAACGTATTTTCCCAAACACCATCAGCTAAAACATCCATGTAATCCTCAGAAATATAGACATCAATAGCATTATCACGATCGGCGCGACGAATCCCATCCACAAATTTTAGATTTAACACTTTTTCGTGCTGTCTTAAGTACCACACATCGACTTTGTTGCCAGCTAAGCGCGTGCAATGAATGCGCGACTGTTGCCCTGCTCCAATACCGATAGCTTGCCCGTCTTTTACATAGCAAACCGAATTAGACTGCGTATATTTAAGCGTAATTAACGAGATAATGAGGTCGATAACCGCATTAGATGGAATGGTTTTGTTATCTGTCACCACATTTTCTAGTGCTGATATATCAATTCGAATATTGTTACGTCCCTGCTCAAATGTAATGCCGAATACGTCTTTGTTTTCGATAGGAGCCGGCGCGTACTTCGGATCAATTTCAATGATATTATAGTTGCCTTTCTTCTTACCCTTTAAAATCTCTAACGCTCCTTCATCATATCCAGGAGCTACGATACCGTCCGATACTTCACGGGAAACTAATTTCGCCGTAGCCACATCGCAAGGATCCGACAAGGCAATAAAATCGCCGTAAGAAGACATTCTGTCTGCGCCACGCGCTCTAACGTAGGCACAGGCCAATGGAGATAGATCACTATCTTCTACAAAATACATTTTTTTTGATACTTCGCTAAGTGGCAGACCCACCGCGACGCCAGCCGGACTCACATGTTTAAAAGATGTAGCGGCAGTAAGACCCGTTGCTTCTTTTACTTCTTTTACAAGTTGCCAACCATTAAAAGCATCCATAAAATTGATGTACCCTGGACGGCCGTTTAACACTTTTATGGGAAGCGCCTCACCATTTTTCATGAAAATACGGGCTGGTTTTTGATTGGGATTACAACCATACTTTAACTCAAATTCATTCGACACGTTAAAATTCCTCCTTCTTATCTTTATTAATTACCGTTATTCTTATTTAAGATTCTCGTTTGCACTGTGTCATTCTCCAGAGAAACAAAACGAACAAACAAAGAAACCTTGTTGTCAGCATTCAAATTGTTCCATACTTTTTCGGTAAATGTATCAATATCACCTTTGATGCCTACACATTTTGGCTCACCCTCAAAGGATGGAATGGGGTTTCCATCACATCTATACGTGTGAATAAAATGTCCTTCTCCCGCTACGGGCGTCTCATAATTATAAAAGAAACGAAGGGCACTTTCTTCGCGCCCCATATTGCTTTTTAAAATGGAAAGTTTATAAGAAAATCCCGTTTCCGTTTTCGTAACCATTCCAGAAATACGAGGTGTGAAATTTGGAGGATCTGGCTCAAATGTACGCGTACAGAGCGCCTCCTCAAATGTTTTTCCCTGTTTCATAAACTCATCAATTGTGTCAGTCTGATCACCATTTGTCACAATCGTGCTGTTTCCCAAAACGCGAACTGGTGCATAGATAATGAGCGATGGATCAGTTAGTTTGCTCTCGTCATAAGCTTTGGTCTTAAGGGTTTCACCCTCTTCTACAAAAATACGATTACGACTGTTCTCGCTTCTACCCATAATAAAATAGGCAATGACCGCATTTTTAGCGTCTTCGCTCATACCGATGACAATTCCACGACCAGGGTATGCATTATTTTTCACATCTTCTAATAAACATGTTTTTTCCATAATTACCTCCGTTACTTGTCGATTTTCACTCGTCTATCACAAATGCTAAGTGCTCCGCTGCAAAACAGCTCAGCGGCTCTAGGGAGAATATCCCACTCACATTCGTGCATAATGCGCTGTTGAAGCGATTCTGGCGTATCATCATTTAAAATATCAATAGCTTTTTGCAAGATTATTTCGCCACCATCTGCGATTTCATTCACAAAATGCACGGTTGCGCCCGAAACTTTCACACCATACTCTAGGGCTGCCTCATGCACCTTTAGTCCATAATATCCTTTGCCGCAGAACGCGGGAATAAGCGATGGATGAATATTGATAATCTTATGGGCATATCTGGTGACAAAAGTTTTTCCTGTAATCGTTAAAAACCCTGCCATGACCACTAAATCTATCTCATTCTTGTCTAAAATATCGCAGAGTTTATGATCAAACTCTTCTAAATCTTGGCAAGTGCTCTTCAACACAACATGCGTTTCAATATTATGTTTTTTAGCACGTTCTAAAGCAAAGACACCATCTTTATTGGAAATCACACAAGTGATTTCGCCGCTTTTTAAAATACCTTTATCCTGTGCATCGATCAAAGCCTGTAAATTGGTTCCGCCTCCGGAGACCAAAACGGCAATCTTTTTTAACATAGTTCCACACCTTTTTCACCGGATGAAAGATTACCAATGATAAAGGCTGTTTCGCCGGCTTTTTTCAAAATGTCAATCGCTTTATCACCATCTTCTTTGCCTACAGCGATGACCATACCAATACCCATGTTATAGGTGTTATACATATCACGTTCGGGGATATTGCCTTTTTTCTGCAAATAGTCGAAAATCGGCAAAACGGTCCACGAACCTTTTTGAACGCGTGCGGTTATACCATCCGTAAGCATACGGGGAATGTTTTCATAAAAACCACCGCCCGTAATATGCGAAATGGCTTTAACCGTTACTTCTTCCATCAAAGCAAGAACTGGTTTCACATAAATTTTCGTCGGTTTAAGAAGTTCTTCGCCTAAACAGATGCCACCAAGTTCGGATACTGGAGATGATAAATCTTCTTTTGTTGTATTATCGTCAATTCCGAAAGCCTTACGTACGAGCGAATAGCCATTGGAATGAATGCCGGAAGAAGCTAAACCGATGAGCACATCGCCGTCTTTCATTTTACTGCCATCGATAATATTCTTTTTGTCGACCACACCAACACTGAATCCGGCTAAGTCATATTCGCCTTGGGCATAAAATCCCGGCATTTCAGCAGTTTCGCCGCCGACTAATGAACAGCCGCCTAATACGCAGCCATCTGCTACGCCTTTGACAACTTCCTCAATCTGAGCCGGCACGTTTTTACCAACTGCCAAATAATCTAGAAAAATGAGTGGCTTTGCGCCAGCACATATAATATCGTTCACGCACATAGCGACACAATCTTGCCCGATTGTATCATGCTTGTCCATAATAAATGCCAATTTTAATTTGGTACCGACACCATCAGTTCCAGAAACTAAAACCGGATTTTCCATGCCTTTTCCTAATTCAAAAAGACCACCAAAGCTACCGATGCCGCCCAACACGCCTTCGGTAAATGTTTTCTGCACATGCGCTTTAATACGCTGTACCGATTCATATCCAGCCTCGATATCCACACCAGCCGCTTTATAGCTTTCGCTAAAACTTTTCATAATTTTTATCCTCCGTTTTTTTCTTGGCAAATATTCTTTGCTTTGAATTACAGGTTTTGTGCCTCAAGCGCTATCTTTTTATCCTTTTCCTCTACCTTTTGAGCCATTTCTTCTTTGAATGCTACAAGCTTCTCTTCAATCTGCTCATATTTTAGGGATAACATCTGTGCTGCTAAAATACCAGCGTTTTCCGAGCCATTGATGGCAACCGTCGCAACCGGAATACCGCTTGGCATCTGTACAATTGACAATAACGAATCGAGTCCATCCATAGTGGATGATTTAATTGGAACACCGATGACAGGTAGTGTCGTATAGGCGGCGATAACGCCGGCTAAATGTGCCGCTTTCCCTGCCGCAGCAATAATGACGTCAAACCCATTTTTTCGGGCATTCTTAGCAAACTCTTCTGCTTTTTGAGGTGTTCTGTGTGCAGAAATAACATGCACCTCTGGGGCAATTCCGAATTTTTTTAAATGTTTTATACAGCCTTTCATGGTTTCGAAATCAGAATCGCTTCCCATGATAACGGCAGCTTTTGGTTCATTCATAATAAAAATCCTCCTTAACACTTGTGCTCTTTCTTTTTTCAGTTTCTATTTAAAATACGTTAAAATATAAAAAACAAATCTTTTCTTTTTTATATTTTAACATACTTTTCAGTATAAGCAAAGTTTTAAGCCCGCAGAGTTTTCTGCGGACTTAAATTTGCAAAATTTTATATCATGATAAAACGTAAAATGAACAATGCGGCTAATACGTACATGAGCCAATGTGTCTCTTTTGCTTTACCTGTGATTAATTTGATAATAGGATAAGAAATGATACCAAATGCGATACCAGTTGCAATGGAATACCCTAAAATCATCATGATAATGGTTAGAAAAGCAGGTAATGCTTCCGTAATATCATCAAAATCAATGTTTTTAACAGAACTCATCATTAATACACCAACGATGATAAGGGCAGGTGCAGTTGCCTGTGTAGCTACAAAGCCTACAAAAGGAGCAACAAAGATACAAAGAATAAGCAAAATGCCTGTTACTAATGATGCAAAACCTGTACGTCCACCTTCAGAAACACCAGATGCACTTTCAACATAGGTAGTAACAGTGGAAGTACCTAAGCATGCGCCAACGGTGGTTGCGATAGCGTCACACATCATGGCTTTGTTCATGTTTTTAACGTTGCCTTCTTTGTCTACTAAACCTGCACGGTTAGCTGTACCAACTAAGGTTCCAATCGTATCGAACATATCCACTAAAGTAAGTGTGATGATAACAGCAACAGCACTTCCAATAGAAGCTAAAATTCCTTGATTAACATGTAACAAACCACCGAAGTCCATTTTAAAGAATGTCGGAGCTAATGATAAATGGATACCAGTAAATGCTGCCGGATGAACTATACCAAGAGGCCAAGCAACTATTGCGCAAACAACGATACCAATTAAAATCGCACCTTTTACATTCCATTTCATCAATCCGGCAATTAATAGAACGCCACAAATTGCTAAAATAGCACCTTTAGTAGCTTCAAGGTTTTTAGGATCTGCAAAATTAGCTACAGCAACAAATGTCGACTGATTACTAACAACAACACCTGCATTTTTAAGACCAATAAAGGCGATAAAGAAACCTAAACCAACAGTAATCGCAAAACGCAGGTTTTTCGGGAGCGCTTTCACAATCATTTCTCGCCAACCGAATAGCGTGATAATAATAAAGATAACACCGGACATAAATACAGCTGCTAAACCTTGTTGAAAGGTATACCCCATACCCATACAAATGGTAAAAGCAAAAAATGCATTGAGTCCCATACCAGGGGCTTGTGCGAATGGCAACTTTGCCAAGAATGCCATCAAGAGAGTACCAATAGCAGCAGAAAGGCAAGTTGCTATGGTAATGGATGCTAATGCTGCATTTTTGTCTACATGTAAGCTACCAGCTACCTGACCTAAAATACTGGGGTTTACAAGAACTATGTACGCCATGGCAACAAATGTTGTAATACCGGCAATAATCTCTGTTCTCACATTAGAGCCGCTTTCGGTAATACCAAAATACGCGTCAAGTTTTTTCATGTGCAAAACTCCTCCTAAATTTAATATATGACTCACAACGAAAAACGCTGTAAAATCCTAAATAAATACCCTTTTTTATTTAGAAATCTAAATGACCATAACTTGTTCTAACATTTGTTTCCAGCAAAATGCCCAAAATAAAGAACAATACATTTTATTATACAACAAAACTATACAAAATAAAAGTTTTTTTGCCGGATTCATTTTAGACATTTTCCACAATTTTTACTGCTTTTTTCGTATTATTTTCAAATAAATACACAACTTTACCCTTTTTATCCTGATTAAGAGGGTCGAATGGAAACTGTAAAAACCTCACATGTTTCAAAATCTTTTTGGGAGGCTCGCCGATAAATTCCGGCAAATACGTTTTAATATGCTCGTCATCATATAAAAACTCCAAACAGTTTTGGCGAAAAACGTCATCCGTTTTATCAGGGTACCAATTCGGTGCTTTTCCCACCTTTAAGTTTTGGTAATAATCGAACGCTAAATACACACAAAAATCATCCACATCATCAAACTTTTCCCTATAAAACTCAACTAACAAATCATATAGCACCGGTTTTGAGCAAGGTAACATGATTTGCCCAATTTTGCAAAAATACTGGGACAACTCATCAAACATGGTAAAGGCATCCTTATACTTCCCTTCCAAAAAGGAAAGTGACAGGCAAAAACTCTGGGAATTGTGAAAGCGCTCTAGCACATCCTCGATTTTTTTTAGTAGAACAATATCAGTATACCCCAAAAAATCATTTCCAATAATTTCATACGGTGGATAATCGGTAAAGCGATAATGATGGGTATCTTTTTCCGCGCGAATCTTTGTACCTTTTAACAGTTTTAAAAATCCGAGCTGTAAATTATGAGCATGGAGAGCATATACCGTATTAAAAGAATTCTTGAAAGATTCTAAATTTTCATAGGGAAGCCCCGCAATCAAATCCACATGAATATGGGCTTTTTTCGTTTTGAGCAACGCTAAAACGCTTCTTTTAATTTCTTCAACATGATCGCCCCTACAGATGGCATCTAGCGTTTTCGTGTTGGTCGATTGAATGCCGATTTCGAACTGAAACAATCCTTCTCTGGAATTTTCAACAATCTCACAAAATTCTTTGGTAACGAGATCTGCACTAATTTCCATATGAAACGTCGTTTCTCCTGGGTTTTCGGCAATGAACCGCATGATTTCAGCGGCACGTTTATTATCCGCATTAAAGGTACGATCCACAAATTTCACCAAAGGAATGTGATGCGAAATAAAAAAGAGTAAGTTTTCTCGAACACGGTCTAGTGAATAATAGCGCACCCCATGATCGGTCGAAGAAAGGCAATAGGAACAACGAAACGGGCAGCCGCGAGAAGTTTCATAATAAATAAGCTTGTCCTTTAGTTTGGGCAAAACGTCTTCACTGTAGGCAAAAGGAAGTACATCAAGATTCTCTATCGTAGGGCGGGACGCATTTTTGATAATGACCCCATCCTTTTTATAGACACATCCCAAAATATCGGTTGCGCAAAAATCGGCTTTGTAAAGCTTTTCGAAAGTGATTTCACCCTCCCCTACCATCACGCCATCCACAAATGGGTAAGACAAATATTCTTCCGGTGAAAAACTCACTTCCGGTCCTCCTAGCCAAATAGAAAGATTGGGATTTGCTTTTTTTAAAACAGAAGCCACTTTTATAACATAGTCAATATTAAAAATATAGCAAGAAAAAGCCACCACATCGTAGCTTTTTTCGAAAATATCCATGTCAATCACCATTTCGTTGTGATTGATGCTATATTCCAAAACATCTACTTCTATCCCCTGTTTTTTCGCATAGCGGCTGATACTGTATATGCCGAGAGCGGAATGAATAAATTTTGCATTAATACAAACTAACGCGGTTTTTTTCATGTTTCGTCCTCCTTGGGAATCACATGAAGTCCCCGCATAATTTCTTTTCGTGTTTGCGCAGAGTATTGCGCATAAAATTTGTGAGTGACTTCTATATTTTTATGTCCCATCAGTTCCGCCACCATTTTAATATCCACGCCATCTTCTAATAAGCGGCACGCGAATGTACGGCGAAGCGCATGAGGACGCGTTTTGTCTGGATGATTGACCCCAGCGGCATGACAATATTTTTTTAAATTCTTTTCCACAGCCGCCACACTCATGCGTTTTCCCAAGCGGCTTAAAAACAGCGCTTTTTCCTGTGATGAATTCATCTTTTTGCGATCTTCATACAAATAGGTAGAAATTTCATTTTCCACCTGAATAGGCATAAAAATCTCCTGCTGTTCCCCGCCTTTTCGCGTGACAATAAATGACGAGGTATCAAACGAGATATCCTCAACGTTTAAATTGACAAGTTCGCTAACACGAATGCCTGTCCCCAAATAGGTGACAAAAGTAGCAATATCCCGTTGTTTGCGATTCAAATATTCGCTCAAATCGCGACCCACAAAATACTTTTCGCCATGAAATAGTACATCTAAAATACGTATAGTTTCCTGTGAGGTGAGTGGCTTTTTGATTTTTTGATGCAGCGTCATCATATCCACTTTATCGGTTACGTTTTCTTTGATGCGATCAGTTTTGTATAGATACAAATACAAGCTACGAACAGATGATAATTTTCGATTGATACCGAAAGCCGAATTTTTTAAAACACGTTTAATGGCTTTCCCTTCTCCATTATGGGTCACGATTTCGTATTCTTTTAAGTAAGAACGGAAATTCAATAAATCATCAACCGTCACTTCTTCTAACTGTTTTTCAGTAAAATCTTCGAGAGTTGCCACCTCTCGAAATTTTTGCGTTTTTAGAAAGGTCAAAAATGTTTTTATATCGATGCTGTAGGCAATCTGTGTATTGATGCTATCGCCATCATAATAATTTTCAATAAAGGAAAAAACGAAATCCGGCAGTTTTTCAAGCCGCTCCAACAAATAGCTTCGCTTTGACAAACCTATCACTTCCTACCTTGCATAATATTCTGCGCCGCTACCATAATCGCATAGCGCGCTGACTCATAGGTAAGCCCACCCTGCATATAAGCGACAAAAGGCTCGCGTATCGGTGCATCGGCACTTAACTCAATTGACGCGCCTTGCACAAAAGCGCCCGCCGCCATCACCACCTGATCACTATAGCCCGGCATATCCCACGGCTCCGGCGAAACATATGAATCGACCGGCGCGCCTTTTTGAATGCCCCTGCAAAAACGAATGAGTTCCTCAGCATCTCGAAACTCAATCGTTTGGATGATATCATAACGCTCATCATGCGGTTTAGGCTCTACCTTATACCCTAATTTATCAAACACACCGGCACAGAGTATCGCCGCCTTGATGGCCTGCATCACAATATGCGGTGCCATGAAAAACCCTTGATACATCGGTTTGTTTTGCCCAAGCGAAGCGCCGCATTCCTTGCCAATTCCCACACTGGTGAGCCTATAGGCGCAAAGATTCACCAGTTCCTTTTTTCCTGCTATGTATCCGCCAGTCTGCGCCAGTCCGCCGCCCGGATTTTTGATTAACGAGCCGACAATAAGGTCTGCACCGACCCCTGTTGGCTCATTTTTCTCCACAAATTCACCATAACAGTTATCGACCATGCAGATAACATCAGGTCTGCGGCTCTTGACAAATGAAATAATTTCCCCAATTTGTGGGACAGACAAGGTAGGGCGAACGCCATACCCTTTTGACCGTTGAATAAAGACCATTTTTACTGAAGCGTTTTCTTTTAATATGTGGTCTATCCCATCAAAATCTATTTTCCCGCTAGCTGTCATATCCACGTCACAGTATCCGACACCAAAATCAGCTAGTGAACCATCACCCTCATTGCCAGAAAGACCAATAACCTTTTCTAGAGTATCATAGGGTTTCCCTGTTACCGAGAACAACGTATCGCCGGGTCTTAGGACACCAAACAGCGCCGTTGACAGTGTGTGTGTACCAGAAATGAAATTATGGCGCACGAGTGCATCTTCTGCTTCAAACACATCGGCATATACCAAATCGAGCGTATCTCTCCCCAAATCGTCGTATCCATAACCGCTAGTCGGTACAAAATGCGTCTCTCCGACACGATGGTCACAAAAAGCTTTCATGACCTTCATGGTATTAAAGTTTGAGATATCCTCTAAACGTTTAAAATCATCCGTTAAGTTTTTTTCCGCATCATAAATCAGCTTACAGGCATCTTCTGAAATGCCAAGTTCTGAGGTGATATTTCTCATCACATATTTCCCCCTGTATCGATGTTCTTCTATTTTTTCGAGTAAACCGCTAAAAGCTGGTCAACTAATTGTTCATTGCCTTTTGTTTTCACGAGCATGTGTAATAGCTCTTCTGTCATGGACTGTATATTTGATGAATTAACTCGCTTTCTGATATTCCAAACAGCCTCTAATTCTCTCGGTGATAAAAGTGTTTCTTCTCGTCTGGTACCAGAACGCAGTATATCAATAGCCGGAAATACTCTCTTTTCCTGTAGAGACCGGTCGAGGCGCAATTCCATATTACCCGTTCCTTTAAACTCTTCAAAAATCATGTCATCCATACGGCTACCTGTTTCAATGAGAGCCGTTGCTAAAATCGTTAAGCTTCCGCCCTCTTCGATATTGCGGGCAGCACCGAAAAACTTTTTCGGCCTGTAAAGCGCAGCCGGGTCAAGTCCGCCGGACAATGTACGTCCGCTGGGCGGCAAAATAAGGTTATACGCACGCGCTAACCTCGTCAAACTATCTAGTAAAACGACCACATCTTTTTTATGCTCAATCAGCCTCTGGGCCCTCTCGAGCACAATTTCCGCCACTTTTGCATGATGCTCTGGCTGCTCATCAAACGTTGAATAGATGACATCCCCTTTAATGGAACGTTTCATATCCGTCACTTCTTCGGGACGCTCATCAATTAATAACACAATCAGTTCTACTTCCGGATGATTATTCGTAATGGCATTAGCAATATTTTTTAAAAGCGTTGTTTTGCCAGCTTTCGGGGGCGATACAATGAGTCCCCTCTGACCTTTACCAATTGGTGCAATTAAATCGACAAGGCGCATGGCAAAATCATTTTCCGCACCCACTGTTTCGAGCTTCATACGCTCTTTGGAATAAATCGGCGTGAGCGTGTCAAAAGAACGTCTGTGCATCGCTACATCAGGCGTATCGCCATTCACTTTGTGTACGAATAAAAGGGGGCGGAACTTATTCTCTTCATCTTTCGGGCGCACATCGGCAAGCACCTTATCGCCTGTTTTTAGATTGAATCGACGAATTTGTGTCGGCGACACATACACATCCTTATCACTCGACAAATAATTATCAAAACGCAAAAAGCCATAACCATCAGGAATGACCTCTAAAATCCCATCAACTGATTCTACCCCATCAGGACGTTTTCTTGCACTCGTTTTTTTCTCTGCTGCTTTAAAAACATAAAACTTCTCACTGTTGGTGATTACTTCATCCTTTACGGTTTCTTGCGACAATGTATTCTTTTCTTCCTGAGCTATTCCATTTTCCGCTTTTTTAGGAAACGACTTTACCAAACTGTTTTTCGGTATGGTTTCTGACGCATTGTCCTGTACAGTTTCTGGCACATGATTGGTTAATTTTTCAATCAGTTCTGCTTTTTTAAGAGTGCTAATATGGGTTAACCCCTTGTCTTTTGCTATTTTTTTAAGTTCTAGCAATGTTTGAGATGCTAAATTACTATCTTCCTGCACAAACAACACCTACCTATTATATTATTGTTAATTTTACAGAGGGAATTTTTAAATATCTGCGATAAAAGCTGAAATACATAGTTAATAAGTTTGTTAAATGTTTAACAATAAAATGTGCCATATAACATGTGTTTACTATATCATTTTAAAATTGAAATTTTTTAAGATAAAAAGAATGAAATACGAAAGAAGAATCTGAAATGAGCGATAACATGGAGTATCACCCACTATATGCGTGATACTCTTCGTTTAGAACGGTAAAGATTAAAACACCGAAAGAGCGTTTTTTATGATTAAAAATTGCTGTTATTCCAGCCCCAATGATCCACTTCTTCGTATTTTACATAAGTATTCGTAGGTGAAATGCCAATTTCACGATTTAAAATATCACATATAGCCGCCGTCAACTTCTCATAAGCTTCATTCGTGGATTTCCCGAATATTTTGACTTCCACAAAAGCAATCGGCTCATTATTTTGACCTTTAAAATACAAATGGCAATTATCTTCAAAAGATACCATTAAAAAGCTTTCTGATTTACCTGGCAAGAGCGAAATGGCTTCACCAAACTTTGATTTTAAGATCTTTTCTTTCTCATCTGACAAAGACACGCTTACTTTGGTTTCTATACAAGGCATGCAAACTCCTCCTTATTCTCCCGCGTATTTTTTTAGCATATTATCTTTTAAATCCCATAGCTTTTGGGATAGATCCACGTAATATCTGTGCGGATTTTCAAAACGACACACTTCGCTCCAGAGCGTATTCATCTGCTCCTTGCAATATGCTCGAATATCATGAATATCTCGCTTTTCATAGACACAGTTTCCCTTATCAAACAATCTTTCCAAAAGAGGTTTCGCCGTAAAATTCGTAATGATTTTTCGTTTCCACATGTGATTCGGGTCGAAAATCATATAAGGCTCCTCTTCACAAATTGTTTCACCATGCAGCGTGATGACATCCGCAATCGCTTTATCGTTTTCCTTCGAAAACAACCGATAGACGGTTTTGAATCCGGGGTTTGTGATTTTTTCCACGTTTTCACTCACTTTGATTCGAGGAACTAACTGACCCTCGCCATTTTCTACGGCGCATAATTTATAAACGCCACCGAAAACCGGTTCGGATTTTGATGTAATCAGTCTTTCTCCTACACCGAAAGAATCAATCTCGGCGCCCTGCATCAACGTATCCTGAATAATATATTCATCTAACGAATTAGAAATACAAATCTGGCATTGGGGAAATCCCTCTTTATAGAGTATCTCTCGGCATTTTTTGGTTAAATACGTAATATCTCCACTATCGATACGGATACCCATATTTTCTATACCCATAGGCAAAAGCACATCGCGAAAAACACGGATAGCATTAGGCAGTCCCGATTTTAACACATTATACGTATCAATGAGCAAAACACAATTATGCGGATAAGTCTTGGCATACACACGAAAGGATTCATATTCCGAATCAAACATCTGCACCCAACTATGCGCCATCGTGCCAAGAGCTGACACGCCATACAATTCATCGGTCATACTGCACGCCGTTCCACTACAACCCGCAATAAAAGCGGCACGTGCCCCCGAAACAGCAGCATCATACCCTTGAGCGCGCCTCGAACCAAACTCCATAACGGGGCGACCATTAGCCGCGCGCACAATGCGGTTCGCTTTCGTGGCAATTAAGCTCTGATGATTAATGGTGAGTAGCACCATCGTTTCTAAAAGCTGTGCCTCCATCACTGGACCGCGAACGGTTACAATCGGCTCTCCAGGGAAAATTGGCGTTCCCTCTGGGACAGCCCACACATCGCACGAAAACTTAAAATGAGCAAGGTAATCTAAAAATTCTTCTGAAAAAATTTCTTTGGAACGCAAGTAATCAATATCATCTTTTGAAAATGAAAGATGATTCATATAATCGACTAAGTCCTCAACACCCGCCATAATTGCATAGCCGCCATCATCGGGGACCGTTCGAAAAAACATATCAAAGCAAACAATCTTTTCGCCCATGCCATATTGTAATAAGCCATTTGTCATCGTAAACTCATAAAAATCCGTGAGCATGGTGAGATTATTAGATTCTCGCAATTGTTTCCCCTTCTTTATCCAATTTATAGTTTCTTTAATTTAGCATGAACGGCCATCAAATTTTTGACACCCTCATTATCAAAATTAATTTCCAATTTACTGTCATTTCCCATTGGCATAATCGATATAATCGTGCCTTTTCCGAATTTTCTATGCTCGACTCTACAGCCATTTTGATAATCCAAATCGGTCTCAACATCTTTTTTAGCTTTAAAGATACTATGTTTAAATCGATTATATTCTTCCATACGCTCTTTATCCAAACGCGCTTTTACGTCCTCTTTTTTAGGACGCGGTGCCAATTTCTTTTCTTCTAAAAATTCGACTGGAATTTCTTTCAAAAATCTAGACGGCATATTGTGGGTGGAAGAGCCGAATAAAATACGATTGTTGGCATAGGTCATAAACAATTTTTTCTTAGCACGCGTGATGGCTACATAGCAAAGTCGTCTTTCTTCTTCCAATTCGTCATTTCCAACACTTCGAAAACTAGGGAACAGTCCGTCTTCCATGCCTACTAAAAATACAATAGGGAACTCCAATCCCTTAGCGCTATGCATGGTCATAAGAGCAACGGTATCCTCGTCCTCATCATAATTATCGATATCGGATATTAAGGCTACACCCTCTAGAAATCCCTCTAAACCGGTATTTTCGCTTCGAGCATCATACTCACGCGTTACTGATAAGAATTCCTTTATATTTTCGACACGTGTTTCAGCTTCTATACTATGCTGCGCTCTTAATGATTCAATATACTTCGTTTTTTCCAGAACTTTTTCCAGAAAATCCGTCATGTTCATCGTATCCTTTAATCCCCTAAGCTCTTCTATCATGTCATAGAAGGCAAGCAGTTTGGATTCTGCTTTTAAAAGCTCAGGATACTTAGCAGCCTGCGCGATGACATCGTATAAAGAAAGTGCACTTTCTTCTCCGATTTCGATAAGCTTTTGAATGGTAGTTAACCCAATAGAACGTTTCGGTTCATTAATGATACGGCGCAAGCTGGCCGAATCATTCGGATTTAATATCACACGAAGATAAGCAATAATATCTTTAATTTCTTTTCTGTCATAAAACCTAAGTCCACCCAATACTCGATAAGGAATGGCAGCACGCAGTAGCATTTCTTCCATGACACGTGTCTGTGCATTGGTCCTTTGCAAGATGACACAATCAGTGTAATGAAATCCTTCTGCTATCAACTTTTGGATTTCATTGGCCACATATTGCCCTTCTTCATGTTCGTTGGCAACCTGTTTTAGTAGAATTTTATCACCAATGGCATTATCGGTCCACAATTCTTTGCCTTTTCGCTTTTCGTTATTTCGGATGACGGCATTAGCCGCATTTAAAATCGTTTGTGTCGAACGATAGTTCTGCTCCAATTTAATAACGGTGCAATTTTTAAATTCTTTTTCAAAATCCAATATATTTCGAATATCGGCCCCACGGAATTTATAAATACTCTGGTCGTCATCACCCACCACGCACAAATTTCGGTGCATGCTGGCAAGTTGGCTAATCAGTGTATATTGTACATTATTGGTATCCTGATATTCATCCACCAAGATATAGCGAAACTGCTCCGCATATTTTTGGAGCACATCCTCATTTTCACTAAAGAGTTTGACTGTCAGCATGATAATATCATCAAAATCCAGCGCGTTATTATCACGTAAAATGGTTTGATACGCCGTATAAACTTTCGCAATCTGCGATTTTCGATAGTCATTCTCCGCATTTATGGCATAACTTTTGTCATCAATCATTTCATCTTTCGCATGACTGATTTCTGACATGATGCTACGGATAGGGAAGTTTTTCTCATCCAGTTCAAGACGCTTGATCACCTGTTTGATAATGGTTTTTACATCATCTGTATCGTAGATAACGAAGCTTTTGCTGTAACCGATTCTATCAATGAATCGTCTTAAAAAACGCAAGCACACAGAATGGAACGTACCAATCCACATATCCGCCGCCTCATTCGAAAGCAAAGCCGCCATTCTCTCTTTCATTTCTTTGGCAGCTTTATTGGTAAAAGTGATGGCCAAAATATTCCACGGTCGAACATTTTTTTCAGACATTATGTAAGCAATACGGTTGACCAAAACCGTTGTTTTTCCACTTCCCGCTCCTGCTAAAACAAGAACTGGACCTTCAGTTTGTTCCACTGCTTTATTTTGCATCGGATTTAAGTTTGCCGTGAAATGTTCCATGTATTTACACCCCTATAATTTAATCGCATATTTACTTTACATTATACCATAAATGCGCAAAAAATAAAAGCCATTTTTGATTTTTGCCTAAGGAACGCATTTTTTGCCATATTTGAGGGTAGTCTGTCAAGATGTTTTTTAAAAAATAACCACATTTTTACAAATTTTGTCCTATATGTTGTTTATAATAAAACTGAAGACATCAAAAGGGAGGTGCGTGGCGTATTTATGTATATATCGACGTCCTGTTTTTCATCAATTTCATATTTGACTATGCGCTAGTAATAATCACCGCTCAATTCTTAAAAGTGACCAAACATCGAATACGGTTCATTTTATCCGCCCTGTTTGGTGCCACCACAGGTGTCTTATTATTTATGACGAACTTCTCAAAACCCATTACATATGTTCTATTTTTTTTAAGTTCTGTTATGATGGTGCTTCTTGCATTCGGCATAAAAAAGAACATAAAAAAAATTGCAAAGTCGCTTATCACTTTTTACATTGTCACATTTTTATTGGGAAGTATTCTTTTTGGCATCTTGTTTATGACCAATATCGGCATGAGAACAAATGCCGCCTTTAAAAACGGAATTTTCTATATGAACCTGTCCACTCAAACTCTGCTGTTACTATTGGCGGTTGCGTTCATTTTATTTAAAACCATACAGAGTTTTGCAGAGAAATGGGCAAAAAAAGCGCCCTTGTATGTAACAGTCACGATTTATCAAGAAAACAAAAACGCCACTTTTTTTGCCATCGTAGATACGGCAAACTCTCTTTACGATCCTTTTAGCAAAAAGCCCGTTATCGTAGCAGAAGTAGACTGCGTTAGGGAGGTATTGCAAAAAGAAACCATCGACTTCATGCAAAATGCTTTGGAGAATGGCGCTGATCTGCTAAATACAAATGAAAAGCTCCACATGATTCCCTTTCATTCTTTGGGAACAAAGACCGGATTTTTATGGGGATTTTCCCCTCAAAAAGTTATGATTGCAAGCCCTAGGAAAAAGCCCTTTATCTGTGATGCGGTAATCGGCATATATCCTGGGCATTTAAGTCATAGCGACGAATATAAAGCATTAATGCACCCCGAACTGATACATCATTAAGAACATAAAAAAGGAGATTATCTATGAACGCGTTAGCAAAACTGCAACATATAAACCAGTACATATCCTCCAAGAATTTGGTATCTGTTCTATCAGGAAACCCTTTATGGAAAAAGCTATATGAACATTTAAGCGATGATATTCATTACATTGGTGGAAGCGAAACCCTTCCCCCTCCTCTTTCCGCTATAGAAGAAAGAGAGCTTTTGCAAAAGCTCTTAAAAAAGGATATGACGGTGAAGCCCACCTTAATCGAACGTAACTTGCGCCTAGTCGTTTATATTGCCAAAAAGTTTGAAAACACTGGTATTGGTATCGAAGATTTGATTTCTATCGGCACAATCGGGCTTATTAAAGCCATTAACACGTTTAATCCAGAAAAAAACATCAAATTAGCGACTTACGCTTCGCGCTGCATCGAAAACGAAATTTTGATGTTTCTTCGAAAGAACAACAATATTCGTTGCGAAATTTCTATCGATGAACCGCTAAATGTCGACTGGGACGGTAATGAACTGCTTCTATCTGATATTTTGGGAACAGAAAGCGACATTATCAGCAAAAATTTAGAAGAGAACGTCAATCGAGAACTGTTAAACGAAGCCATACAAAAGCTCTCTAACCGCGAAAAAAGCATTATGCAACTCCGATTTGGGTTAGATGGCGGCATGGAGAAAACACAAAAAGAAGTCGCCGATATGCTTGGCATTTCCCAGTCCTATATTTCACGCCTAGAAAAAAGAATCATTGTCCAATTAAAGAAAGAAATACATAAACTTTTATAAAAATGCGTCGCGCTTTTCTCGTATAAAAGCCACCTTGTTGGCTATACTAAATATTGTCAGTGTGTTACATACCCACCAAAATATTTGACGGGAGGTTACACATGATGACTGGCAAGGTGAAAATATGCGGTGTCAATACCGCAAAACTTCCCACACTGACAAATAAACAAAAAGATGAACTTTTTATAAAAATAAAACAAGGAGATTTGGCTGCACGAGAAGAATTTATTCAAGGGAACTTAAGATTGGTTCTTAGTATTATTCCCAAATTTTCAAATAGAGGAGAAAATCCAGACGATTTATTTCAGGTAGGCTGTATTGGGCTAATCAAAGCCATTGATAATTTTGATTTATCGCAGAACGTGCGTTTTTCGACCTACGCTGTTCCGATGATTATCGGTGAAATCCGCCGGTATCTTAGAGACAATAACGCTATTCGTGTCAGCCGTTCCATCCGCGACACGGCGTATCGTGCTCTGTCTGCCAAAGAGAAACTGATGACCCAAAATTCCAGAGAGCCAACAATTGAAGAAATTGCCAAAGAATTAGAGGTCGATAAATCTTCAGTTGTATTTGCGCTAGACGCCATTTCTGATCCCATATCCCTTTTCGAACCCGTCTATCACGACGGATCAGATGCTGTGTTTGTGATGGATCAAGTAAAAGATCCAAAACATAGCGATGAAACGTGGCTACAAAACATCGCTCTAGACGAAGGCATGAAGCACATTTCCGAACGCGAACGCCATATCTTATCCATGCGATTTTTTGATGGCAAAACGCAGATGGAAATCGCCGATGAAATAGGGATTTCTCAAGCGCAGGTATCGCGTATTGAAAAAAGTGCTATCACGCATATGAAAAAATATGTCTAACCCTTTAAATATTCTCCCGTTTTTAAAAAAACTGCCCTTTCGGGCAGTTTTTTATTGCTTTGCGATTTTTTTACAGGGGAGCAGCTTAAAAACTTTCCCCATAAGTAGAATATAGGTCACAACAAACGCCAAACCAGCGATTATTCCTAATGGTTTTTTCTTTTGCTTGGATACGCACATTCCTGTCAAAAGGCCCATTGCAAACAAGCAAATCTTGAGTAAAGTAAAATCCCCGATGTCCATCTCTTTTATGTAGGCATCTGCAAATTGAAATAATTTTTTCATGAATAGCCCTCCCTCTTTATATGGTAACTCTCCTTTATTTTACGATTATTTTCATTTGCTTATAGGCTAACCCTATAAACGTCTCAAACTACACGATTTCATAAAGCTCAATCGGTAGCATGTCCGGATCAAAAAAGAACGTATACTTGCTCTGGGTATCAAGGTCGATTCGTATTGGTTCTACTTTTATCCCTTTTTGTTCCAAGGTTTTCACTTCTTTTTCTATATTCTCCACACAAAAGCACAAATGCCTAAGCCCACACGCTTCGGGGTAGCTAGAACGTTTGGGTGCATGAGGAAATGAAAAGAGTTCAATTTGAATGTTACCAGCATCTAAATCCAATTTATAAGAATCCCTGTCTACGCGATAGCTCTCCCGTAGTTTGGTAAACCCCAAAATATCCATATAAAATTGTTTGGATTTTTCATAGCAAGACGCTATAATTGCCACATGATGAACACCACAAAAGTTCATAAACCGACCCTCCTTATGCTTATCATACTACTTGCAAATCGTTATAGCAAGATATATTTTTTCCCTTATTAATAAAAAGTTGCCAGAATGAATAGACAGCTTTTTATCACGTTAAGATTGCGTTTATATCTCTGTATATCGCTGTGTTCTCCTGCAGTCTATTCTTTGACTTCTGCGTCTTCAGATAGCGCTAACTGAGGAAAGCGTAAAATAACTTTAAACAAATCACCATCCAATTCAATATGCATAAATCCGCCGCACACCTGCGTATAACTTTTGGCAATAGCCAGACCCAAGCCCGTCCCCTCAGTTGAACGATTTTTATCGCCCCTGACAAAACGACCGCAAATCTCTTCTTCGGTAAAATCTATGCGTTCTGCCGATGTGTTTTTAATGATAATTTCCACCATAACATCGTCCTCTTCCAGGGATACATAGACGCGGGATCCTTTTAGCGAATACTTTAGCGCGTTGACCACAAGGTTTTGTAGAACACGGTGCAATTTATTCCCATCACTTTGCGTATAAACAGCACGACTGGGAAGCGTGTAAACAAACTCCAAGTCTGACGCATCGATTCTGTCCTGCAAATCCCCTTGTACCTGTTTTATCAATTTTACTAGATCAAGAGTTTCTTTTTGAATCTCGATTGTCTGACTGGACGCTTTTGATAAATCAAACAAATCCTGAATTAACTGCTTTAACCGTTCCGATTTGCTCGCTAACACTTTAATATAATCCTTGACATGTTCCGGCAAAGACTCTTCTTTGGACAATAAATCCACGAAACTGACAATAGAGGTAAGAGGTGTTTTTAAATCGTGCGAAACATTCGTGATCAGTTCAATTTTCATGCGTTCGTTTTTTAAAGATTCCTCTGCCGCACGATGCGCGTCCTCATAAATACTAACTAGCGAATCAGCTGTCGGTCTCAAGAGCGACTGGGGAGAAAGGGAAATAGCCGTTTGACTCTTCTCATCTGAGGCATTTTCTATAAACGCGCAAAGCTTGGCAAAGTCGGCTAAATCCTCACTATACTTCTTTTTATAACGATAAGCCAAGTAGAAGACACCGATCACACTCGCTAATAAAAACGGGGAAAAGAAAATGGCACCTTTCAAACAAATCACGAAGAGACAGAGACTAATCAAGATCAACCCAACTTGCGTCAATCGATAATAGGTTAACCTTTTTAACAGCGCTTTTTCAAAAGGCAACTTGGCCTCAAAATCACGATATTTTTTTAATGAACAGTTAATAATATTATGTTTAAATACCTCAACTCGGTTGTAGAACAAATCCAAGATAATCAAGTAATAAAACCAACTGACCAATAGAATACCAAACCAAATAATGAGAATATCTGTTACACTATCCACATGATTAAATCCCACGCTGATACAAAAAGATAGCAGAATTGATACGAAAATCGCTGCTGCAGCTTTAAATTCTAAGAATATTTTCCCCGTAATATGGGTTAGCTTTTCTTTTCCACGTTTTCGATCTTCTCGTTTTATAATGGCATAGACCAACATAAAGGCCGTAAAAACAAACAACCCTATGGCAATACTACCAATAATGCGGAAAATCTTTATTTCTTTTGTCATCTCATATAAATTACTGGGCGGCGCATTTTCATATTGATGAAGTGGCTGTTTAATGCCAATAAACACACGCATGCCTTTCGTCATTTCCGATAAACCAAGTTGTTTTTCTAAAGATTTTTCTAGAGAAACCATATTTGGAAAATATGCTCTAGCAAGCGAACTGACATGGTAAAAGGTTTTGCCGTTTTTTGTTACAGTATACATCTTTCCATTAAAATATATCGAATAGCTATATGCGGTAACATTCGGCTTTTGCCCCGCCTTTATGCCAAAGTCTTTTCCATTTGGCTTATATTCTTTTTGCGAATTTGTGTCAATGGCATAAAAATTAAGGTTTCTATTTTGAACTTCATTTTCCACCAAATCTTTTTTTCGCTCAATTTCTTCATTCGTAATTTTACCGTCATTAATCGACTTAACACCAACATCCATCGAATATAACATGTTATATTTAAAATCCGGAATATTATGTATATCGCCTGAAAGCAAGGCTTTAAGGCTGTCTCGGTTTCCATACATATCCGGTAAACTCATAAGTCCTATGCCAGCATACGTCGCAAGTATACTAATTGATAATATAAAAGACAGCCACGATAAAACGGGATGTCTTTTTTTATCTTTTTTCAATTTTATATCCAATACCCCACACCACCTTTAAATATTCGGGTTCTCGAGGATTTATCTCGATTTTTTCTCGGATACGTCTAATATGTACCATCACGGTATTCTCACAAGAATACGAGGGCTCATTCCAGACGCGCTCATAGATTTCCTCAGCCGGGAAAACTCTCCCCGGATGGGATAATAACAGTTCTATAATTTTAGTTTCTGTTGCCGTTAAATGAACTGGTTCACCATGAGCGGTTAGTTCATGACATTCCTTATTAAGACGCAAAGCACCGCAGGTTAAAATCTTTTCGGTATTTTCATAAGAAACGCCGCCCAAATTCATATATCGCCTAAGTTGTGACTTAACCCGAGCGACAAGCTCTATTGGATTAAACGGCTTTGTGATATAATCGTCCGCTCCCATAGAAAGCCCCAACACCTTATCGGTATCTTCACTTTTGGCAGACAAAATAATAATCGGAATATTCTTTTTCTCCCGAATCCGCATCGTAGCAGACAGCCCATCTAATTTAGGCATCATAACGTCTAATAAAATTAAATGAACAGGCGTAGTGTGCAAAATATCCATAGCCTCCAGCCCATCATAAGCGTGTATCACACAAAAGCCTTCTTTTTTTAAATATATAGAAATGGCCCGAACAATGTCGCGATCATCATCCACAACCAAAATAGTAGTCTGCTCACTATCCGACATACTCATCACCTTTGTTCTTTAATACACGTACTTTTCGAATCTTTTTTTCACCCAGCCCCATTTTCGTATGAACAATCGGCTTCCAATCCACTTTCATGAATAAAGCAGCAATACTAATCGGCAAATAGGTGAGAACATAAATGGGAAATGTTAGAATAGACGAAATTTTCTCATGGACCGTTGCTCTAATATTTTTCCACTCACTGATGACTGTTAAGAAAGAGAACAGCAACATGGACAAGCAAAATGCCACAACTTGAATCACGATGGCTCCCAATGCTACCAACATGACCGTTATCGGTTTATTTAAAATGGCTGGTGCAAATATGCAGAATGTTAGATTCACTAGAATCCCAATAAAGGTAAGAAGCATAGCCGGTGATATACTAATAAAAATATCGAATAATCCCAAACTTTTTCTTTTAAATATCTCTTTAAAGAGCGACAAACCATAACGTGCAAACACTTGGTAATCACCTTTGACCCATCTGATTCGTTGAAAAAAGGACGTATTAAACGTAGTAGGCTGTTCATCATAAAACATAGCTTTTTCGCAATAGGCTATTCTTTCACCAGATATGATACAATCAATCGAAAACTCCAAATCTTCGGTCAGCAGAGTATGTTTCCATCCATTATTTCTTTCGATAATATCGCTACTAATTAAAAAACCAGTTCCCGATACCATAGCGCTGATTCCCAATTTCATGCGAACGTTATTTAAAAGTTTGCTCTCACGCAAAAACCAAACGCCATACCCTGCAGAAATCCAATTAGTGCCGAAATTTTTGGAATTACGATAGCCGGTTACGACACGATATCCTTTAGCAAAAACAGTATTCATATGGGAAACAAAATTTCTGTCAGCAATATTGTCGGCATCAAATACGAAGTAGCCATCAAAGCGTTCTTTTTTATAATCTCCTCTAATTTTAGAAAGCAAGAATCCCAGGGCATATCCTTTACCAATCTGCTCACGATTATTTCTTTCATAGACAATTGCTCCTGCATTCTTCGCAATCAAAGCAGTTTGATCCGTACAGTTATCAGCGCACACAAAAACCTTTAAAAGATTTTTAGGGTAATTTTGAGTTTTTAAACTCTTTATCAATTCACCAATAACAGCCTCTTCATTTCTAGCAGAAATCAAGACAGCATATTTATATCGTTTTTTTGTTGTCATCTTTTTCTGATGAATGAACACGCCTAATAAGGCATAAACAATTTGATACCCAAAACAGATTGTTAATACCGCACTAATGATTTTATTGAACCATTCAACTGCTACTAGCATTTATCCACCCCATTTATTACATTCCTACTATAACCTATGTTTGTTACAAACAACTTAATGATTTTCTTACAAAATCCTTACATATTTTTTTCCGTATATTTTATATTATACACCATATGAAAAGATTTTTCACCTATTAAAAAAACTCATCCTATAAAAATAGGACGAGTTTTTTTATAAAATAGTCTTTTTCTTATCAATAAACGCTATATAGTACTTCTCCATAGGTTGGATATGGCCAATATTTACTACCAACAAGAGTTTCTAATTCATCGACAGCACCACGAAGTGACTGCATATTCAGAAACACCGTTTCACGATAGTACTTAGCTTGCGACAAGGTATCTGCCTGATTATGGGCTTCTAAAATACAATTGTCTAGGCTTTCTGTTTTATGATAAATGCATTCTAACAAATTAGAAATGGTAGAAAGCAATTGCTCCTCTAGAACACAGCTGAACTTTGAACTGATACTCTTTTTGCTGTTAACTGTATCAGCAATATCTTTCGCATAAGCAATTCCTGCCGGAGTCACACCGCGTTTTACCATATCGAGCATGGTAAGCGCCTCAATGTGAATAATCTTGATATAATTTTCAAGCAAGATTTCATAACGGGAATGTACTTCTCCCTCTGAGAATACTCCAAGCTTAGTAAACATATCAATATTTTTCTTCGTGATAAAGTATGGCATAGCATCAGGAGTAGATTTCAAATTCAAAAGGCCGCGCTTCTCAGCCTCTACTACCCACTCATCACTGTAATTATTTCCATTAAAAATAATTCTCTTATGCTTCTTAATCACTTCTTTAATCAGCACATTTAAGTCTTCATCGAAATTCGTTGCTTGTTCTAAGCGATCAGCAAACTGACTAAGCACTTCAGCTACTATTGAATTTAACACAACATTAGCGCCTGAAACAGATGCTGCTGAACCTAACATACGAAATTCAAACTTATTGCCTGTAAATGCAAAAGGCGAGGTTCTATTTCTATCTGTCGTATCTTTAGGGAAATGGGGCAATACATGCGCACCAATTTCCATTTGCGTTTTCTGCTTCTGATCATAGTCTGTGCCTTTTTCAATAGATTCTAAGATAGCGGTTAATTCATCGCCTAAGAACATAGAGATAATGGCAGGTGGCGCTTCATTCGCACCTAAACGATGGTCATTTCCTGCACTAGCAACTGCAATGCGGAGTAAATCCTGATAATCATCTACCGCTTTTATAACAGCCGCTAAGAATATTAAAAATTGCGCATTTTCATAAGGAGTTTCGCCTGGCTCCAAAAGATTGACGCCAGTATCCGTTACAATCGACCAGTTATTGTGTTTACCAGAACCGTTTACACCAGCGAATGGTTTTTCATGTAGTAAGCAAACCAAATCGTGCTTATTGGCAATCGTTTTCATCAGTTCCATGGTCAGTTGATTTTGATCAACCGCAATATTGGTCGTGGTATACACCGGTGCTAACTCATGCTGAGCCGGTGCCACTTCATTATGCTCCGTTTTAGCGAATACACCCAATTTCCAGAGTTCTTTGTCTAACTCTTTCATAAAATCAAACACACGCGGTTTAATGATTCCAAAATAATGATCTTCTAATTCCTGCCCTTTTGAAGGTCTTGCACCAAATAAAGTGCGACCGCAATAAACCAAATCCGGACGTTTTTCATAGATGCTTTTATCTACCAAAAAATATTCCTGTTCCGGTCCCACCGTGGTACTCACGCGTTTGACGCCTTTATTGCCAAACAGGCGAATGATACGCATGGCCTGCTTATCTAAAGCCTCCATGGAACGAAGAAGTGGTGTTTTTTTATCAAGCGCCTCTCCACTATAGGAACAAAACGCAGTCGGAATACAAAGGGTATCTTCTTTAATAAATGCATAAGAGGTAGGATCCCAAGCTGTGTAACCGCGCGCTTCAAACGTGGCACGAATACCACCGGTTGGAAAACTGGATGCGTCGGGTTCACCGCGCACCAACTCTTTGCCCGAAAACTCCATAATCACATTTCCATCTGAAGTTGGCGTCAAAAAGCTATCATGCTTTTCGGCTGTAATGCCTGTCATTGGCTGGAACCAATGAGTGAAATGGGTTGCACCTTTTTCAAGGGCCCATTCTTTCATTGAATTAGCCACAACATTTGCTACATCTAAATTCAAATGTTTTTGCTCAGCAATTGTGCGCTTCAGCGCCTTATAAATATCATGCGGAAGTCGTTGTTTCATGACGGCGTCATTAAATACCATACTTCCGAACAGATTTGGGATATCCATGTTTTATCCTCCTTAAGTCTATAATATAGAAATAATCCTTGTTCTTTGGCTATAAAAGTTCAATACCGGCTCGGCGGCACGTTTCCATCGTTTCATCGTCCCAAATCGATACTTGTACTTCACCGATATGAGCTTTCCCTAAAAGCAACATACAAAATCTAGACTGACCAATACCGCCACCAATAGTAAGCGGCAATTTGCCTTCCAATAACATCTTGTGGAATGGTAGCGAACGTCTGTCATCACAACCTGCTTTGGTAAGCTGACTATCTAACGATTTTTCATCAACACGAATACCCATAGAAGATACTTCGTAAGCTTTTTGTAAAACATCATTCCAGAACAGAATGTCGCCATTTAGTTCCCAATCATCATAATCCGGAGCACGACCGTCATGTCTTTCACCGGATTTTAACAAATCTCCGATTTTCATAATAAAGGCTGTTTTGTGTTCTTTTAAATAGGTATCTTCTCTTTCTTTCGTGGTTAAAGAAGGATACATGTCTTCTAATTCCTGTGTTGTCACAAAACTAACATCACGGCTTAGGGACACTGAAAGTTGACTATACTCTTTTTTAAGTGCTTCAGCCGTATCGCAAGCAGCATTTACAATTGATTGCACGGTTTCTTTTAAATAGTCAACATTTCTATCTTTTTTATCGAGAACTTTTTCCCAATCCCATTGATCCACATAAACGGAATGGATATTATCCATTTCCTCATCACGACGGATGGCGTTCATGTCAGTATAAAGACCTTCGCCCGACTTAAAACCATATTTATAGAGTGCCATTCTTTTCCATTTTGCCAAAGAGTGTACTACCTGTGCATCTTTTTTTGTTTCGGCTATGTCAAAGCTGACCGGACGTTCAATGCCGTTTAAATTATCATTTAACCCAGTAGTTGGATCAACAAATAATGGAGCAGATACCCTTTTTATGTTCAAGGCAGAGCTTAAAATATCCTCGAAAGTCCTTTTGGCTTTTCCAATAGCAGTTTGTGTTTCATAAAGGCTCAAAGCTGATTTATAACCTTTAGGCAATAATGTCTTACTCATAATAATCACTCCCAACTTTCAAAATCATTTTTATTATATCCAATTTAAAACAAATTAAAACAAAAAAGGCGCTGCAGGATAAACCTACAGCGCCTTTGCTGTTTATATCGTGTATAGTACCACTCTTTTGCATTTTTGTCAATGCCCATTTGGCATTTTTTAAAAAAATTTTTTATTTTTTTTGCAAGTTTCGATAAAAAACTTTTCATTTTGGCATCTTTTTTAGAAGATTAAACATTGACAAATTATCTTGTATATTATATAATATGGGGCGTGAACAAAGGCGTTCACCAAAGCGATGAAAAGTTTTAGGAAACGGCTTTTTTTCTTTGGTGAACGCTTTTTTAACGGGTACACGTTTTATCCGTTAAGTTGCTTCACAAGACAACCCATATCAAACTATTGTACGACAATATCCTTTTTTTGCGGCAAGGTTTTTAAGTGCAAGTTGCAAAACATGCAACTTGGTTCGCCATTTTCTAACTTTGCCGCTCTATGGGTATTGCATAAAATGAAAAATTCTACTAAAATAGAAACGAAGCAATTACATGTATATATGATTCATCGAAGCCAAATATTCAGTTTGGCTTTATCTTTGGAAAAAAACAGTTCTATCATATAAAAGAACAGGAGTGAAATTATGTTAACAGCAATCGTCGGTATTAACTGGGGAGATGAAGGAAAAGGTAGAATGGTGGATTTATTGTCCGCCGATTATGATATTGTTGCCCGCTATCAAGGCGGAAACAACGCTGGCCACACCGTCATTAACCACTTAGGTAAATTCGTTTTAAATCTTCTTCCGTCCGGTATTTTACGCGAAACAACCGTAAATGTTATGGGCGGCGGTATGGTAATTGACATTGAACATTTGAATGGTGAAATGAAAAATTTGAGAGCGGGCGGGGTTAAAATTACCTCGGACAATTTAAAAATCAGTCACCGCGCTATTATTTGCATGCCATATCACAAACAATTAGATATATTGGAAGAAGAACGTTTAAAAGACGCCAAATTCGGATCAACGAGACGCGGTATTGCTCCTGTTTACAGTGATAAATATATGAAAAAAGGTATCACCATCGGTGACCTTTTGCATCCAGAAGAATTAAAAGAAAAATTAAAAGGCATCATCGAATGGAAAAACCTCACCCTGCGTGCCTATGGCGCCCCTGAAATTACCGTTGATGATATGTATAACTGGCTTAGAACGTATGGCGATCCCATCAAAGATTATATCTGCGATACAACTCAGTTCTTAGACGAAGCGAATCGAGCTGGCAAAAAAATCATGTTTGAAGCCCAACTTGGCGCACTGCGTGATATTGATTACGGCATTTATCCTTACACTTCATCTTCTTCTACATTGGCAGCTTTCGCACCGATTGGTGCTGGACTTCCTGGTTCACGCCTCGATGAAGCAATCGGTATTATGAAAGCGTATTCAAGCTGTGTAGGTGAAGGTCCTTTCACTTGCGAATTCTTTGGCAAAGAAGCCGACGATTTGCGCGAAGCAGGCGGTGAATATGGTGCTGCTACCGGTCGTCCAAGACGTGTAGGTGGATTTGACGTGGTTGCTTCAAGATTTGGCGTATTAGTACAAGGCGCTACTTCTTTAGCCCTCACGAAACTGGATATATTATCTGGGTTTGATAAAATTCCAGTTTGCACACATTATGAATTAAACGGCAAAAAAGTAGACTTCTTCCCATCTGGTATGGATCTTGCCAAAGCTACACCGGTTTATGAATATGTGCCGGGTTGGAAATGCGACATTTGCAAATGCAGAAGTGAAAAAGATTTACCTAAAGAAGCTGTCGATTATATCAAGTATATCGAAAAAGCCGTAAACTGCCCTATCAAATACGTTTCAGTCGGTGCTGAAAGAGAAGATTACCTAATTATGGATAGTGCAAAATAGAAAACAATTTATTTCTCGAATTTTCGATGATATTTGTTGCAATTTTTTTAAAAAAACAGTGTAAAAACATCAATAAATATATTATAATAGAATATAGATTGAATTTTGGTTCAAACCAATGTCAATGCACAAAAAAGCTGTCTTTATTTCCTATGAATACGGCTTTTTTGTTAAGTAAGGTTTTTTTATGACAAGGGAATCATAAGGGAGGATAGAATTTATGGCCTATACGCAAAAAGAAGTGATTGAGTATGTCAAAGAGAATGATGTCAAATTCATTTGTCTAGCATTTTGCGATATTTTTGGTACACAAAAGAACATTTCCATTATGCCGGATGAACTTTCTGTCGCTTTCCAAAACGGCATTTCTTTTGATGCATCTGCTATCCGAGGCTTTACGAGCGTAGAAAAATCCGATTTGTTTTTGTTCCCTGACCCCAATACGCTATGCACTCTTCCTTGGAAGTCACAATTTGAACGTGTCATTCGTCTATTTTGCGATATAAAAAATCCTGACGGCACTGCCTATATCGGTGACAGCCGTTATCTTTTAAAACAGGCAATGGATCGCGCTGAAAAAGCGGGTTATATATGCCAAATCGGTCCCGAATGTGAATTTTATCTTTTCAAAACCGATGAAGATGCCAATCCTACTGATGTTCCCTATGATAATGGCGGCTATTTTGACATTGCTCCGCTTGATAAATGTGAAAATATCAGGCGTGAAATTTGTATCTGTTTAGAAGAAATGGGTATTTTCCCTGAAACTTCTCATCATGAGCAGGGTCCTGGGCAAAACGAAGTAGATTTTCGGTATGGTAGTCCGCTTACGGCTGCTGATAACATGATATCGTTTAAATCTGCTGTCAAAGCGATTGCTTCCCGAAATGGTCTGTTTGCTTCCTTTATGCCAAAACCACTTTTTCAAAAAAGCGGTAGTGGTTTTCATGTAAATCTGTCTTTACTCAAAGATGGAAAGAATTTGTTTACTGATATTGGTCAAAGCGATTCTGCCTCAGCACACTTTATGGCAGGCGTTTTAGATAAAATTGCGGATATGACAGCTACTCTGAACCCTCTCGTCAACTCTTATGCAAGGCTTGGCGATTCCGAGGCACCTATGGCCATATCTTGGTCACACCAAAATCGTTCTCAGCTGATTCGTATCCCAGCCGCCATTGACAGCTTAGCTCGTATGGAGCTTCGCTCGCCAGATCCAACGGCTAACCCCTATTTAGTCCTCGCTCTTATTATTCATGCTGGATTAGATGGCATTGAACAAGGTTTAGTACTACCCGCTCCTATTTCTGAAAATATTTACACATTAAGCGAAACGGGTAAGAGATTGCCGATGCTACCCTCTAACTTAAATCAGGCACTTTCGCTTATGGAAAACAGCGCTTTTATTAAGCAATATTTACCCGCTCAAACCATTCAAAAATATATCGCACTAAAACGAGCAGAATGGGAAGAGGCAAAAAACAGTACCGACAGCCAGATGTATTTTACGCTGCAGTAACGGAAAAGGCGGTGGACATTATGAACAGCGCTTTGATTGTATCTGGTTCAGATAAGGGACGTGATCTTTTGTGTGAACTGCTTCGTCAAAATTTATATGATGATATTGTCACCACCGACAATGCTAACGAAGCCAAACGTATGCTCATTGATCGGGATTTTAGTCTGTGCATTATTAACACGCCTTTGCGGGATGAATTTGGTATATCTTTTGCTACCGATGTTGCCGATCGTGAGATCTCACAAGTCATGATTGTCGTGAAAAGCGATTTATACGGTGAGGTTTGCAGTAAAGCGGTAAAGCATGGTGTCTTTGTGATATCAAAACCCATTAGCCGCCAGCTATTTTGGAGCGCGCTGAAAGTACTTTCTGCTTCTTATCATAAATTGGTGAAACTGGTTAATAAGAATATGGAATTAGAGCGCAAGATTGAAGACATAAGACTGATAGACCGCGCTAAATGCGTATTAATAGAATATTTGAATATGACAGAACAACAAGCGCATAAATATGTGGAAAAGCAAGCCATGGATATGCGACTTACCAAACGTGATGTAGCGGCAACAATTTTAAAAACTTATGAAAGCTAAGTGGTGAAAATATGACAAATGATAAATTGAGAGAGGAATGTGCCATCTTCGGAACAGTCACGGAAAGCGGTGAAGCAGCTGGTATTACGTATAATGCTTTGCTTGCCATGCAGCACAGGGGCCAAGAAGGTGCCGGCATCGCTGTATTAAATGGAAATACGATAAACTGCCAAAAAGAAGTGGGACTCGTTAGCGAAGTATTTACTGGCAAAGTCTTAGCCGATTTTCCTGAGAGCAATTTTGCTATCGGGCATGATCGCTATTCGACGACTGGTAAAAACACCCGCGAGAATGTGCAACCGTTTGTTACCGAATTTTTAAAAGGGCGTATTGCAACAGCGCATAATGGCAACATCGTAAACGGTCTTGAAATTAAAGAGAAACTAAAATCCTACGGTTGTGATTTTTCCGCTAGCTCTGACAGCGAAGTTATATCATCACTCATCGCATACCGCGCTTTAAACTGCGGTAATATTGAAGAAGCCGTTATATCGGCGTGTCGCCAAATCTCCGGTGCATTTTCCCTCGTTATCCTAAGCAGTGAAGGAAAGCTCATCGGCGTACGAGACGGTTATGGATTTAGACCACTTTGCCTAGGCAAAAACCAATATGGTTATGCCTTAGCTTCGGAAAGCTGTGCTTTGGACAGTTCTGGTTTTGAGTTCGTCCGCGATATAGACCCAGGCGAGATGATTGTCATCGACGAAAGTGGTATTGCATCGTCTGAGATTGTCTTAGATACCAAAAAGCAGGGTCTTTGTATCTTTGAATATGTGTATTTCTCAAGAACCGATTCGGTTATAGACAACTTAAGTGTATATGAAGCACGTTTTAATATGGGTAAAATATTAGCCAATGAACATCCGATCGATGCGGATATGGTATGCGGTGTACCAGACAGCGGATTAGAGGCCGCCATGGGTTACAGTGCGGCAAGCTCACTTCCCTTGGTTTCAGGTTTTGTGAAAAATCGTTATATAGGTCGTAGTTTCATTTTCCCCTCGCAAAAGCAACGCGATGCGGCTGTTAAAATGAAGCTGAATCCGCTGAGCGCGAATGTAAAAGGAAAGCGTATCGTCTTAGTCGATGATTCGATAGTCCGTGGAACGACCAGTGCAAAAATTATCGCGAGTATGCGAAACGCTGGCGCGAAAGAAGTGCACATGCTTAGTTCATCTCCACCATTTCGTCACACTTGTCATTTTGGTACAGATATCGATTCGGAAGAGAACCTGATCGCTAATCAGATGACGATTGAACAAATACGTCAAAAAATCGGGGCTGACAGCTTAGGATTTATCAGCGCCGAAGGACTTATAAAAGCCTGTGAAAAGAGCAGATGCAAGCTCTGCACCGGCTGTTTTACCGGAGATTACCCCATTGATATTGGAAATCACACAAAAGATCAGTTAGAGGAGGAGTAATAAAAGTGGAACAAATAGCATATCTCATTTTAGAAAACGGCAAAATTTTTAAAGGAAAAAGTTTTGGTGCCAGTGGCAACATAACAGGTGAGGTTGTCTTTACAACCGGCATGACAGGGTATTTAGAAACCCTGACAGATAAAAGTTATTATGGCCAGATAGTCGTTCAAACCTTTCCGTTAATCGGGAACTATGGCGTCATCCCTTCTGACCTTGAAGGTCCCTCCCCCTCTTTAAAAGCATATATCGTAAAACAGTGGTGTCAGTCTCCCTCCAATTTCCGCAGTGAGGGCGACCTTGACACCTTTTTAAAGGCCGAAAACATTATTGGCTTATACGATATTGACACACGCGCGCTTACGAAAATCATTCGTGAGGCTGGCGTTATGAATGGGAAGATTACCACCACATTAGACAATTTGGAAAAAGATCTGGTTGAACTTAGAAAATACAAAGTAACGGAAGCTGTTGAAAGCGTTACCTCGGCTGCACAGCAGTTCACAAAATCTGAGGATAGCAAGTACAAAGTTGTACTGTGGGATTTTGGTGCGAAAGAAAATATCAGAAGAAATCTATTAGCACGTGGTTGTGACTGCATTTGCGTGCCAGCAAACACAACTGCCAAAGAAATCAAGGCACTCTCGCCCGATGGTGTTATGCTATCAAACGGCCCGGGAGACCCAGCCGATAATACATCGATTATTAAAGAAATCCGTACATTAATGACCTACAATATTCCGACATTCGGAATCTGTTTGGGACATCAGCTGACAGCTCTAGCCGCCGGCGGTCAAACTACCAAATTAAAATATGGTCACCGTGGAGCTAATCAACCGGTACGCGACACGGAAACTGACCGTGTTTATATCACAAGTCAGAATCACGGCTATGCGGTTGTATCTGACAGCTTACCGACCGACGTAGCGCGTGTTAGTTTCTTAAATGCGAATGATAACACGTGTGAAGGCGTACAGTACTTAAAGGCGCCTGTCTTTACGGTACAGTTTCATCCCGAAGCTGCCGCCGGTCCACAGGATACAGCGTTTTTATTTGATAAATTTATAGAACTTATGGGAGGAACAAAAGCATGCCGTTAAATAAAGATATAAAAAAAGTCTTAGTTATCGGATCCGGCCCTATTGTTATTGGACAAGCTGCCGAATTTGACTATGCAGGCACTCAGGCTTGCCGTGCCTTGCGTGAGGACGGACTTGAAATTGTATTAATCAATTCAAACCCTGCAACGATTATGACGGATAATGCCATGGCGGATAAGATTTATATTGAACCTCTTACCAAAACCACGGTAGAACGTATCATCGAAAAAGAAAAACCAGATAGTATTCTTTCGACTCTTGGCGGTCAAACTGGCTTAACACTTTCGATGCAGTTAGCTAAAGAAGGATTTTTAAAATCCCATAATGTGAAACTGTTAGGTGCGAATCCTGAAACCATCGATAAAGCCGAAGACCGACAAATGTTTAAGGACACCATGGAAAGCATCAATCAGCCGGTTATCCCATCCAAAGTGGTCACAGATGTTCAGAGTGCATTGGATTTTGCCGATGAAATTGGCTATCCGGTCATTGTGCGTCCGGCTTATACATTAGGCGGATCTGGTGGCGGTATTACCGAAACAAAAGCACAATTAGCTGAAACGGCCGCTAATGGTCTTAATCTATCTCCGATTACACAAATCCTCGTAGAAAAATGTATTTCGGGATGGAAAGAAGTCGAATTTGAAGTGATGCGTGATAGCAAAGGGAATGTCATCACCGTTTGTAGCATGGAAAACTTTGATCCCGTTGGTGTACATACTGGTGATAGTATCGTTATTGCTCCTTGTGTAACTCTTTCGGATAAAGAATATCAGATGCTCAGAACCGCGGCTTTAAATATTATTACTGCGTTAGGCGTAGAAGGCGGATGTAACTGTCAGTTCGCACTCCACCCCACCTCCTTTGAATATGCTGTTATCGAAGTAAATCCACGTGTATCGCGTTCTTCAGCGCTAGCATCTAAAGCAACCGGTTATCCGATTGCAAAAGTTGCCGCTAAGATTGCGATTGGTTACACATTAGATGAAATCATTAATGCCGTTACGAAAAAAACGTGTGCGTGTTTCGAACCAACTCTTGATTATGTTGCTGTGAAATTCCCAAAATGGCCATTTGATAAATTTGTATACGCCAAACGTGATTTGGGCACACAAATGAAAGCGACTGGCGAAGTCATGTCCATTGCTGACAATTTTGAAATGGCACTTATGAAAGCCGTTCGTGGCGCTGAAATATCACTCAATAGTCTGAATATGCCAGTTCTTGCCACACGATCGGATGAAGAATTAAGAAAAATTTTGCAGCATCCGACTGATGAACGTCTTTTCGTGCTGTATGAGCTCATGAAACGCGGTATGACCAATGAGGAAATTCACGAAATTACCTTGATAGATCATTGGTTCTTAGCTAAAATTAGAAATATACTAAACCACGAGATTGAACTTCAAAAAGGCAAGGTAACCGAAGAATTTTATGTGGAATGCAAGAAATTAGGTTTCCCAGATACACACATCAGCCGTTTATCTGGCTGCGATATCAAAAATCCGCTCGCTGCTTCCTTTAAAATGGTTGATACCTGCGGTGGTGAATTTGCGGCGGAAACTCCTTACTTCTACTCCACATATGACGAAGAAAATGAAGCACTCGATTTCATTAAAAAAGAGAGCTGTGAGCGAAAGACAGTTATCGTATTCGGTTCTGGTCCTATTCGTATCGGGCAAGGTATCGAGTTCGATTATTCCAGTGTACACTGCGTCTGGGCGCTAAAGCGCTTAGGCTATGAAGTGGTTATCATCAACAACAACCCTGAAACTGTTTCTACTGATTTCGATACATCCGACCGTTTGTATTTTGAACCACTAACACCCGAAGATGTTAAAAATATTATCGATATAGAAAAACCTGTTGGTGTCGTTGTTGCCTATGGTGGTCAAACGGCTATTAAACTAACGAAGTTCTTACACGAAAACAATATTCCGATATTAGGCACGTCAGCTGACAGTATTGATATGGCAGAGGACCGTGAACGTTTTGATGAACTATTAGAGAAACTTTCCATCAAACGTCCGAAAGGGCATACTGTCATGACGGAGCCTGAGGCTTTGGTCGCTGCTAACGATTTGACATATCCCGTACTCATGCGTCCTTCTTATGTATTGGGTGGACAAAACATGATTATCGCCTTTAATGACGACGATATCAAAGAGTATATGGAAATTATTCTGCGTCAGAAAATCGAAAATCCTGTGCTGATTGATAAATATATACAAGGAATCGAGATTGAAGTAGACGCTATCTGTGATGGCGAAGACATTTTAATCCCGGGTATTATGGAACATATTGAAAGAACGGGTATTCACTCCGGCGACTCTATTGCGATTTATCCGGCTCAGCACTTAAACGATGAGCTAGTTGACGATATTATTAAATGCACCAAGAATTTAGCACTTTCTCTTAATACGGTCGGACTAGTGAATATCCAATATATTATCTATCATCATGATATTTATATTATTGAAGTAAATCCGCGCGCTTCGCGTACGGTTCCTTATATCAGTAAAGTTACAGGCGTTCCTATGGTAGATTTAGCAACCAAGACTATGCTTGGTGAGAAACTCACAAAATTGGGATATGGAACAGGACTTTATCCGAGTTCACCTTACATTGCGGCAAAAGTTCCGGTTTTCTCATTTGAGAAGCTGACGGATGTTGACACGCAACTAGGACCAGAAATGAAATCTACTGGTGAAGTGTTGGGTATCGGCAAAACCATGGAAGAAGCTTTATATAAAGGACTTATCGCTGCGGGATACACCATGAATAAAAAAGGTGGGGTATTAATCACTGTGCGTAACAGCGATAAAGCTGAAATCGTGGATGTTGCTAAGAAATTTGACCAATTAGGATTTTCACTTTATGCAACGCCAGGTACTGCCAAAATATTATCAAAAACTGGCATGAGTGTGTCGTCGGTTAACAAAATTCACGAAGCCGAAAAGAATACCATGACGTTAATCGAAAGTGGAAAAATTCAATATATCATTTCCACGTCTGCTAAAGGACGCGACCCACAACGTGATAGCGTAAAAATCAGACGTAAAGCAAGTCTTTTGGGTATCCCATGTCTGACGTCTATCGATACGGCTAATGCGGTCGCAGACAGTTTGCAGAGCAGATATTCACAAATCAACACAGAGCTTGTTGATATTAACCACATGAGGACTGATAAAATGAAACTAGAATTTACGAAAATGCAAGGTTGCGGTAACGATTATATTTATTTAGATTGCTTTAAAGAAGACGTTACATCTCCTGAATCGTTAGCTATTGCCCTCTCTGACAGACACTTCGGTATTGGCGGAGACGGTATTATCTTAATTTGCAAATCCACCGTTGCCGATGCGAAAATGCGTATCTTTAACTTAGACGGTAGTGAAGGTAAAATGTGCGGTAATGGTATTCGTTGCGTTGGTAAGTACCTTTACGATCATGATATGGTCGATCAAAAAGAAATTACCGTCGATACCTTGAGTGGCATTAGAAAGTTAAAATTAAATACACAAGACGGCAAAGTTTTTTCCGTTCGTGTAGATATGGGAACAGCTGAACTTAACCCAGAAAAAATTCCAGTATTGATGACTGGAGATAAAATTGTCAATCAAGAAGTTAACATAGAGGGCGATAAAGCTTCTATCACTTGTGTTTCTATGGGTAACCCACACTGTGTGGTTTTCCGTGATGATGTTGATACACTGGATATTGCCAAAATCGGTCCGAAATTTGAATTTTCTTCACTCTTCCCTGAAAGAGTGAATACAGAATTTGTGAAAATCATCGATAAAAACACCATTAAAATGCGTGTTTGGGAACGCGGAAGCGGTGAAACATTAGCTTGTGGAACTGGCGCTTGCGCTGCTGCCGTAGCTGCTGTTGAAAATGGATTCTGCACAAAAGGCGAAGACATTCGCGTCAAATTAATTGGTGGTGACCTTATTATCAATTACACAGATGAAGCTGTGTTTATGACAGGTGAGGCACATACCGTCTTTAGCGGAACCGTTGAAATTTAATCGACGTAAATAAAATCTATTATATAAAACAAAGGAGAAGAATCATGGAAAAGAAAGAAATGTTGTATGAGGGAAAAGCTAAAAGAGTGTATAAGACTGAAGATGCAGATTTATTAATGATTTCCTATAAAGATGACGCTACTGCATTTAATGGTCTTAAAAAAGGTACCATCGCTGGAAAAGGTGTCGTCAATAACCGCATGAGCAATTACATTTTCAGTATCTTAGAGAAAAAAGGTATTCCAACACACTTAGTTGAAGAAATTAATGAACGTGATACCATCGTTAAAAGTGTTAAAATCGTACCACTTGAAGTTATCGTTCGTAACATTGCTGCTGGTAGTTTTTCAAAACGTTTTGGTGTGGAAGAAGGCAGAAAGCTTTCCTCCCCAACTTTGGAATTTTGCTTAAAAGATGACGATTTGGGCGATCCAATGATTAATGACTATCAGATTTTAGCTTTGGACTTAGCTACAAAAGAAGAACTCCAAACGATTACCGATATGACTTTTAAAATCAACGAAGCTTTAAAAGAATTCTTCCTTAACATTGGTGTAGAATTAGTCGACTTTAAAATAGAATTCGGTCGTTTCCATGGTGAGATTATTCTAGCTGATGAAATTTCTCCAGACACTTGCCGTTTATGGGATGTTAACACCCATGAAAAACTCGACAAAGATCGTTTCAGACGTGATTTAGGCGGCGTAGAAGAAGCATATGCAGAAGTTATGAAACGTTTAGGTCTAAATTAATTCAAAGAATTAATTGTCTTAACTAATATGATAAGGTAAGGAGAATGTACTTTGAACGATACGTATGTAAGCCCTCTTTCGTCACGTTATGCTAGCTGTGAGATGAAAAAGATTTTTTCACCAGATCAAAAATTCCAGACTTGGAGAAAACTTTGGATTGCACTAGCTGAAACAGAACAGGAATTGGGTCTTGATATTACCGATGAGCAAATTGCTCAAATGAAAGAACACATAACCGATATTAATTATGATGTGGCAAACAAACGCGAACATGAAGTTCGTCATGATGTCATGGCGCACGTCTTTGCTTTTGGCGAGCAGTGCCCTAAAGCTAGGCCTATTATTCATTTAGGCGCTACGTCCTGCTATGTTGGCGATAATACTGATCTTATTTTGATGTATGAAGCATTAGGCCTCATTCGCGATAAAATCGTGGTATTACTTTCCCATCTTGCTAAATTTGCTGATCAATATAAATCTCTTCCTACATTAGGTTTTACGCATTTTCAACCAGCTCAACCAACGACTGTTGGAAAACGTGCATCTCTTTGGATGCAGGAGCTTTTAATGGATTTAGAAGATATTGAATATGTTCTATCAACAGCTAGATTATTAGGCTGTAAAGGCACGACTGGTACACAAGCTTCCTTTATGGAATTGTTTGCTGGCGACAACGAAAAAGTGCGCGAACTGGATAAGAAAATTGCGCAAAAAATGGGCTACTCTCGCGTATTTGCTGTATCTGGCCAAACGTATTCTCGTAAAGAAGATAGCCGCATTTTAAATGTTCTCTCTTCTATTGCACAGTCAGCTGCTAAATTCTCGAATGATATTCGTTTACTGCAGCACTTAAAAGAAATTGAAGAACCATTTGAAAAAAATCAAATCGGTTCGTCTGCGATGGCTTATAAGCGTAATCCTATGCGTAGTGAGCGAATTGCTTCACTTTCTCGTTACGTGATTGCCGATGCGTTAAATCCGGCTATGACGGCTAGTACACAGTGGTTCGAGCGTACTTTGGATGATTCAGCTAATAAACGTATCAGTGTTCCAGAAGGATTTTTAGCTGTCGATGCTATCCTTAACTTATATATCAATATAGCCGATGGTTTGGTTGTGTATCCAAAAGTTATCGAGCAACGCCTTTGGAAAGAACTTCCCTTCATGGCAACGGAAAACATCATGATGGATGTTGTCAAACGTGGCGGAGATAGACAAGCACTGCACGAGCAAATTCGTGTTCATTCCATGGAAGCCGCGCGCATTATTAAAGAAGAGGGCGGCGAAAATGATTTGCTAGAGCGTATCGCGGGTGATCCTATGTTCGACACAACGATAGACGAAATCAAAAAGATTGTAAAACCTGAGAATTTCGTTGGTCGTGCACCACAGCAGGTTACTGAGTTTATCGAAAATGAAGTCAATCCCATTTTAGCAAAGCATCAAAACATTGGAACAATCAATGCGGAAGTCAATGTTTGATGAACCGCTATCCTTTTGTCTGAATTTTTAGGGGTATTATAAATAAATTTAAGGGAGTTTTTTAACATGACAACAAAATATATTTTTGTTACGGGCGGTGTTGTCTCCGGGCTTGGCAAAGGGATAACCGCAGCTTCATTGGGAAGGCTTTTAAAAACGCGCGGTCTTAAAGTTGCCGCACAGAAGCTCGATCCCTATATCAATGTAGATCCTGGAACGATGAGTCCTTATCAGCACGGTGAGGTTTTCGTGACAGAAGATGGTGCGGAAACTGACCTCGATTTGGGACACTATGAACGTTTTATTGATGAAAACTTAAATCAATTTTCCAATCTCACCAGTGGTAAAGTGTATTGGAATGTTTTAAATAAAGAGCGTCGCGGCGAATACTTGGGCGAAACCGTTCAGGTAATCCCGCATATCACGAACGAAATTAAGAGCTTTATCTATTCCGTTTCTGAAAAATCAAATGCTGATGTGGTTATCACAGAAATCGGCGGTACGACAGGCGACATCGAAAGTCAACCTTTTTTAGAAGCCATTCGTCAAATCCCGCATGAAATTGGTCGCGAAAACTGTCTGTTTATTCATGTAACATTGGTACCTTATATTAAAGGTTCGAACGAACATAAATCGAAACCGACACAGCACTCCGTTAAAGAGCTTCAATCATTCGGTATTTCCCCGAATATTATTGTTTGTCGCGCAGACGAACCATTAGATGATGGCATTAAACAAAAAATTTCTCTATTTTGCAATGTAAAATCGGATTGCGTTATTGAAAATCTAACTCTTCCTACGCTATATGCGGCTCCAATCATGCTTCATAAAAATGGTTTGGACGAAGTGGTATGTCGTGAACTTGGGATTGATATCGCGCCCTGCGAATTAACCGAATGGAATGCGATGCTTCATAAAATTTCTGCGTCAGAAAAAAACAAGAGTGTCACGATTGGTATTGTTGGAAAATATGTGAAATTACACGACGCCTATCTTTCGGTAGCGGAGTCACTTCGACATGCTGGGTATGAAAATGCTGCACCTGTGCATATTAAATGGGTAGACTCTGAAAACATCACAGCGAAAACCGTTTCTTCATTATTATGCGACTGTGATGGTATTTTGGTACCAGGTGGTTTTGGTGATCGTGGTATTGAGGGTAAAATTTTAGCCGCAAAATATTCACGTGAAAACAATGTTCCCTATTTCGGAATTTGCCTTGGCATGCAAATTGCTGTCATCGAATATGCGCGCGATGTTTTAGGTTATCAAGATGCAAACTCCAGCGAATTTGCGCCCGATGGGAAATGCAATGTTATCGATTTAATGCCTGATCAAATGGGCAATATCCCGAAAGGCGGTACCATGCGTCTGGGGAGCTATCCTTGCAAAATTCGCGAAAACACGATCATGCAAAAAGCTTATGAAGAGGGAAACATCTCCGAGCGTCATCGTCATCGTTATGAGTTTAATAATAAATTTAGAGAAGATATTGAACGTGCGGGCATGGTTATAAGTGGCACATCACCAGATGAACATATCGTGGAGACCATAGAAATCCCCGAAAATGATTTCTTCGTCGGCGTGCAATATCATCCAGAATTCAAGAGCCGTCCTAACAGACCGCATCCACTGTTCCGTGAGTTTGTAGCGGCATCAAAAAAAGCGAGGGATTTAAAATGCGAAATTACGAACAAGAATTAAAAAATCGTATAGCTTTCATTCAACATGCATTAAAAGATGCCCATGCATCAGCTATTGTCTACGGAAATAGCGGTGGCAAAGACAGCGCTTTAGTAGGAATTCTCTGTAAAAAAGCTTGCGATAACACCTTAGGCATATTAATGCCCTGTCAGTCCAAACGTAACTTTGAAGAAGACATGAAAGATGGATTAGAAGTTGCTGAGAAGTTTAGTATTGCCAGAGAAACCATCGATTTAACACCAGTTAAAGAAACTTTTCTTTCTGCACTAGAGGGTAAAATGGAAGTTTCAGACTTAGCAAACGCGAATATTAATCCTAGACTTCGTATGATGACTCTATATGCCGTTGCTGCTAGTCGTGGGGCATTGGTTGCTGGAACGGGTAATCGCAGCGAAGGTTATATGGGCTACTTCACCAAATGGGGCGACGGCGCTTATGATTTTAACCCGATTGCTGACTTAACCGTTACAGAAATTTATGAATTTTTAGCCTATTTAGAGGCTCCAGAGAATATTATTAAAAAGGCACCTTCTGCTGGTCTATTTGAGGGACAAACCGATGAAACTGAAATGGGCGTTACCTATGCCGCTATTGACCGATATCTTTTAGAAGGCAAATCCGATGCGGATACGATTGAAATTATTGAAAAATTTCATAAAAGAAGCGAGCATAAAAGACAGATGCCGCTGACGTATCCGAGCAATTAATTTTAAATTAAAAGGACAGTTTTTTTCTGTCAGAAACGGAGAGAAACCATGAAAATCAATCAAAACTATTTAAAACTACAACAAAGTTATTTGTTTTCTACCATAGCAAAAAAAGTAGATGAATTTAAAGCGAAAAACCCTGATAAAGACGTGATTCGTTTAGGCATTGGCGACGTCACCATACCTTTATGCAACGCTGTTACGACAGCCATGGGTAAAGCTGTCAATGAGATGGGCGTTAAAGAAACATTCCGTGGCTATGGACCAGAACAAGGCTATGACTTTTTGAAAAGTGCCATTTCAGACTATTATAGTAAGAGAAATGTGCATTTAGATTTACATGAAATTTTCATCAGCGATGGTGCCAAAAGCGATGTTGGCAATATCCTAGATATTTTCGATTTAAGTAACAGCGTGCTCATTCCCGATCCAGTTTATCCTGTGTATGTGGACACCAATATTATGGCAGGGCGCACGGTAACGTATATGGATGCGAATGAGGGAAACGGATTTTTACCGATGCCAGATAGCAAAACCGATGCAGACATCGTCTATATCTGTTCGCCTAATAATCCAACTGGTGCGGTTTACAACAAAGAACAACTGACAAAATGGGTGGATTGGGCAAATGAGAGAAAAGCCGTTATTTTGTTTGATGCCGCTTATGAGGCTTTCATTACCGATGAAACTCTTCCCCGCAGTATCTATGAAATTGAGGGTGCTAAAACCTGTGCGATTGAATTCTGCTCGTTCTCCAAAACGGCTGGATTTACCGGTACACGTTGCGGTTATACCGTCATTCCGATGGATTTGGTATCAGACGACGGTACGGTACTAAACAAACTGTGGCTCCGTCGCCAAACAACGAAATTCAATGGTGTTCCTTATATCGTGCAACGAGGTGCCGAAGCTGTATTTTCCCCTGAAGGTCACAAACAAACAAGAGAAGCTATTTCTTACTATTTAGAGAATGCTAAAATCATCGGCGATACACTTGATAAATTAGGTATTGGCTATACGGGTGGGAAAAACTCCCCTTACATATGGATGAAATGTCCGAATGGTATGAAATCTTGGGAATATTTCGACTATCTATTAGAGACCGTGAATGTCGTTGGTACACCAGGTTCTGGCTTTGGTGAAAACGGAGAGCATTTCTTCCGCTTAACATCGTTCGGAAGCCGTGAAAATGTTATTGAGGCTACTAAACGTATTGCCGCTATGAAATAAGAAAAATATTTATTCAATAGAAAACAAAACGAATGGCGGGGCATATGCCCCGCCATTCGTTTTTATATGTAAGGCTAAACAATCAACCATTCGCCCATTTCTTACACTGCTCAATTCTGGCGCCATGAGGATTATCGCCATGCTCTGGATCACAAGAGTATTGACTTAGAATCTCACAGGGAATATTCGGACATTGTCCGCAATGTACAAAACCTTTATCTTGGCAACAAACAGCAACTGGACACTCGCCATGAAATGGATGACCGCTTGTTTCGATACACCCTTTACAATTATGACTCTCTTTATAAGAGCAACCTGTGCAATGTAGACCACATCTTGAATCAACCATACATTTTCCTCCTTTCATAAAAAGCCTGTAACCATAATGGTTACAGGCTTTTTTCTATTCTATCTTACATATGCGCAACAATTTTATGATCTTTATGATCGTCAAAAATAGCAAAGGAATTACCCTCACATAACTTGCCATCAACATATAACTCTTTGACACCTTTTTGATTGCCGTTCGGATTTTCGATGGTCATATAATACGTGCTTCCTTTATACACACGTTTCAATTCGCAGGATTTCCAATCTGACGGAATACAAGGATCAATCGTAACAGTATCGTATCCAGGGAAGAATCCCATGGTATATTGCGTAATAGCGCGGAACATCCAGCCAGCAGTTCCCGTTACCCATGCAAATAAAGTCTGTCCCTTTCTGGGATTATCAGGTCCGAAATACATATTCGTCAGCGCATATGGCTCACATCCCGAAAGGTCTGAGCTGTTTTCGTCGCTATCCGGGAAAATTTTCAGCATCGTTTTATAGGCTTCATTTCCTCGTCCGCTCACGCAATCCGCTACAATTTTAAAGGTACCACCATGACAATACGGCGTACCATTCTCCCAAATTCCCGGCACAAAACTGGTCAATCGACCGATTTGGTCGTTAAATTTTGTATAAGTCGGATACAACGTTAATGGTCCATATGGTGAGTCTAAGAGAGTATCTAATGTTTGTAGACATTTATCCTTTCGGTCACCGGTTGCAATACCCGCTAAGATAGCCCACGTCTGCGAGTTTAGGTATACTTTGCCTTCGGCTTCCGTATGGCTTCCCACTTTTTCATCTAAATCGTTAATAGCGGCTAAATACCAATCGCCATCCCAAGCTTTTTCATTGATGGCTTTTCCGATTTTTTCAGCACGTTCTAACATTTCTTTCTCAAGCGCTAAATCCTTAAGCGCTACTTTTGCGATTTCTGCCATTTCTTTTAACGCTAAATGCAAGGCAATAGACGTCCAAACACTTTCGCCTTTTCCTTTAAGACCTGTCATGTTAAGCGAATCATTCCAGTCGCCCTCTAAAGAGTGAACCAATCCGCGCGCACCCAAATCTTCTGATGATCGACGGAGTGCTACTAGGGTATGCTCTAAAACAGTACCTTCTCCTTCGTCAAAATAAGGGACAACTTCGTCTAAAATACTGGTATCGCCAGTTTCTTTCATATAGCCATTTAGTGTCAGTGGAATCCAAATAGGCGCATCCGAATAAATGTGGAAAGTAACCGGTAGCCAACCTCTTTCGCAAGTGCCGTTCGCATATTCATAACGGAGCGTCTCTAAAATTTTCCCTCTCGCTAATTTTGGATTAAACGCCGCAACTGCCCACGCATCTTGAAGCTGGTCACGAAAACCTTTGCATCCGTCACGACCAATTTCTGCGCAAAGCTGTACCTGTTGTTTAAGCCATTGATTACCGAAGCAGTTAACTTTTTCGTCTGGCGTTTTGACGACGATATCGCCCGTCATTGCTTCTTTTTCTGCTAATAGATTAGCAAATTCCATCTCAATAGCTTTTGGAGTAAAGAGTAATTCTTTTACCATGTCTTTTGCCGTATCATCTTCGTTGGTTGAGCCAATTAATACATGAAACGATTTTGTCTCCCCAGGCTCAAGCTCCCATGTATGTTCCAAAACACCCACCATATATTCGCAAGCCGCTAAACTGTTACTGCATTTGCCTTTTTCCACTACCTGCGGCATACGAATGTCACCATAAACGCCCATAAAAGCATCTTTACTGGTATCAAAACCGGTTGGTTTGCAATCAGATGCCATAAACGCATCATACCAATCATGCGGTTTTTCCATGGCATCGTTGTTACAAACCAAAAGATTCTCATCTTCATAATAGCGGCCATAAACGTAGGACATATAGTCACTGTAACGTGTATAACCCTCTAACTGAAACTCAACAAATGAGAACGTACGAATGTTCTTTTTTTGCTCACTTTGATTTGTTAGCGTAATCTGCCAAATTTCACAGGGGAAACGTTTTCCTACAAATCCGCAGATAGCTGCCTTTACGCCATGACAAGTACTCTCGACTTTGGAGTAACCCAATCCGTGAATACATTTATAATCTTCTACTGGTGTTTTAGCAGGAAACCATCCAGGATTAAACACCGTATCATTGTCCATATCTTTGATGTAGAAATAGCGATTACCATCACGAATGACAGAACAACGTCCTTTGTCATTTGAATCAATGTACGTCATGGCTTTCGCGCCATATGCCCCATTTCCTCCACCAGTCTGATTGACACCAGATAAAATATGATCGTTCCATAGATAGTTCAACATGGGCCTTTTTGTTTGCGGCGTGTCGAATTGATATTCTTTTTCACCAATAAATTTTCCAAATGTGCTCATTAATCCTTGTCCTTTCTAACAGGTGCCTATAAAATCACAAAACTATGCCATCTTATAACACCATTTTAAAATATAAGTCTCATTAAAATTATATGTTAAATCGGGCAATATTACAAGAGATTTTGACAGAAAGTTTTGTGGATGTATCAAGATATGGTTACAGCTAAAGATTTAGAGTCGTCTTTATGTATAAACAAAAAAGCAGACAACTGTTTGATGTTACCACGCCAGTTGTATTTCTATCAATTTGTCTACACGAATACTTCCATTTTATTGCCATTTGTACTAAAAAAGAGCGGGGAATTGTCCCCGCTCTTTACAATTACATTATTTGAAACAGATGCGCTTCATTATGAATCCATGTCTATGCTGAATAGGATTTATCATAAACAACGCTAATCGTAACTTTACTGCAATTATCATATCTCAGTGATGGAACAAATACGGTGTAGGCACCTTTTGTATAGACAAAAAAGTTAGCACCTTTGACCATACTCGTTGTTTCAGAAAAACCAAGCTCGGTTAATAAATTGGTGTAGTACACCCAAAAGTAAGTGCTATTTGGCATGATGGATGTATTATATTGATAATAGCTAACGGTATTATTTCCCTCTTTTATCGTCGATGTTTGAGCAGAACGCCCATAACCAGAACATGCACCAAAATCGGGAAGTTTATCGTAGTTTAAATAGCCAGCGGCTCCGTTATCCTGATCCTTGTATTGATAACAAGCAAATTTATCAGTATGATCATAGTCAAAAATGCAAACCGTATTCGTATAATTATTCCATACAACTTTAGCATTAAAACATTTGGCTATATCTCTAACAGAAACGAATACAGTGGATCCAATAAATATAGGGGGAGTCATCGTATCGGCTGTATCATTTATGTACATGGTTTTACTATTCGGGTACATAACAAGTTTCATATCCTCTTTCGTAGCAGAAATAGCGTCTTTAGAGCTATCATAGGTTACTGTTGCCCCCAGCGCCTCTAATATAGCTCTCGCGGGAACTAACACACTACCATTTTTCATTTGCGGCTTAACTGAAAGGCTTAATTCGTTTCCGTTAATGACAACATTTATAGTAGAATCTGCATGAGCAGAAGCGGGTGTTGGCATTATGAATAAAACACACAAAACGATTGATAAAACAAGACTAGTTACTTTTTTCATGACAATTCCTCCTTCGTGAATATGACTGTACATTTTTTTGAATATCCGTAGCATAATCATCAGCAAACTGAATGGTTAAGCCATTTTTGAATGATGTGTAGATTAGTTTGTGCTAGAAAAGCTACGTTGCATTTCCACCGCTAGGTGGCTTCCTTGTAGCAATTTTGATTCTATCACAAATTAATAGGATGCGCAATATTTCACTGATAAATTTTATGTGAAATGTATTTCAGAGCAGTCTACACATATTCATCTATTCTATTACTGCATCATTCTACCCTATTTCTCAAAAATTCTATTCTGCTTTTAAGTCTATCCTTTTGCCTATAAGCCCTACAAACGCTCCCTGTGACACTTCCGGTGCTTCTTCATGTGCAAGGAGCCATTTATTGCATCCCATGCACAGTCTGTCCTCGCCTATATTCTTTAGCCCTACCGGCTTTTCTCCATTTGTTCCCCTAGGCAGAACGATCATGACTCTAAATCCTTGATCTTCCCCAGCACCGCACGGTGCATAATGTAATGTCGTTGCGAATAATTCAACTCCCGTACCGGCTGGCAATAAAAAGGCTTCAACTTTTTCGGTATATAATGTATAATCTTCCAAATCAGCCTGATGAGCCAGTAACAGAATACTGTCATCCGCCGCTATATTTATCTCGCTATTTCTATGGTATTCTAAACAATTAAGTGTTCCGTTTGTTCCATTGCAATAGCCAATCTGAATCGGTAACCCTCCAAAGCCTCTGTTTTGAAGCTCTTTTGCAACAGGTAATGCTTCTAATTTGGAATCTGTTGCTACATAGACGAAATCGCCCTCTGGTTTAGGACTAGAATCTATGAGTGTTTGCAGTAGCTTCGTAAAATCATAGCCTTCTAACACCTGCCCATATCTTTTAAATGCTTTATCAAAAACGGAATGAATTTTCATGTCTTTTCCCTCCTTGTATCATAACGGCTGACATATCAATCAGTCGAAAACGGTTTCTTCTACTTCACTCAAAATAGGTATAGACGGAAATGCTCCCTTTCTAGTAACCGCAATGGCAGATGCCCTAGAAGCCATATCGAGTGCTACGGAAACATCCTGCGTCTTTAAAAGTGTACTGACGAAATATCCCGTGAACGTATCTCCTGCCGCTGTCGTATCAACAGCTTTTACGGGATAGATACCTCTTCGTAAGGACTTTTTGCCATCTGTATACCAAACGCCTTCTTTTCCAAGGGTCATGACAATTGCTGCTAAGGGATAGAGTCTCCTTAGCTGCCGCATACATTCTTCTATATTAGCCTTTCCTGTCAGTGATTCTGCCTCTACCTCGTTTACCAATAAAAAGGTCGCTTTTGACAACATATTCTCCGTTATTTTATCATTCATCGGAGATGGATTGAATACAATCTGCATGTTCTTGGCATATGCCTGTTCCACAATATAGGAAAGACAGCTTATTTCGTTCTGCAGGACGATCATATCTCCCTGCCCAAAATCCTTTAGAACATCATCCACATACTCCTCCATTATCATCTGGTTGGCACCACCATAAAGAATGATACGATTAGCGCCGTGCTGATCCACTTCAATGATAGCATTTCCTGTAGGGGTATCCGCCATATTTAGATACGATGTATTTATCCCAACGGATTCACAGAGTTCCTTTAAAAACACGCCATCTTCTCCAATAAGGCCGGCATGATATACCCTACTACCAGCCCTAGCCAACGCTACTGACTGATTAAACCCCTTTCCTCCAGAATTTTTCGTAACACCAAGAGACGAAATTGTTTCCCCTGGTTTCACAAACTCTTCCACCGCATAAACAAAATCAATGTTTAAAGATCCAAAATTCAAAATCTTCACATTTTACATCTCCTCTATAAACTTAGGCTCATCTTCTTTATCTTTCCATGTATATAACAAATTATAATACAATTCTTTTAAAATGAGTCAACTTTTACTTGAAAGCCTTTGTAGTGCGTAAGACTTCCATTGAAGTTAGAGAAACCTATCTGTCCATATAAATACGGCTTCGTTTCATCCTTATAGCTCATTACTTCTCTATCATCCACATAAACCCTAAATTCATTTTCCAGAGCACAAACCTTTATGACATAAGCCTGATTATTTTGCCATGAAAACTCCTCTTCATGAAGAGTGTCATATCCGTTGCAGTTCTTATATAGTGCAATTTTATTATGAGGAGCAAAGCCTACAGCATAGGACCGGATTGCACCCTGAACTCTGAAGTTAATGTTATGGTTTTCTCCTGATTTAGGTATAACTATAGCTTCAAATGAGTAGTCTCTCCAGTAGTAATCTCCTGTATAACTCTCTGCTGGCTCCCCGCTGTAGCTGCCGCTCAACTCTCCATCCTCCAAAGTCCATGTACCTCTAAGATAAGTCATCTGGCTTACCATTATATGAGATTCGTGCCATACGGGCCAGTCTTCCATACGCTCTTTTGAAAAATCGATGGAATAACATGCTTGACCACTCAATCTCATATCATCCAAATATACAATATAGCTGAATTCTCCACCGCCGTTTAAATTCTTTAACGGCAGATATTCGATACCTGCCTCCAGAATTAATGCATTATCCAAAGTCGGAATGTGATAAGTGAGTTTTGTCCACTCTCCGAACTTTAACATGCTTCTATCTCCATAATATCGTTTTCCTGAATTTCTATCTTTGACATATAGGCTAGCCGCAATTTCAATCCCTTGACCTTCCGGTGCCATAACCCAAGCTTCCACAGTTTGTCCGGGATATAGTACTGGCGAAAAATCAGGATAGTATCGGCAGTCATTAAAATCTTCTGGCCTGTAATATGTTTGATAGAACACTCTTGTATCTGTTTCCACCTGCGCTTTTACCACCGTTATCTTCAAGGAATGCTTACCGCTATGTGCCACTTCGGTAGTATTTTCAAATAAAATTCTGGAATTAATCCCCGTTCCAGTATTAGAATCTGCACGGAAAGAGTGTGTTGAATCGGGATATTCAAAGTGAAAGTACCGATCCTTTGATTTTAATATTTCTTTCCACTCCGCAGGTACCTCTTCTCCAGCAACCTTGTATCCAAGGTTAGCGGTATAGCTTACAAGTGCAGGAATATCCCATATGTTCAGTGAACCAATGACACTTGATGTACACAGGAAATCATGTATTGGTTCTATCCAGGATTTATCAATGCCATTAAGTCCGACCATTGTTCCTAAAATCGAGCCCACATTTCCTACATTGCAGTCGGTATCCCATCCACACATATTACAGATATTGATTGTTTTTGAAAAATCGCCCTGTCCATACAACATGGATAGTATCATGGCAGAAGAATTTGGAATGATATGACAATTGCCTGGATACAAGTGATATCCAAAATTCTCTTTTACATAATGGAAGGCCTTTCTCCAATCATTCGGATTACGATGATAAAACTCCGTCACTGCATTTACCATACGGGCATATTCGCAGCCCATTGGAATGGTTGATAATCCGATTTTTATTACCTTTTCAATATCCTTTTCTACAAAAGCTGCCGCGATACAGGCTGCAACAAACATTCCTCCATAAATTCCATTTTCCCCATGAGTAACGCTGGCCATTTTTTCCGCATATTCTGCAGCTATGTAAGGTTTGCCTGGATTAACAAATCCCCATACATCGCTAAATATCTGACCTCCTATTTGTTCCGCAGCAGAAGATCCATTCTGCTCAACTGACCCTGAATGCGGCGCCATAATGCCTGCTTTCAGGTTTAAGTAGGCAGCATGCTCCGTCGATTCTCCCCACCAGAAGAATCCGTGTTCATCTGGTGCATAGTTCAAAGCAGTCAAGCCCATCTGCTCTGCCGTTATTTCCCTGGTAGGTGTGTAGTCCTCCAGCGCCCTTACAAAGAAGATAGGTCCATTTGTATCATCATCTGCAGCAAAATTTTTATAGTTATATAAATACGTTGTCATTTCACCAAACACTTTTTCCAGACGCTCATAGCTCCAACCCTCAACATATGCACCGTAGCGTACTCCTATGATTTTTCCATACCAACCTGCGTATAATTTCTCTATATAATTCTTAGAAGTGAATTGATTCACCTATTAAATCCTCCTTTAGTTTAACGTGAAACTAACTTTATAAAATTTAAACATGACACTTATCATTTGGTTTTAGTTTGGTTTTTTTACCTTTGTTTACATTATAAGTATTAACATTTTTGATGTCAATATAATATTTCATATCATGCACAAACTGTCTGAAACTTTACTTCCTAATAGTTTTTTCTTCATTTGTAAGTTTTGACTTCTTATTTTCCACTGGTAAGACCTTCTAAAACAAAAAAAGATGGCTATGATGTACCTGAACTCAGGTATAAACATAGTCATCTTTTTTCTCATTTTAAAAGTATTACTCCCATTCAATCGTAGCGGGGGGCTTGGTTGTGATGTCATACACCACACGATTGACGTGTTTTACTTCATTAAACGCAGTCACATAGCCATTTCTAGCAATTGGCGGTTATGAGGTTTCACGTTTAAGGGGTTACGATTTCTATTTGCATCATATCACATATCGGAATGATTTTCAACCTTTTTCTCTAGCTTATGTTCTATATTGTCAACTAAATTTCGTTCCCCTTGTTCATCTTTAATTCTCTGTAATTCAAGAGCAGTATTAACCGTATAAGGTGACTTATCAATGATAGTTTGTTTACTAATTGCACCCATATCATACTGTGTTTTTAATTCATTCATCATGCTATTGGTATCTACTGGACGATTGACACTAAAAGTAATATCAAGGCTATCAAATGTATCTTCGTCAAATGTTACCTTTTGCAGTACGAGTAGTTTCCTAATATACGCAAATCTCTTATACATGCCCTCTTTAATCACTTGAATCATTTGTTTTGCCTTATTATCCGTTTGAGAAAATAGCAATTTCAAACTAATTTCAGATACATTGGCAATGTTACCCTGTCCTATTACGCTGGCAGGTACACTAGCAACCGCATATAATTGTTGTGTTAAACTATCCAATAGCAATTTAATGTTGTTATAGTCCATCTGTGCCGTAACATATTTAAAGTCACCACCATCTTCAAGGTTTAATGTAGCACCGCAAATATCTTTAGGAATACTATCTGTGATTCTCTGCCCCATAGATACACCTAGAGGATTCATTGACAATGTATTAATAGCATCATCTAACTTGCTTAGTAAGGTTTCAATCTGATTCATAATAGGCATCAGGTCATTTAGCGCACTATCACCAAAGAAGTTATATTCTGATTTATCTAAACTTGCATAATGGATTGGCAATCCTGTCAAATTAGCATACTCATTTACAAGAATGTTATCTTGATATACTTGTACCATCGTAGGTGTATAGACAATATAATTCTTATGAGCATTTTCAATATCTTCCCAATACTCCACAAACGCAACATAGTTCTCTTGTTCGTCATACACAGGATAAGAATCTTCATTTGCTATAACCTTGCTCTTGATAATTCCATTATCGGAATAAATATACTCAAAAGCGTTCCCATACGTATATAAATCCTCTGCAATCTCATAATCTGCCTTTGTATACATGCCTTTTTTGTAAATGCTATTATATCTCTTTACAATTTCCTGTTCACCTGTAATGGATATAGGATTACCTACCACATAAGATGCGTGAAAATTTATAAGAGATTTCAGTGTATTCAGAATAATTTTAGCGGTTGTATAAGTTTCTTCCTTAAATTTAAAATCTTTTCGTTGCAATACTTTATGTAAGCGCAATAGATACTGCTTGATTTCTATTACATTGCTAATACGTTTCATATGTTCTGTTTTATCTATTTCGTCTTGAAACCAAAATTCATTAGTTGTATCCATCATATCACCCTTTCTTAAATATAATTTACGCCTGATTTCATACCGACAATAGCCATAGCAAATGACATAACTAAATCATCATGATAACCTACTGTGGCTTCCATCTTGCCATCTTTGAATTGAAACATTTTCATTTCTGACAATAAATCTTTACTGTCGATAACTATCTGATTTGTTTCAAATAGTTCTACAAAGTCATTTATCATAAGGGGTTTAGTTTTAGGATTTGTAACAAAACCAACCTTTTTCATGGCTCTGCCCCTTACGTCATAATCTTTGTATTTATACATATTGGAATATTTATAATCATTCTTTAGCTTGTCCACAACTGTATGACCTGCGCTCGCTTTTTCTACACATAATAGTGCCTTGTTGAAGTAAATACCTATATCATTGACTACCTCGGCATACTGGAATGGTTTAATTTTATTGCTCTTAAACTCGGCAACCTGTATTCCATCACTAGATAATACTTGCAAAGCACTGAAATCTTGCCCTAATCCCTCACCTGTATCGACACCTACATAATACTTTTTCCCTTTTTTAGGCGTATCCCATAATGTAAGTTCATGCCCCAACCACGGTATTAAGCTAACTGGCAATCCTAATGGCTTGGTATTAATAGACTTGACTTCATCAATATATTGCAATCTCTCATGTATCAATTTAGGTGCAAAAATATTACTACCCGTACTGATAAAGGCTTCAATAGGATTAGCAGGAAATTCCTGCGCAAAAGATGATTCACTACTATTTGCAATCTTTAATCTGCGCCATACTAATTGTTCCATGCTTGCGCCTTGTGCCTTTAAAGCCTTTTCAACATCTGTCAATTCATCATCCGTTGGTAATTTACCATG
>Ga0183100_1000123_pt1 | contig 101829 bp, 80 predicted proteins | sample Biomet2_FD_127789 | JGI IMG/M metagenome (GOLD analysis project Ga0183100, IMG submission 127789) | Microbial communities from bioreactor (seeded with anoxic lake sediment) at LBNL, California, USA - Biofuel metagenome 2 | ecosystem: Engineered > Bioreactor > Anaerobic > Unclassified ... | reverse complement strand
GTGCTCGAGTGTGGCGAGAGCTCCAACGCCCGCTCCGTCGGCCCGTCTTCCCGCTTTTTTGCGGGAAGACGGCACTCCTCCGCCTGTTTTTGCAGGAGGTGGGTTTGCGGGGTGCAAGACCGTTGCAAGAACGACCCGGTAGCTCTGCTTGCGTGGAGATCGATAAAAGGGCTTGGCAGGCTTTCTGAACGTTCCCGGCGGTCTGGCGCGGGTTCCCTTGTTTGGGTCATGCCCGGCGTGCGGCTCTTAACGGCTCGCTGAGGGATCAGGATTCCGCCGCAAACTGTTTGAGCGTGGCGATTTCCTGCGGCCAGAGCTCTTCGTTGGGGGTTTCGAGGATGAGCGGGATGTTGTCGAACCGGGGGTCGCCCATCAGGCGGCGGAAGAAGCCGATCCCGAGTTCGCCCTCCCCGATGCTGTTGTGCCGGTCGAGGCGGCCGCCGAGAACACTTTTCGAATCGTTGATGTGCATTCCCTTCAAATACTCGATGCCGATCAGCCGTTCGAAGTCGGCGAAAGTCTTTTCGTATCCTTCCTCGGAGACGAGGTCGTATCCGGCGGCGTAGGTGTGACAGGTGTCGAGACAGACGCCCATCCGGCCCGGCCGGTCGGTCAGCTCCAGCATGGCGGCGATCTGCTCGAAGGCGAAACCGACGTTGGTCCCCTGCCCCGCGGTGTTCTCATAGACCGCGCAGACGTTGGGAACGGCGTCGATCGCTTCGCGGACGCATTCCGCGATCAGCTTGAGCTCCTCTTCGAGCGTGACCAGTTTCAAGTGGCTGCCGGGGTGGAAGTTGAGTTTCACCAGCCCGAGCTGGTCGCAGCGCTTCATCTCGTCGACGAAGGCGTCGAAGGAGTGCTTCCGCTTCTCCGGGTCCGGCTGGCCGAGATTGATGAGATAGGTGTCGTGCGGGAGGATGTATTCCGGCAGGAAACCGAACTTTTCGCAGTTGGCGCGGAACGCGGCGGCCGACTCCTCCGAAATCGGCGGCGCGCTCCACTGCCGCTGATTCTTGGTGAACATGGCAAATGCGGTTGCGCCGATCGCCCCCGCGTTCAAGGGCGCGTTTTCCACGCCTCCGGAAATGCTGACATGAGCGCCGATATACTTCATGGACTCCTCCTCTTCGTGCTGAAACCGCCGATTCCGTCCGGGCGGCCTGCCGCCGGGCAAAAAACCGGTGAAATAGAATGCACCGGCGATTGCCGAAACGGGAATCCGATGCTATTTTAATAGACAATACAGTGGGGTTTTTTGCAAATGAATTCGTGGGCAAAGCTCAAAAAGTTTTTCTGGTTTTTCGCTAAACTCGCCATCGCGGGAGGCATCGTCGGCTACCTGGTCGCCCGCAATCCGGCCGAAATCGCGCAGGGGTTCCGGTCGTTCGATTACAAATGGCTCGCCCCGGCGCTGGCGATCTACGCCTCCCACATGCTGGTCTGCTCCTGGCGCTGGCTGCGGCTCACCCGGATGCTCGATGTGGAACTCTCTCCGTTTGAAGCGCTTTCGCTGACCATGCAGGGATATTTCTTCTCGCTGGTCATCCCCGGCGGCGCGATCGGCGGCGACGTGGTCAAGATGGGCGTGCTCTCGAAGCGGTCCAAAGCGGGCAGCAAGATGGAAGGCGCGTTCACCATCCTCATGGACCGCATCACCGGCATGATCGCGCTGTTCACGCTGGCGCTGGCGCTGCTGGTTCCGGCCATTCCTCTGCTGATGAAGGTCGAGTTGCCGCAGCTCGCGCTCAACGACGCCATGCGGGAAGTCGGCATTATCGCGCTCGCCCTCCTCTGCGTCGCCGGGCTCGGCGCATCGTGCGTGATCTTCTTTCACCGCTGGATCGAGAAAATTCCGCCCTTCGGCAGACTGATGCACTGGGGCGACCGGATCACCCACGGCATGGTCACCCGCCTGACCGGGGCGACCGACAATTACGCGAAACAGTGGAAAGAGCTTTCGCTGTTGACCGTGATCAGCGTCTTTTTCATCCACCTGATGACGGTCGCCGCCTACGCCTGCCTGATGGCCGGGCTGGGGCTGCCGATTCCGGTGCTGACGCTGGTGGCGGCGGTGACCATCGGCAACATCGCCGGGCTGATTCCGCTCTTCCCGGGCGGCATCGGCGGGCGCGACGTGGTGACCATCACCATCCTCGTGGCGGGCGGAATCGCGGCGGGAGACGCCAAGACCGCGCAGCTGCTTTACACCGGCATGGTGCTGTTCTTCAACCTGGTGGGCGGACTCTTTTTCCTGCTTGACCCGGGCCGCAAACATACCGAGGAAATTCTCAAACAGGAAATGGAGGCGGTCAATGAGTGATTCCGCCAAAACGGTTACGCCCCCGGCCAACCGCTTCCGCAACGCGCTCGACAACGGCGAATTCGTGCTGCTGATCGAGAGTCCGTCGCCGAGCCTCTCGAACGACCCGATCGCCGCCGGGGAACGGCTCGCCGCCCTAGAAAAAACGGTGCTTGCGATCGACGGCGTCAACGCCGCGCTGGCGGTGACCGACCGCTATCTCACGCTCGACGCCTGGCGCGCGGTCGAATACGCCAACGCGCTCAGCGAAGAGAATCGCGACCGCCATGTGATTTACCTCTCGGGGCGGAACACCACCTCCGAAGAGATCTCCCAGCTCGCCGACGCGGCGGCCAAGAGCCGCCTCTTCAACGTGATCCCGGTGAGCGGCAACGCGATTCCGGGCGACTCGGTCCGCGAGTGCCGCAAACGGATTTTCAACGAAAGCGTCGGCGTGGTCCGCGATCTCGCCGTGCAGAACCGGCCGTTCTTTCTCGGCGGCACGGTCAACCCCTACCAGTACACGCCTTACACGCTGACCGGGCAATATTTCAAGCTGGTCCGCAAACTCAACGCCGGAGCGTCGTTCGTCGTCGCCCAGGCGGGGTGGGACATGCTCAAGCTCCAGTCGCTGCGCTGGTATTTCACCGGCCGCAGCCTGTACTACCCGATGATCGCGCGGCTGGTGCTGCTGACGCCGAACATGGTCGAAAAGATCCTGGCCGGGGAGTATCCGGGCATCAATATTTCGCCGGACTTCCGCAAGATCCTCGAAAAGGAGCTGCGTTACTCGCTCAACCAGTTCGAGGCGGCGCAGTACCGGCGGCTCGAACTCCAGGCGGCGGGCTGCCGTCTGCTCGGGTACAGCGGAATCCAGCTCGCCGGCGCTGAGACGCCCGCGCGCGCCAAAATCGCGGCGGAGCGGATCGGCAACGCGCTGCGCGAATTCAACAGTTTCGAAAGCTGGATCGAAGAGTACAACTCCTATCTGGCCCGCGCCGAAATGTCGCCGTTCTCCCACAGCTTCTATCTTTACGACCGCACGCTCAGCCGGCCGTATCCGGCGAAGGAACAGCCGGAAGCGCGGGATTTCGGGGAGCCGGAGATTTCGTCCGGCGAAAAATTCCTGTTCCGGCTGCGGAAGTTCCTGTTTCCGCGCGCCGATCTCCGCCGGGCCGACGCCGGGCGGCTGCTGAAAGGCGTATTCGCCTCGTGCCGCGGATGTTCCAACTGCCGATTGCCGAAGACGCAATTCGTCTGCACCGAGGGCTGCCCGAAACGGCTGGCCAACGGTCCCTGCGGCGGAGTGCGGCCGCACGGGGAGTGCGAAATCGGGTCGGGCGAATGCGTCCACAGCCGGATCGTCCGCCTCGCCTGCTGGAACGGCACCCTGCCGAAGCTGGAGGAGGGCATCCTCGACTCCGGCCGCAACGACTGAACAACAACTCAACCATTGAGGAGACGATAAACCATGGCTGAACTTCTTCCTTTCCACGGCTTGATTCCGACGGTCGAACGTGCCGCGCAGGTGGCGGCGGTTCCGTACGATGTGGTAAACACCCGCGAGGCCGCCGAGCTGGCCAAGGGGAATCCCTATAGCTTCCTGCACGTGTCGCGCCCCGAGATCGATCTCGAATACGGCGTCGACCTGCACGACGACAAGGTCTACCGCCAGGCGGGCGAGGCGTTCCGCAAGCTCTGCCGCGAAGTGCCGCTGACCCCCGACGCCGGGAAACACCTCTATCTCTACCGGCTCAAGATGGGCGACCATGTCCAGACCGGAATCATCGGGGCCGCGTCGGCCGCCGAGTACACCGCCGGAATCATCAAGAAGCACGAGAAGACCCGGCAGGACAAGGAAGACGACCGCACCCGCCACGTGATGGAGCTGCGCAGCCACACCGGCCCGGCCTTCTTCACCTACCGCGGCCAGAGCGACATCGACGCCATCGTGGAGAAGGAAGCGGCGAAACAGCCGCTGTTCGACTTCACCGCGCCGGACGGCATCCATCACACGCTGTGGCGGATCGACGAATCGGTGAGCAAGACCCTCGCCGCGTTGTTCCGCAAGGAAGTTCCGGTCTTCTACATCGCCGACGGCCACCACCGCAGCGCCGCCGCGGCCCGCACCGCGGCCGAATGCGCGCCGAAGAACCCGAACCACACCGGGGCGGAGGATTACAACTACTTCCTCACCGTGGCGTTTCCCGCCGACCAGCTCCGCATCCTGCCCTACAACCGGGCGGTGCGCACGCTGAACGGCCTGACTCCGGCGGCGTTCCTGATGCAGATCGGCGAGAAATTCAAGATCTCTCCGGCGAAGGACGGCGAAGTGGAGCACACCGGCGAATTCAAATTCTACATGGCGGAAGAGTGGTACCTCGCCCGTCCGAAATTCGACGTTTCGAAACTCGACGTGATCGGGCAGCTCGATGTCAGCATCCTGCAGGACAACGTGCTCGCACCGCTCCTCGGGATCGACGACCCGCGCACCAGCAAGGAGATCGACTTCATCGGCGGCATCCGCGGCACGAAGGAGCTCGTGAAGCTGGTCGATTCGAAGAACTACGCGATCGCCTTTTCGATGCACGCCACGACGGTCGAGCAGCTGATGGCCATCGCCGACGCGGGCGGGATCATGCCGCCGAAATCGACCTGGTTCGAGCCGAAACTGCGCGACGGACTCGTTTCGCACAACTTCTAGAGAGGCGGGAATATGGGCGGCGAAAAAACCGACTGGCCGGGGAAACTCTCCGACTGGAACGGCTTCCGGCGGCATGACTTCCAAATCGACGGAATCAACTGCATCCTGATCGAGCCGGAAGGTGCTCCGGCGGACGGCAAGCTGTGGTACTGGCGGGCGCGCTTCTTCGGCGCGTTCCCCTACCCCGACCTGGCGCTGCTGAAACAGGGCTGGCACGTCGCCCACATCGACATCGAAGAGCTGTACGGCTCGCCGGAGTCGAACCGCCGCTTCGACCTGCTCTACAACTTCATGACCGCGCACGGATTCGATGCGAAGACGGTTCCGGTCGGCTACAGCCGGGGCGGGCTCGATGTCTACAACTGGGCGCGGAAGAACATCGAAAAGTGCCATTGCCTCTACCTGGACAACCCGGTCTGCGACTTCAAGAGCTGGCCGGGCGGCAAAGGGGCGGGTCCGGGCGACCCGGAAGCGTGGAAACGCTGCCTCGCGGCCTGGGGCTTCAATGAAGACGAGGCGATGAAATTCGGGGGCAACCCGGTGGACGACCTCGAAGCGCTGGCGAAGTCGGGCCTGCCGATCCTCCACCTCTGCGGCGACGCGGACGAAGTGGTTCCGGCCGAGGAGAACACGATGAAGCTGGAAAAACGGATGCGCGCCCTCGGCGGAAAGTTCAAAGTGATCTACAAACCCGGCGCGCTGCACCACCCGCACTCGCTGGAGAACCCGCAGCCGATTCTCGACTTCATTTTCGATTCGATGAAGCGTTGAGAGCCGCCGTCCGGCCGGGGTTTTCACCCGGCCGCGGACGGACGGCGACAGGAACGGCGCGGGAGCGCGTTCAGCGGTTTTCCAGATAATCCACGCCTTCGATCTTCCACTCGATCCATTTCTGGTCGGGCAGCCAGACGCGGACTTTCCGGCCGCGATACTCCGCCGGAATGGTCAGTTCGGTGCGATGGCGGTCCCCGGCGTCGGCAAACGGAATCACGTAGCACGACTCGGCGATTTTGCGGCCTTCCGGGGTTTCGACCCGGACGGCGAGAGGAGAACCGGCAAAGCTGTTTTTGTCCGGATTCCAGCGCCAGTCGATGGCGATCCGCCCGGATTCCGGCGCGGTCAGCGTGAAGCTGTAGGGAACGCCGACCGAACTTCGCGTCGTGAAAACACGGTCGGCGGAAAGGCGCATCCGGTTCGGGCTGGAGACGCCGCCCCAGCAGTCGTTCTCGAAGCGGACCTCGGCAACGACCGGAGTCGCGTCGGGAGCCTTGAGCGCAATCCGGCGGGATTCGAAGGGAACGTTGCCGTAGAGCGTCTCCTCTTTCAGCACTTTGCCTCCGGCGGTGCGCAGTTTCACCGTCGCCCGGTCATTGTCGGCCTTGTACTGCCAGTAGCGGAACCGCCGGATGCGGTGGACATCGAGAGTCACCATCCCGTTCGAATCGGGGGTAATCTCATAGATGAAAGGCGCTTCCGAGTTCCCGCGAAGCATTTTCCCGGAGGAGTGGTAGCTGAAGAAGTAGTCGTCCGGCATCATCGGATTTTCGGCGATTCCGCGACGCGCCATCTCCGCCAGATACGGAGCCGTCCAGGCAACGCTGTTGTCGCGCGAATTGATCGCGAGCAAATGGCACATCAAAGGATCGATGCCGCCGCGCCAAAGGTAGGGCAGATAGCCGGAGTCCCCGGTGAGCCGGCTGACCAGCCCGCCCGAATAGAGCACCATGCCGGCGCGCCCCGCGTTGGCCGAGCCGTCCATGGTCGGAGCCGCGCTGCGGAGCTCCGGCATCGGAGGCGGATTCCCGTTTTTCGCCCGGAACTCCTTCGCCTCGACGAGCAGGCGGTCGAGATACTGCCTGTCGCCGGTCGCTTCGTAGAGACGGTAGAGGCACAGCGCCGCGATTCCGCCGTAGTAGCTGGAGGAATCGGAGACTCCGCCCATCGCATACTGCCGCTCGAACGCGTTGCGGATTTCCGGCAGCCCGCAGAGTTCGTAGATATCGGCGAGGTGAAGCAGCATGCGGTGCCGTTCCCGTCCGCCCTTGTATTGAATCTGCGATTTCTGGATCAGGATCGCCGCCGCGCCGATCGCCTTTTCCAGCGACCTGCGGTCTCCGGTGAGGAGGTAGTGGTCGATCACGCCGGAAAGCCAGAAATGGCCGGTATGGAAATTGTAGGTGAAATTGCTCCAGGCGTTGTGGGGGTGGACTCCGGAAGTCCCGCGCCGGAAGTGGCACTGGTCGACGTCGCGCATGTGCCGCGCATGACGCGCCGCCATGTCGAAATCTTCCGCCAGCCCGGTCTGCAGATACTGCACCCAGAGGTTGCCGACGGCGGCGGTCTCGTGGTTGGCGTAATAGTTCCGCGACCCGAAATCGCCGTAATCGCCGAATCCCTGGAGGAACGGCATGCGACCGGCCTCGCGGTTTCCTTCGTACACCGACTCGATCAGGCGGGCGGATTTGGGGAATTTCCGCTCCAGTTCCCCCATGGGCAGGAAATCGCCGAAGACTCCGGTCGATGCGACATACACGGGGTCGGGCTGAAGCAGGGCGTCCCGTTCCGGCAGCGCTCCGCCGTCCGGGGCGTAGAGGAACTCCATCGTCTCGGAGAACCCGAGCGGAACGTCGAGGTCGGCCACGCCCTCCTCCGGCCACTGGTAGAGCTTCAGCGCCTCGGGCGAAACGGAGACTCCGCGCGGAGCAAGCTCCGAGAAATCCCGGATCAGGAGCCCGGTTTTACCGAACTCGAACCGCCCGGAGAGCCGCTTGCCGGGTTCGACCGAACGCTTGCCGTTTTCAATGCCAAGCACATCCCATTCCGCCTCGCCCTCCCGGGTGTGGCGCTGTACGACGGTGCGGTTCTCACCGGGAACTCCGGGCAGCCGGAGGTAGATCGAGCGGACGCGCTGCATCAGCTGATCGTCAGGCGTGAAATTCCGCTCGAAGCTGTAGGCGACCCGGCAGTAAGGTTTCCCGGCTTCGGCGGTGATCCGCAGCTCCCAGGCCAGCAGGGAAGTGCCGCGCAGAAACACGGTGCAGCTCTCCGGGCCGTTCTCCTGAAGTTCGATCAGCTCCGGCTTGCCGCAATGCTCCTTGCCGTCCGGAGTGACCGCCACGCACCGGAACTGATCCTGGTTCGCATCGAGGCGCAGCCGGAGTTTTCCGGTATCGATCAGGTAGCCGCCGTCGATCGCGGTCGCCAGCGGCGGCCGTTTGTCGTCCCGGGCGGCGCCGCCGTATTTGAGGAGGTAATCGCCGTCGGAACCGGCGCGGAAGACCGCCAGCAGCGAGATGACGCTGCCGTCGACCGGGCGGCGGGCCAGGGCCTCGAACTGGGCGGGAACCGGGTTGCCGGAACGGTCGAGGAGCGTGACGCCCGCGAGGTCGAAAAGCTCGCCTTTGGCGAACGGAATGCCTCCGCGCACAACGCTTTCCGGGCCGGAGACGCCGATGGTTTTCAGCCGGACTTCGCCCTGTTTGGTCTGTTTGCCGATTTTGAGTCCGGGATAGCGCGTCATCGGCAGCGTCTCGTCGACCCGGAACCGGAAACGCGAATCCCGGACCGGGGTGTACTCGCGCGGAGTTTCGGTGTCCTGCTCCAGCTGGACGGCGTCGATGTTGACCGGGGTGGACCCGATGTTGCGGACGACCGCGCGGTAGAGGGCGAGTTCCGCCCCCGCCACCCGTTTTTCCGGGCGTTTCCCGGTGACGAAGAAGCGCTGCCAGCCGGCTCCGGGCTTGACCGTCGCGGTATAGCGCGTGGCGATGCCGCTGCCGTGGTGTTCGAGCAGGACGGGCTGGAGTTCCAGCTGAAGTTCCCCCGGCCCGGCGGCGTGGATTGAGAAGGCCGAGCCGTGGCCGACCTTGTCGAATCCGCACCAGGTGTAGAATCCGCCCGGCTCAAGCCGCAATGAGCGCTTCCCGTCGAACGCCTTGCCGGTGTCGGCCGCATACCCTTTCCCGGCGCGTTCCGCCACATAGTCGCCGAACAGGTCGTAGTTCGGGCGCGGTTCCGGGCAGGTTTCGAATCCGGGGTCGGGCAGCAGATTGACCACCGGCCCGGTATCGTCCAGCCCGGTGATGGCGATCGATTTGACGGTCACCGGGGCCGAAACGCGGAACACCAGCCCTTCGAATTTCGCCAGGTCGTGGAACGGAGCGAATTTCTCGATCGGGATGATGACTTTGAGCGTCCCGCCCTTGGAGGCTTCCGCCGGGACGGCTTCGACCGTCCGGTTGCGCTTGCCGTAACTCAGCCAGTCGACGGCGAAGGGGGTGCGATCGGCGACTTCGATTTCCAGCCTGGCGTTGGCGCCGTCGCCGCGCAGCATCATGGAGTCGGCGTCGCCCCACATCAGCTGAACCTCCCCTTCGGGCAGAAGCTGAATCTGGCGGCCGCCGGCGATGATGTTGAGCCGTGCGGCATTCCATTCGCGGAAACGCCAGGGGACCGCGTCCGCGCCGTACCGGACGGCGGTGCCGTAACCGGTGTTCCACGCGGCGTTGGAGCCGTCCGCGGCGAGCTGCCGGGTTTCCAGTTGGAGGTTCCGGAATTCGGCCGAGGCGGTGTTGCCGTAGCCGGTCGCCGAGTCGATGCCCAGCGTGACCGAATAGGCGTTCTCCGGAATCCGCAGCGAAACGCTGTATTTCCCGAAGTCGGTGGCCTCCGCCGTCTGGACGCGGACGGACCGGGTATAGGCGGCATTGTCCCGCGTCTTGTAACCGATGCTGAGGCCGACGACCCCGGCGCGGCTGGCGGAAAGCTGGCGGATTTCACCGGAGAAGGTCAGCTCTTTGCCGAGGAACTCCCGGACCTCTTTCGCTCCCGAATAGCGCCTGACCAGGGTCTGATTGGTTTTCCCGGCATCCTCGTCGTTGAGCTTGAGGACGCCGTCGCGGATTTCCCGCACCGCGAATCTGGCGTCGCGGTTGGAGAGCTCCCAGTCGGCGGTATCGATTCCGGCGAGCAGGAAGGGAAGCAGCGCCGTCGCCGTCAAAAACAGTTTTTTCATAATGCTTCGACCGTTCCCCAGAAGATTTTTCCTTCGCGCGTTCCGGCGGTCAGGTGTCCGTTCGGCACGTTGCTGAGAACGTTGACGCCGGCGAGGTCTCCGACATGGCCGTCGAGGAAGACTACGTTCGCCCGGTTGTCGTGGCGGGATATCCCGGCCTGCGACACCATCGGGCGGTGGTTGCTGTCGGTGCCGGTAATCCGGCAGGAATTGCCCTCGCCGAGCGGAACCGGTTTGGTGTCGATGTAAACACAGACTTGCGAGGCGAACTTGAAGCGATTCGCCTTTTTGCGGGACAGGTCGGTATTCTGGCCGTAACTGCTCTGGATCGACGACGGGTCCAGCCGGTAAATCTGGTCGCGGTCGAGCGGGCACTCGAAGAGGGCAACCCGGTAATCGCCGGATTTCCCCGTCACGCTGACCAGTTTGGAGGGGATGATTCCGACGTCGACATTCGTCTTGACCCACATCCGGGAGCCGCTGCCGGAGTGGGGCTGAATGATCCCGGCGTTGGAATCCACATAAATCGCGGTGTACGTCCCGATCTGTTTGAGGTTGCTCTTGCATCCGCTGTTGCGGGCGGTGTTGCGGGCCCTGTTCAGGGCCGGGAGCAACATGCTGGCCAGAATCGCGATGATGGCAATCACCACCAGAAGCTCAATCAGCGTAAAGTTTCGATGTCTCATTGTGCAATCCTCAGTTGTTATGTTTGATCGGGAAGGAATTTCGTTCCAGGATGCCGACCGGCAGGAGCTGAACCCGTTCCGCCAGGCTCGCCCGTCCGTGCATATGGTCCCACAGCGAAGCGACGGCGAGCTCGGCAAGTTTTCCGGAATCGACTTTGACGGTGGTGATACCGGGGTCGGCGATGCCGGAGAAGCCGAATCCGCCGAATCCGGCCAGCTTGAAGTCCTGCGGAACCTCATAGCCGTGTCTATGGAGCACGTGGAGAACCTTCACCGCGGTGTAGTCGCAGGAGCAGAGAAACGTTCCGCCCAGCGTTTTCGGGGTGAGATGCGGTTCCAGCGCCCGGGAAATCAAAGGATGGTGATCCACCCGGAAGGGGCCGATGCTGTGAAAATTGTCGTAGGAAATGTTCTGGCCGTAATTGATGTAAGTCACCTCCAGTCCCAGGCTCGCGGCCGCTTTGCGGAAGCCGGCCAGCCTCCAGCGATGCAGCACCTGGTGTTCATGATAGACAAAAAAGAGCGGGCCGCCCTGTTCGGCCGCATTCTGCAGCAGCGTCCGGAATCCGCTTTCGACATCGGGGGAGACGACCGGGAGCTCGGTCTCCTCCGGATTCCCGTCCACGATCACCACGCTGGGGGCGATCTGGCGGAAAAAGCCCAGGTCCTCGAAGTAGTCCTGATAGTTGCCGTCGATCACCAGCCCATCGAATTTGAGCTTGCTCATCAGGTGAACCAGTTCGTCCGGGGTATGGCCGACGCGGGTGAATATCTGGAATTCCAGGTCGTGTTCGCGCACCGCGTTTTCCGTCGAGTAGATGATATCGGTGTAGTAGTGGTCGATCAGGTCGAGCCGCAGCGCCCGCGACCAATGGTTGACCAGACAGATGGCGTTGTGAAGAATTCCGCTGCCCGGCCCTTTGATGAAGGTGCCCTTCCCCTGTTGGCTGACCAGAAGGTTCTCTTCGATCATCAGCCGTACCGCCTTGCGGACCGAGGTGCGCGAGACGTTGAATTTCTCGCAGAGAAGGTTCTCCGAATAGATGGCGTCGCCGATCTTCAACTCTCCGGAAGCGATCTTCCCTTTCAGAAAATTGGCGATTTGCAGGTACAACTTGTCTTTTGCCATAACTTATATCTTTTTTCGTTTATATTTTCAATACATATATTATGAATTACAAAATAAATAAAAACAAGTCGACTTCGAACTTTTTTCCGCTTTTTCTGTTTTCCGGGAATGGCGGCAGAGAGGACAAAGCCGGGAAAACACGACTCAGAACCGGCTCCCGGGGCCATCGATCCGCCACTGTTTCGAAATTCCGGATTGCTGATTGAAAATAATCCATGATTTTGTGTTGAATCCTCTGGAAAAATCGAAAAGTACGCATTATGTTGTATGATGTGATAGTTTTTTCGTATTTTTGCCAGAGGAGTGTCTCATGTTCCATAAATCCAGCCTCAAATTTCTCAGCGAATTCATGAATGCGTCCAGTCCCTCGGGGTTCGAGGAAGAGGCCGCCAAAGTGTTCCGCACCTATCTTGCCGGCTTCTGCGCGGAGGTCAAAACCGACGTGCTCGGCAACACCATGGGCGTGTTGAATCCCGGCGCGCCGCTCCGGGTCATGCTCGCCGGTCATTATGACGAAATCGGCTTCCAGGTGGTCTACATCTCCGAGGAAGGGCTGCTCTACTTCCGTCCCAACGGCGGCATCGACAAGCTCAACGTCCCCTCCACCGAGGTCGAAATCATGACCGCCAACGGCAAGATCCACGGCGTCATCGGCAAGAAGCCGATCCACCTGCTGAAACCGGCCGAGCGCGAGATTCCGCCCGAACTCTCCGACATGTGGATCGACATCGGCGCGGCCGACCGCAAGGAGGCGGAGAAGCTCGTCTCCGTCGGCGACCCCGTCGCCGTCTGCCCGAACTTCCGCATGATGAACGAACACCGCTTCATCACCAAGGGGATGGACGACAAGGTCGGCGCGTTCGTCGTCGCCGAAACCATGCGCGAACTTGCCAAACGCAAGCTCAACGTCGCGGTCTACGGCGTCGGCACCGTGCAGGAGGAAGTCGGTCTCCGCGGGTCGCACACCAGCACCTTCGGAGTCGATCCGCAGGTCGGCTTCGCCATCGACGTCGGTTTCGCCACCGACCTGCCCGATATTCCGAAGAAGCTGCTCGGCGAAATCAAGCTCGGCGGCGGCCCCGAACTCAACCGGAGCTGCGACAACAACGTGGTGCTCGGCCGGATGGTCCGCAAGATCGCCGCGAAGCACAAGATCGCCTATCAGGAGACGGCGGCGCACCGCGCCTCCGGCGGAACCGACGCGGCCCAGATGCAGATGACCCGCGCCGGCGTCGCCACGGCCCTGGTGAGCATTCCCAACCGGTACATGCATTCTCCGGTCGAAATGTGCGACCTGCGCGACGTCGAAGGCGCGGTCAAACTGCTGACCGAGAGCATCGCCGCGCTGAAGGGGGACGAAAGTTTCATTCCGGGAATCGACTGACAGGGAGGGCGCACAGGCAAAATGACACAATCAGAATTGGCAGCGGCTCTCCAACGTCGTCAGCAGACGAAAAAGAACCTCAAGCGGTACATGCACACCCGCAGCTTCAACCAGCTCGCCGGGAAGCGCACGGCGCCGGGCAGCGACCGCCCGGTCAGCCACGTCTTCGCCCAACTGGTGCTCGGCGTTTTCGCACTGGCGGTGCTGTTGACGGGGCTTTATTTCGCATTTTTCTAAGGAGAATTCCTATCGGCCCGTCTGATGACGGGCTTTTTTTCTTGCCTTTTCGCTGCCCCGGGCCTATATTCTCTGACTGAGAGACAATTCAAGCGAAAGGGGTCACATGAAATGGATCGCAATTCTGGCGGCCGCCGCAGGCGCGGCGTTCGGAATCACGGCTACGGCGGAATCGGTTGTCATGCAGGGGTTCAATGACGGTTCCCGCCTGACGCTGAACCCGGCCTGCGCCTCCGTGTCGGCGGACGGGAAAACACTGACGCTCGACAGCATGAATTCACCCGGCGAGTGGAACTGGGCGTTCAAAACCGCGCCCGGCGTGCTCCAGCCGGAAACCAATTACCTGGCCACCTTCGAATACCGGGTGGAGGAGCCGGAACTGAAAAAGAAATTCCTCCACTTCATCTGCCGTCCGCTGAGCGTGAACGACAGCTCACTGGATACGCTCCGGCACAACGAAGGCGCCTCGGCGAAATTTCAGCCGGTGAAACTCAAATTTTTCACGGGAGACGAGAAAAATACTCCGGCGTTCCAGCTCCATCTGTTTCGGCAGTTGAAGGGGGAGATCCGCAACTTCGTCCTGACCGAAACCGGGCGGAACGTCAAGGAATTCATCTCGATCTCCGCCGATCCGAAGCCGTTCACCGGCGAGATCGCGCCGCTCCCGACCGGAGCGGAGGAGTTCGAGGTGGAGCTCCCGCACAACTCCGGCAAAGCGGAGGTGAACGCCGCCGATTTCGGCGTGGCCGAGTCGAATCCGGACAACACCCCGGCGCTCAACAAGGCGCTGGAACACTGCCGCCAGAGCGGCGCCGCACGGTTGAAACTGGCCAAAGGCACCTACCGGATGACTTCCGACCGGGCGATCACGCTGGACGGGATGCGCGATTTCGAATTCGACGGCGGCGGGAGTACATTCGTATTCCAGCGAAAACGGGATTCGGCCTTCTCCCTCCTCAACTGCGAACGCACGCGGCTTCACAATTTCAAGATCGACTGGGACTGGGAGCGCGATCCGCTGGCCAGCATCGTCGAAGTGGTCCGGGCCGACGACAAAAGCGCCGACTTCCGGTTCCTCCACTACAAGCGCTTCCCGCGCCGCGATTTGCGCGTGGCGATCCTCAGCAGCTACGACCCGGCGGTCAAAGCGGTCGGGATCGAAGGCGGACTCACCAAGGCATTCGAATTCTATGCAGGAAAAGCCAAACCAGAGACCGAATGGCTCGACGACAACACGCTGCGCATCACCGCGTCCGGCATGAACGCCTTCAAGCCGGGCCAGCTTTTCCGGATGCAGCATTACTATTACGACCTGCACGGATTCGTGATGAATGACAACCGCCATCTCACGCTGGAGGACATCGACGTCCTCTCCACGCCGGGGCACGCCTTCGTCGTCGGCGGCAAGCAGCAGTACTGGCAGTTCCGCCGTGTGCGCATCGCACCGCCTCCCGGCGATCCGCGCCGGGTCATCACCTGCACGGCGGACCATTGCCACATCGCGCGGTCGCGCGGATTCTTCAAGATGGAGGAGTGCGAATTCAGCCTCGGCGCCGACGACTGCCTCAACGCGCACGACAACACCGTATTCGCCGAGAAGACCGGCCCGTACACCCTGCGCACCCGCAATGCGAGAAAGAATCTTTTCCAGGCGGGCGAACACATCGAGCTGCGCCACGGCGACTACTCTCCCGCCACCGAACTCGGCGCGATCAAAGAGCTGAAGACCGTCGCCGACAAGGGGGGAATCTACGAACTGACCTTCGAGAAACCGATTCCGGACCCGCTGAAGGATGAAGCGGGGTTCGTCCTCTTCGACACCGATTACGGAACGCGCAACGTCATCGTCCGCAACTGTTACTTCCACAGCAACCGGGCGCGTGCGATCCTGATTCTCGCCCACGACGTCACCATCGAAAACAACCGCTTTTTCCACAACGAGCAGGGTGGGATCAAGATCGAAACCGGCTACACCTTCAACGTCTGGAGCGAGGGCTACGGTTCGGGAAACATCGTGATTCGCGGCAACACCTTCGACACGGTCAACCCGCTCGGCGTCGGCAACGACGGGATGGCGCGCGACATCTATATCGGCGTCTACATGAAGACCGACCCCTCGACGGAACGGACCACCTACCCGATCCTGTCGGACATCCTGTTCGAGAACAACACGTTCCGGAACACGTTCGGGCTGGTCGCCTTCATCAGTTCGGCGGACAATGTCACCTTCCGCAACAATACGTTCGAGAATCCGGCGGCGCGAAAGAAGCCCCTGCCCTATCGCGGCGGCTTCTATGTCACCTGCTCCGGCAGGGTAAACATCGTCAACAACTGTTATCTGGAGTCGCCCGACGTGCCGAATCCGGGAGTGACGTTCACGCCGGACAGCGTCAAAAAACTGACCGTGCAGGGAAACACAGTCAGCAGATAAAACGGGTGGGGAGCACGGCGCAATCTTCCGAGATGCGCCCGCTGAGGCGGGAGACAAGAAGCCGTGCGGCCGCCTCCCCGGCGGCGCGGCGCGGCAGCGCCACCGTCGGCCAGGTGGCGAAAGCCAAGCCGTCGCAGCCGATGACCGGGAGGCGCAGCCCCTTCTCCTTCAACACTTTTTCGACATAGGGAACCTGATGGTCCCCGGCGACGAAAAGGGCGTCCGGCATGGTGCGTTCAAGCAAAACGCGCAGGGCGTGCCCCGCCGCCTCGGGGAGCGGACGGGCATGTTCCGCCAACTCCGGATCATAGAGCCCGAGCGATTCGAGCGCATGGCGATAGGCGTTGAACTTGCAGAGCAGCATCGGGTTGTAGGAACTCCTGACCTCGCCTAAGAACGCGATGCGGCGGCAGTTGCGGCTGACGAGGAAGCGCATGGCCTCTCCGATGCCCGGCTCATAGTCGAAATAGACCTGCATGAAATCGGGGTCGGCGAGACGGTCCCCGGCGCTGACCGCCGGAACATTCTGTTCCTGAAGCAGTTTCAGGAACTCCGGCTGGGTGATTCCGAGCAGCACCTTCCCCTCGGTCCGGGAAAATTGGAAATCGTCGAGCAGAAGATTCCCGGCATCGTCGGCGCGGACGCGGGTCAGCACCGGGCGATAGCCGTAATCGATCAGCCGCGCGATGCATCCGTTCCAGATTTCGCCCCAGAACGGATGATCGAACAAAGAAAAATAGCCTTCGAAAAGCACTTCGATCTGGCGGTCGCCGGCGCTGCGGGAGATCACAAAAGTCCCGACGCCGCGGCGGCGCGCCAGCCGCCCGGATTCCACAAGCTGGTTGACCGCCTTGTTGACGGTCTTGATATTGACGCCGAACTCGGTGGCCAGTTCCGCCCCGGCGGGAATGCCGGAATGGTAGGTCCCGGCATCGATTCTCCGCTCGAGTTCGGCGACGATTTCGCCCTGCTTGTAGACAACCGGTTTGGTCATTGCGCCATTCCTCCAAACAAGATCCGGCAGCTGTGCGGCGGGACCTCGGCTTCGAGAAGGCCGTCCTTGGCTTCCACCGCCGCTTTGCTCCAGTACTCGACGAAGTTCCGCTCCGGGCCGTCATGCCGCACGGAAAAGGTCCGCGGCGTTTCGCCGAAGTTGAAGAATCCGTACACCGGCGCACCGGTTTCGGCGAAGCGTCCGAACCAGACCGACGGAACCGCGCTTTCGCGGAAGTCGAGCGGCCGGACGCCGTCGAACGCATCGGTCCGGCGGAGCAGCAGCTTGGAGAGTTCGGCGCGTTCCGGGGCGAGGCTCTCGAACCGGTCGCAAAGCAGCGTCAGCCCGCCGACCATCCAGAGCGCCGCGGTCCAGAGCCGGATTTCGTCCTCGGTCAACTCGTTGTTGTCGATCCGCGCAATGTGCACATCGGGATCGCTGATCCAGAGATTGCGGTGCGTGTAAACCCGGTTGATCAGATTCCGGCAGACGTTCGGCACGGTCGGGGCTTCGGCATAGACCGGGCGGTCTTTGCGCTGCCAGTACGGGGTGATATCGGTGCCGATCCGCTCCGCATCGACGATTCCGACCACCGGTCCGAGCGGAGAGGTACAGCCGAGAATGAAGCGGTCGTCGCCGAAGCCCTCGCGCATTGCCGAGAGCCCGCGCCGGAGCGCCTGAATCCGGGTGGCCCCGGAATCGTGATAGCGGCCGTTCTTCGCGCAACAGGCGTAGACCATGAAGTCGAGCTTGACATAATCGAACCCGATCGCGGCAAGATGCCGGAAGAGTCCGCGCAGGAACTCCTGCGCGCCGGGATGGGTGCCGTCGAGAATGGCGACGCGGCTGCCGCGCCACTCGGTCGTCCAGGCAATTTCGCCGTCGGCGTTGTGCACCAGATATTCGGGGTGTTCGACCACGAGGTTCGAACGCTCCTCGACCATGAAGGGGGCGAGCCAGAGTCCCGGCTTGAGTCCGGCTTCATGAATCCGGGCCGCCATCCACTCGAGACCGTGCGGAAATTTGTCGTTGGTGGTGAGCCAGTCGCCCAGCGCGGCCTGATAGCCGTCGTCGATCTGAAGGTATTCGAGCGGATATTCGGCCCGGTGTTCCTTCATGTAATTCAAATTCTCGACGACGTCGGCCTCGGTCACCTTGGAAAAATAGTAATACCAGCTGCACCAGCCGCTTGGCGTATGGCCCCAGCGACGGACGTTCATGCGTTCTCCCCAACGCTTCGCATAGCGTTCGAGGAGGGCGTAAGGTTCATCGCCGCGCATCAGCAGCAGCTCTTCGGCGCGGAAGGTTCCGCCGGCTTCCAGCCGGGAGTGATCCCCGCAGCAAACCGCATCGAATTGAATGAGTTCCGACTCTCCAAGCTCGACCTCGAACCGGCAGACCCGGTCGGCGGTGGTGATGAATCCGGCCAGCAGCGAATCCGCGTTTCCCGGCATCAGGACGGTGACGTATTCCGAGGTGAACCGGTTCGGCTTCGGCGGCTCGAAACGCTCCGGAGCCGTCACCGCGAACGGCAGGTAGCCGGGGTCGCAGGTGAAATCGGTCTCGCCCCATCCGACGCTGCCGCAGGCGCTCGGCATGCTCCAGCCCTCGCGGTAGAGCCGCAGCCGCGGGCCGGGGACGGCGAGGGAATCGCGCCCGGCGAGCCGGGACCAGCGGAGATCCTCCACTTCGACCGGCGCGCCGGTCCGGTTGACGAATTCCGCCTTGACCAGCAGCGAATCCGGCCCCGGAACGAATTCCGCGTCGAAGCCGATCCCGTCGACTTCGGTCTCGAACCGTCCGGCGGCGACGCACTTCCACCCGGAAGCGCGGACTCTCCGCCCGGCGATCGCGGCGGAAAGGCTCAGACAGCCGAGGATGATTTCCCCGTCATTTCCCTCGATCCGAAAGCCGTCCCGTTCCGGAACGGCCTTCATCGCAATGCCCGCATTTTTGCTCATGCTTCTCCGAAATAGTTTCGATTCATCAGATTTTCTTCGATGCAGCGAATCTGGGTCTTCATCAACCCGGGAGAATATAACGCGCGAAGCGCGGGAATACCAGCTTTTTCCATCGCTTTTTCGATTTCCGTGTTGGCGCGGCAGAGGTCGTCGAGCGTTTCGCGGACGTTGAACCGTCCCGGCGAAGTCGGCAGCGGAGGCCAGCGCGAGTCGGAAACCCAGGCGGCGGTCAGCGATTTGAAGGCGTCGTCAAGCTCCTTGCGATCCCCCAGCCGCTTGCGCAGAAGAACGATTCCGTCGAAAATCGAACGGCAGACCGGATCGAGCAGCCGGGAATATTCGGTGTTGGCCCACGCCTTGGCGGTGCCGCCGTGCCAGGCGACGCCGTTCTCGATGTGTTCGACCAGCTCGTTCTCGATCGGCGCGGCGGCCTCTTCGATCACTTCGGAGGGCGTCGAAAGCTCGTAGCCGAGCGACTTCGCCGTATCCAGCAATTCGCGGAAGCGGGTCACGCTGGCCGGTTCCGGCTCGAAGAAGCGCGCCTGGTGGAACTGCTTGACGTAGAAGTAGGCGGAAGTCCCGATGTACTCGGCGTCTTCGGCGTAGGGCATGATGAAGCTGCCGGAAGCGGCGATGCGCTCCTTCCAGTTCGCCAGCATGGTGCGGATTTCGTCGAGCGAAACCGGCTCTTTGCGCATCCCCTCGGTGGCGCCCATCAGATACCAGAGCATCGGGTTGGCCATGCAGTCGGAGCGGAAGATCATGTTGAGACCGTTCGGCGCGACGGAGGGGTTGGTGAGGTAACGCAGATACTCCGGCTTGTCCTTGATGTACTCCTCGATCTTGAACAGGTGGTTCTTGTTGCTGTGGCCCTGAACGTCGTAAGTGAGGCCGGTCGCCTCGCGGATTTCGGGGAACGAAAGGAAGAAGCTGTCGGCGTCCATCACCAGCGAACGGAATCCGGCTTCGCGGTAGATTTCGGGGAGGAACGAGGCCCAGCCGCACTCCGGATTCCAGCCGACGGCGGGACGCGCGCCGGTGTACTTTTCCCAGGCGTCGAGTCCGTGCTTGAGCGTGTCGAGGCCGACTTCGGGGGGAATGTTGGTGAGCATCACATGGATGAACGGAGAGCCGACCGGCTCAATCTGCCCGTTCTGAACCAGCGAACGGAGCAGCGCAAGCACCTCGGGCGCTTCCTGCGACATCACTTCCAGCGTGCGGCCGGAGGCTTCGAAGGCGATCCGGTAACCGCCGTCGCGAACCAGTTTGAAGAGAGGCAAATAAGAGTTCTCACAGACCCATTTGCGCCGCGCCGGGTCAAGCTGCGAATACTGGATGTTGGCGTGCGGCATGAAAAGAATGCGGGGTTTGTTCGGCATGGGGAAATGTCTCCGTATAGTTATTGATTTTTCTTCAGAAAGTCAAGGGAACGGCGCAGGCCGTCTTCGATATCGGCGGTCAGCTCGTACTCGATCAGCGCCGGAACGTCACAGGCTCGCAGCGTACCGAGCAACTTCGTCCAGTCAAGCCGCCCCTCGCCGCACCCGGCCGGAACGACTCCGCCGGTCACGTCGCGGAAGTCCTTGAGATGCACCAGGATGATGCGCTCGCGGAAGAGTTCGAACCAGCGTTCCGGTGCGGAATCCCCGACCGCCCCCAGGTTGGCGGGGTCGTAGTTCATCCCGATCCCGGCGGCCGGAAGCGCCGCTAGAAGCTGGCGCATCATATCGACGCGGGTGGAGACGGTGTTGAAGTGGTGCAGCACGTCGCCTGCCGCCGAAACGCCGCCGTGCGTCTCGATCGCCAGCCGGACGCCGGTCCCCCGGGCATGGTCGGCGGCGAGCCGCAGCATTTCGACGGTGCGGTCGAACCGTTCGCCGAAAACCACGCTGTCGGAGCTGAATCCGGCGAAGATGCGCAACACCTTCGCCCCCACTCCGGTGGCGATATCGATCACCCGCTTCACCTTGTCGAGCGAAGCGCGAACCTCGGACTCGGACTCAGAAGTGAAGTCGTTCCCGGTCGCGGCGCAGTCGGGGCGGACGCCGTATTTCGCATACAGCGCGCGGACCGTCGCCATCTCCTCCGCAGTCGCGTCAAGCTGGAGCAAGTCCTTGTTCCAGTTGGCGATGGAGAGCTCCAACAAATGCAGCCCCATCGACTGCGTCAGCTTCAGCTGCTCTTCCAGGGAGAGCTCGCGCAGCCCCCAGGCGGCGTTGCCGTATTCCATCATCATTTCACCTCGCGCCAGTCGAGGAGAATCTTGAACACGTTGTAGCCGTGCTTGTCCTGGTATTCGAACGCCTCTTTCGCCTTCTGCACCGGCCAGATTTCGCAGGGAAGATGCGAGGTGTCGAACTTGCCTTCCGCCATATACTTGAGAATCTCGCCCTTGCCGCGCCCCTTGATGGCGCAGGTCATGGTGATCGTGCAGTTCTTGGTAAACCAGCGGTGATAATGATCGAGGATCAGCCGGTCGGGGTAGTCCCCCTGAAGATGGATGTGGCCCGGCTCGTCGTCGTCGCCCCAGCCGCCGCCTTTGATATAGCGGTGCAGGATGCCCGGAACGGCGGAGTTTCCGCTGCATTCCATGATCTTGTCGGCCTTCTTGCCGTCGGTCAGGTCGAGCAGTTTCCGCTCCGTGGTTTCATCGTGGCAGAGGACCGCATCGGCATAATGCTGCGCGATTTCGCGGCGGAATCCGTTCTTCTCGATGGCGATCACCCGGATTCCCGGGCACTTGATCTTAAGGAGCTGCATGGCCGAGATCCCGACCATACCGGCGCCGACCACCACGACGGTGTCGGTGGGGCGCAGATCGAACTTCTCCAGCCCCTTCAAGGGAACGCAGGCGAGATAGGCGAGGACCGCGTCGGTGTCGGAGACATTGTCCGGAACCTTGCACATGGGGTCGCCCGCGCCGCCCGCGTTGTCGGAATCCTTGTGGACGAGAAGCGTGTTGCCGCCCCATGCCGAGCAGACATCCATATACTTGCGGCACTCGTTGATCATCACGCGGTCGCCGACCTTGAGGCCGGGGGCGTACGAGCCCTCTTCGACGATCACGCCCATGTTCTCGTAACCGGGAACCAGCGGATAGTAGCACTGTTCCGGATGCTGTTCGCCGCGATAGGTCTTCATATCGGTGCCGGTGGAGATCGCGCTCCACAGCGTCTTGGCAACCACGGTATCGGGACGTTTCGGGGTCAGTTCGACGGGACGGAACGCCGCTTCAAACGGGCGCTCGATCACCACCGCCGGAGTCTTGATGGAAACCATAAAAAAACCTCTCTTTCCTGAGTCAGTCACTGGACTTACTATGGTATTTTACCAAAAGACCATACCAGGAACAAGCCCTGACCCGGGAAAAAGAGTGTTTTTCAGCCGATAACCCTTTATTTGGCCTCGGCGAGCAGAACGACAAAAGCGTTGCGGGCCTTCAACCCGCCGGGGTCCTTGCCGTCCGGCGTGCGCGTATAGAGTCGAAAGCCATAACGCGTCGCCACCTTGTCTTTGCCGTCTTCCATTTCTATGACGCCGTGCTGGTAGAGAAACGGCTGGTTATTGACCAGATCAAGCGGAACCTCGGGCAGAAAGTCAAGAGACTCGGGCAGTTTCCCGTTCTTCTTACGGTACGCTTCCACCGCAACGGCGGTCACCGCCATCCGGCGATACTCCTCAATCGACACCATCCTGACGCCAAAAGACTTCCATGCCGGGAGCAGCATGGAGGAAAGGAGATGCCTCCTGCTCACCAGATTCGACTCGTTCCGATCCAACCGGTGAATCCGCTCCGACGGCGTCAGTTTTCGGTCGAGAAGCAAATCAAGCGTTTCCCGGAACTTCCCAAGGGCAAACCGGTAGTCGCGTTGAAAGTAAACGGTTGCTTCGATCGGCAGCATCATCCGGCTGCGAGGGATTAAAGTGGGAGATTCCAAAAACATGCTCGCCGCCTCGCCCAGTCCATGGAGGCGACAAAGAAACTCGTAAATACTCTGGAACGCAGTGGCCTCCTCGCCAAACGAGTCGGCAAACTGCGCCTCCCAATTAACCTTGGAAGCAAGAATGCGGCTCCAGTCGGATTCCGTCAACGTACCCGCCGCCAGGGGGACGGCCAATACCTGAAGGCGTTTTTTCTCCACCGCGACGGCGACAAGCTTCGAGATCATGAAGGAGTCGCCAAGCAGCCAGTCCCGCAGCCGCTCCAGTTTGCAGTTGCACGCCAGCACCTTCGTCCGGTCGTCGGCGGAAGCCGCCAGCTCGACAGTCATATATTGGGCGGCATCCCGCAGCGGAACGAGCTCGGGCAACAAAATGGAGTAGATCATGTCATCGGTCTTGACGTGACCGATTCCCCGGGCGGGAAGAGCGAGAAACGCATCGAGACTCCGGAGAAATTCCGGATTCGCCTGGCGAAATGCTTCCGTATCCCGGCGGCATTCCGCGGAACTCATCAGCGGGTTCCAGGAAACCACTCCCGTTTTCGGCGCATTGGCGACCAACGACGCAAGCGGCTCGGCGTCGATCTGGGTTCCTTCCGCCTGCCGGAGCCAGAAGTCCTTCGCCTCAATCGAGTGTCCCAGCAACCCCGAGATCTCGGCCCGTTTCGTGCGCAGATCGCCTTCAAGCGAAAAACTGTAAGCATAAATTCCGGCGGTATACAAAAGAGCAAGGGCAAACGGCCACAAATACAACAGGGAATGTTTTTTGCGGTCGCGAAATCCCGCTGCCGCGAACAGGAATACGATGATGCATCCCCATCCGATCCAGCGGGGAAGTTGCGACCCCATCAAGGGGCCCCACGCATTCCAAATAGAAACCGTACCGACCAGTCCGCAAAATCCGAGCGCGGCGAACAACCAGCGTTTCTGCTGAAGCAACACAAGAAGCAGGATCAACACGCCGATCGGGAAAAAGACGGCGCCAAAGATTGCGGCCACGCTCCGAAGCGATTTCCAACCCGGGAAACAGATCCGGATCATTCCGCTGAGCGCACAGCCGAACACGATTGCGCCATAGAGCCAGAGCAGAAACAGGACCAGAAGCCCGGCCGCAGCGTTCCAGAAATTCAGGTAAGGAAATCCGACCAGAAGAGCGAATGGGACCAACGAAAATAACAAAATATGCCAACTGATTCCGAATAGCGCTGCATTGCTCGGAGAGTTTCGGAGAAACAGTTTATAGAAGAATCGTTTCCGTCGATAATGGGTCAGGGAACCTTGCTGCTCTTTCATTCCACCCTCCTGCCGTAGACACGGCGTTTGCGTTCGCTGAAAATAAGGTAAGACTTCAAACGCCGCTTTACAAGGAGTGATCGTGGTTGATTCGGGGATTTTTTACAGCATCAGGCAGGATTCCCGGGCAAGAAAGAGCGTATCGACATCGACAGAGCGCGGCGGCGCTTCCGGATTGCGGATGCGTTCCAGCGCCAGCGCGACCAACGCCTCCCCGCAGGCGTCGAAATTCGCCTCGATCGTGGAGAGCGCGGGCGTGCAGCAGCCGGAAAAATAGGAGTTGTCGTACCCGACGATCGAAAGATCGCGCGGACAGGCCAGCCCCCGTTCCGGCAGAAGCCCGATCAGCCCCAGCGCCCAGGAGTCGTTCTGGAGCAACACCGCGTCGATGCGGCGGGGAATGAGGAATTGATCGAGCATCACCGCGAGCTTCTCGCGCACGCCGGACGAATCGACTCCGCCGACGTCAATCGTATAGATCTGTTCCGCCGCCTCCGGGACAAGTTCGGCGAAGGCCCGGTGCCGGGCGCGGACCGGGTCGAACTGCAAATGCCCGCTCGTCACCAGCGCGACGTTCCGCCGCCCCTCCCGGTGAAACTGTTCGATCGCGGCGGAGAATCCGGCGTGAAAATTCTGGCGCACGCAGGAGAACCCGGCGACCGGTTCGGCGGAAAACACCACCACGGTGCCGTCGTCCCGCAACCCGTCGTGAAGCACGTTCGAGTGACAGATCACCGCATCCACCCCGTGCTGCCGGAGGGTGCGGTAGTTGAGCATCTGCCGTTCGGGGCTGTGGTGCGCCCCGGCGATCAACAGCCGGTAGCCGACCCGCTCGGCGGCGCGCTCGATGGCGCGCAGCAGCAGGAAGTGGCTGACCGACTCCTCGCTGTCGAGCTGCATCCCGATCGTCTTCGACGGCAGATGGTTGAGGACTCTGGCGCTGAAATTCGGGATATAATCGAGCTCCCGCGCGATTTTCCGGATCTCCTCGGCCTTCGTCCGCGAAAAGCGGATTCCGTTCTCCGTCCCGTTGAGCACGGCGGAGACCGTCCCCCGCGAGACGCCGGCGCGCGCCGCGATATCGATCAGCCGAACCCGTTTGCTTTCAGCCCTCATATTTCATCCCTCACTTCCGGCACAGTTCGTATGCCAGCACCGTTCCATCCGGGCGGAAGGTGTTGAGCGGGAAGCGCATCGAACCATCCGCCGCCTTGACCGGCTGGACTTCGGCCAGACGCTTGCCCGCTGAATCGAGCGCATAACAACGCATCGCGCCATCTCCCGACAGAATCGTGAGTTCCGCCTCTCCGCGCGCGGCCAGATAAGGCATCACGCCGAACGATTCCAGCTCGGTCATCGCGGAGGAACTGAATTTGGTCTTGGTCGCCTGCGTGTCGGTCAGGTGGAGCAGCAAAATCCGGTCCGCTCCGGCAAGCGTTTTGCCGGTGTGCGGAATCGCGGCGAAGACGCCCCGGCCGACCCGGTTTTCGACCGCCATGAATTTGCCGCGCGCCTTTTCGCCGGGCGGCAGGATCATCACTTCGACGCCGGGAGCGCTGACCGTGAATCGGGCGTTCTTCCGGTCCAGCTCGATCTGGCCGGTTGCCGAGCGGAAAATTCCGCGCTCGGCGTCGTACCATTCCGGCTCGATCAGCTTCTTCTCCTGCATCCGGGCCAGCAGATGCTGCGGCTTCGCATCGACCACCGGCAGCGAACTTTTCCCGGCCGGAAAATTATAGCCGGAGTCGAGCAGCGCGGCGGTGTTCTTCGGCAGCAGCCCGGCCGCGGCGGAGAGGTCCGGGGCAAGAATCGTCCCGACTTTGCCGATCAGCCCGAGGTCGTCGAGCTCGATCGGATACTTCTGGCTGAACAGCGTGCCGTCGGTTCCATTCTGCAGCACAACATACGATACCGGAGCCGCTTCCACTCCTCCATAGAGAAAGAGCGCACCGCCGATGCGCAGCGAAAGCGCCTTGACCGGGTCGCTGGTCGAGTCGAACGGATCGGCCGCCGCCGAAGTCGCCGGCTGGTTCCCGTAAACCCGTCCGGGGCTGTGGGCGTAGGCGAAGTGAAAAATCGCGTCGTATCCCTGCAACGCACTGTAAGCGCCGACCACCGGGCCGCCCTCCGCCCGGTAACGGTTCGGCCTAGGGAAGTCGAATTCAGTGATGGTGAACGGCTTGCCGTACAGCCGCGAGACGAACAGCGCCCCCGGCGCCCGAAGCGGAGATTTGAGCGCGGTCTCGGGGTCGAACCGCAGCGGCATCGTCTTATTGGGGCCGATGAAAGTCGGGTGGGCATGATAAATGTGATTGTCGACATAGTCATAGAGACCGCGCATTCCGGCCAGCCGCGGCGACATGTGCATATTCTGGTCGGTGAACGGCTTATCGACGCCGAGCTGCGCGATGAACTCCTTCATCTGCCGGTAGCGTTTGAGATAGAGCGACGTGAGGAACTCGTCGAAGTAAAGCGCGCGGTCCGGGCCGGGGGCGGAGGAGATTCCGCGCTCGCGGCAATACCCTTCGAACGCCTTCAAATAGAGCGAGGTGGTGAGCGGCGTGTTGTTCCAGAACGCATTGACATTCGTCTCGTTGAGGTAACTGAGCGAAATCAGCGCCGGTTCGTCCTTGATCGCGATTCCGGTATAGGGGTTCACATGGGTGAGCCAGCCGGAGACCCGCCGCCGGTAATGCTCGAACACCGCATCCATCACATAGAAAAGACCTTTGTACTCCTTCGCGTCGATGATCGATTTCGGCGGACGCTCGCCGATTTCGGGAATCTCCGTCGCCGGCGGGCGGAAGGTGACGTACAAGTCGGTGGTGATGTAGATTCCCCGCTTTTTGAGTGCGGCGATGAAGTAATCGAAGCGTTCCAGCATCTCGGGGTTCGTATACGCGGAGTCCTGGTGGTGAAAACGGACCGCGTTAACCCCTTCCGCCGCAAGACGGTCGGCCAGCCGGTCGGACCATTCGTGAGTCATCATGCCGGTGCCGCCGCAGATGTTCGCGCCGAAGAAGCGCACCGCTTCACCGGGACGGTCGCGGAACTCGAAATGTCCGCCGCGGATCACCACCGGCCCGTACTTTCCGGCGGGAGCATCGAGGCGGCCGGAGAAATCCATCACTGAACCGGGTTCGATGTCGCGGATGTAATCAAATGGTTTCCAATCCTTTCCGGAGACGATATAGGCGGGAATCTCCTCCACCCGGCGCGCCGGGTAATCGCTGACGGTCAGCGCGACGATTCCCCAGACGGTTGAATCCAGCGCCCGGAATTCCACCTTGCGAATCGGTTTCTTCTCGATCTTCCAGGCGGAACGGTAGAGGCCGATGAACGAACTGCGGTTTTCGCCGATCCAGACGAGATCGCTGTTTTTGCCCGCCTGCGGTTTCCACCAGTTGCCGACATCGACGAAACCGCGTACGGGGACGGTCTGCGTCGAGCCGTCGGCGTAGGTCAGAACGATTTCCCCGACTTCCGGCTTGAGGGCGTAGGCGGAGGCGTGGAGCAAATGCAGATACTCTCCGGCGGGAGCGCCGGAGAGCTCGCCGCTCGCCGCCGTCTGGCGGAACGGGAAGCCGGAAGTCTTCCCGGCCAGCATGATGCAGGAAAGTCCCTTGTTCCGAGCGGGATCGATCACGTCGAAATCCATTCCGCCGAACCGGACGGGGCCGACCGGCAACATGCGCAGGTCGTTCTCCGCGCCCTGGTCGGTCCAGCCGCCCTTGCCGTCTCCGGCGGTCTTGTCGGAAAACCCCATGTTGGCCGCGGAGCGCAGATCGACGGGAGTCCCGCGATGGAGGATCTCACGCAGATTCATATTGAGCGAGGCCGTCTCGACCGCCTTTCCGCTCGGCGGGGAGAAGAGAATCCGCAGCTGCCAGACACCGGGCTGAAGCCGGAACTCCTGGAGCAACACCTCCAGCCCGCCGGAAAATTCCAACTCCCCCTCCCCCGTCGGCAGCGTGAGCTTCGAACAGCGGTAACGGGTGGAGACCGGTTTGTCGCCGGGCGGCGGCAGAGTCACCTCCTTGCCGTCCACCGCGATCCGCCGGTCGGCGAACCGGGAACGCGGAAAGGTCATGGTCAACGCAACGGTATTGAGTTCGGCAGGCTCGCGGAAACGGACGTCGGCGGCATAGCGCAGCGATTTCGCCGCATCTCCCTCCAGCGTAACGGACAATGTCCCGGGCGGAAGCTCGGGCAACCCGGAGAATTGCAGTTCGGCGCTGCCGGTCCCTTCCCGGCGTCCGTCTTTGATCATTCGAAACTGCGACCGGGATTGGGAGAGCCCGTTCCAGCTTTTGTTGAAAAGCGTCACCTCGAATTCGCAGCCGTCGGCGGCGAGCGCCCCGTGTTTTGTCAGTTCGACGGCGGCATCCGCCGCCAGAGTCCCGCCGAAAAGCAGAGCGGCGGCGCACCAGTTGGACCAGTTCATAAAGCGTCTTCCTCAAATTGGAGTTGAAAACAATGGATTATTCTGCAAACTCGGTTGCCGTGTGGAAGGTCTCCTTCAGCTTCCCGATCGAGGCGAAATCGACATGGCCGTCCGCCCACGCGGCGGAGACCGCGCTCTTGTTATGGATCAGCCAGGGGAGACCGCCCCAGGTTCGGAACGCATAAAAAACTTTGGAACGGTTGTTCCGGACGCCGTCCGCCTTGTCGTCGCACAAAAAGAGGAACTTCGAAGGCTGCGGAATCCGGCTGGGCATGAGATAAGAGACATAATCGGTGGCGGCGCCGACGATCACCCGCCCGACATTGCTCTTGTTGACATTGTTGACCACCTGCCAGCCATTGTAATTGGCGCCGTAAGCGTAGTCGTCGGCGATCGCATCGGCGGTTTTCCCGGAAACGGTGACCATGGCCTCCGGGCACATGAACTGACGGGGAGACTCCGCCTTGATGAACCCGGCGTAACGCATGACTTTCGACCAGGAGGATTCACACTGGAGTTTCCCGCCATACGAATCCATGTAAAGCTGGGAATAGGTCATCATCTGCTTGAGGTTATTGATGCAGGCGGTGCCCCTGGCCCTCTGCCGCGCCTGGTTGAGGGCGGGGAGCAGCATCGAAGCGAGAATGGCGATGATGGCGATCACGACCAGAAGCTCGATCAGCGTAAATATTCGGTACGACGGCTTTTTCATTTCTTTCTCCTTTGTTCGGTTCCGGATCATTCCAGACATTTCGGCTTCAACCCATCGGCAATTCATTTTCTCTCGGCACCCACGATCTGCTTATTCGTATAGACAAACGGTCAAAAAAAAGAATCGAACCCAAACCGGCGGTTAAAAACGAAACTCTTGCACCGGCCAAACCGCCCTCACCCCCGGAAGCATCATTCGAGATACCCCGGTTTATCACTTAAACTATTATACCATATTCAAAACCGAAAAGCAAGAGAAGATCGAAAAAAACGTGTTTTTTTGTCTGCCCGGTTCAAATGACAGACGACAGCCCGGAAGCTGCAAGTCAAATAAGAACAACCGTTTGCGGTTTTGCCGATGATGCCTCGCCGTAAAGACGCCATGAATTCCCGGAAAACTTTCCATGAAGAAGCGATATTTGAGCACAATCCCGCCTTGCATTTCCTGAAATTGGAGTTATATTAGGGTCACATTCTTGAAATCGGGATATAGCGCAGTCTGGTCTAGCGCGTTTGACTGGGGGTCAAAAGGTCGAGAGTTCAAATCTCTCTATCCCGACCATTTTTATTGCTTGAAATCAACGAGTTATGCAAATTTCTCGTTGATTTTCTTTTTCCATGGATTAGTATAAATATTCTATATTTCTTCGCGTTTCCGATCATTTCGCGTCCATATGATGTTCTATTTCCCAAGTTTCATACAAGTGGATTTCTGAGCTCAATTGCAAATATTCCAAAGGAGAACAAGAAAATTCGCCTCTTCTCCAGTTTGAGCCATAAATCAGAGCTCCTTCTGAGGTTGAATTGAGGGGCTGAAATTTGCTTGAATTTGCTTGAATTTGCCGAAACGGATTATATAGTACGCTATCGTCTTCATTGTTCCAAAATCTCAAATGGAGCTTATGTGTGAATGAATTGGCAAAAATACCAAGAGGCTGTTGGAAAATATTACTGGCATATCGGAACTAAAGGTGACTTCCGCGAAAACGTATATATCGCTGATATTGTTACGGGTACGACACGACAAATTGATGCATTATTGACAATAACAGAAGGGGGGCACACCCTTAAAATTGTTATTGATGCAAAATTTCGAAAAAAAGCAATTAATGTTCGAGACATTGAATCTGTTGCGGCACTTTGTAACTCTGTGGGCGGAAACAAAGCAGTTATTGTTGCATCTAACGGGTGGTCATCTTCGGCAATGAGAAAGGCAAAAGTGATTTCTTTAGATCTAGTTTCTCTTGCAGAGACCGAAGCGTACGAATACTTAGGAGAGACTGTTCTTGAGGACTGCCCATTATGTGGCAAGCCGATACTAGAGATAAATTGTGAGAGCAACCCGAGAGACCTAACAGAATACCTCAACAATCCATATATCCTTACTAATTCTGATATATGCCTTACTACGTTTCAATGTTCAAACAAAAAATGCGGATACTCAGGCACACGGTGTGAAGATTGCGGCGATGAATTTTTGTCTTGTGACGAAATGGGTAAACAAGTAACTTGTCATTGCGGACATATCTGGAAATACGAGTCTACGGGACTACATCTTTACATGGGAACATCATGGCAAAGATGATATCACAACATGCGCCGAGGAGCTCTCAATGATCGAAGTGTCCGCTTCTTTTCTGATCGTATCCGTGCTGGAGAAGATATTCCGACAGGAACTTGAATCACTGGAAGTGTACAAAAAGAAATGCATCCGTTCCGCATATGAGGAAGGGCAGGAATTCATCCCGAATGTGCCATGGCAATGTAAGCAGGACGATTTTGCCGCAGCAATTCGCAAAATACTGATAGAGCGTAAGGGGATTTTTCGTTCTCCTTGCTGTAAAATGCGTCTTCCGGGGGTATATTATTCGACCGTAATTGCGGCTTTACATAAAATACCCGCATTCGGGCGTACCGGAAGGGGTGTTTAGAGGTATGGACAAGGATCGGAGCAATCAAATGGGGAGAAACCGACCGATGGTAAATAACTCTTCAATGATCGACTATCAATGGAAAAAGAGATTTCCAGCAAGTGGTTTTTTACCTTTAGATAAAAAACATGTTGAAGGTAGATAAAATTGCGAATATTATTGGGGGTAAGATAAAGCTTTTTTCATTTGCCAGTAAATATTGTTGCTATCACAATCGCATGGTTTATGGCAGAGATGATTATTCCATTTATGATACGGTAGTCGCAAACACAGTACCACAATATTTGACCGTTGCGAGAGCATACATCGAACAATGCAGAATCAAGCACGGTTTTCAATCATATCAAATGATTTTAGACCAGCTAATTGCCGTTCATGGATTACAAAAAGTTCCCAATATCCGTCGGAAGATTGATCATTTTTTATGGTTTTCCAACAAACAAAAGGAAGAATAGCATATTCGATGAATAAAGCTACTGAGTTTCCCGCAATAATGACAAGGTTTTCCTATCAATCGCATCAACCTCAATACAGAAGGCTGCGGCATGTCCATATTGCATTGCTTCGCGATATATATTAGTCCTTGAAGCTTCTGGAACGATCTTTGATTGATGGCGATTTTATTTTCCAACTCCGCGGGCCGGGAAAGCGGACGGGTTGTCATGCGTTCGATCAGGTGGTGCGGATGCACTTCCCTGACCGGCGGGTCTTCGGCGTGTCCGTTTTCCAGACGGCGAATCGCCAGATAAGTCGCGCGGGCGCCCATGTCATAGCTGCCCTGTTCGATCGTTGAAAGCGGATCGAGAAATGCCTGGGCAATATTGAGGTCGGCGCAGCCCAGCAGCGAAATATCGTTCGGCACGGACATTCCGGCTTTGAGGATGGCGCGCATGATCCCGACACAGATCGTATCGTTGACGGCGAAAATAGCAGTCGGCAAAGCATTTTTCGCCTCGTCCAACCAGCGGGCGGCATTTTTCTCGGAATCGCAAAGCCAGGATTCACGGTCATGCAGGGCGTAGAAATACTGCGGTTTCAGACCGGCTGCCGCCATCGCCTCCCGATAGCCCTGGCGGCGCAGTTTGGCGTTGATATCATAGGGGGCGTCGACGGAGGCGTGCACGATACGCCGGTGTCCCAGCCGCAGCAAATATTCGACGGCTTCCCGTCCGATGGCGATGTTGTCATTGGCGATCACATCGCCGGGAACATTGGGAAAACTCCGGTCGACCATTACGATCCTGAAACCGTGCTCGGTGAGCCGCAGCAGAGTTTTTTCGCATTGCGGACCGCCATTGGTGCAGACGATTACCGAGTGAGGGGGCATGCTTAGCAATTGCGTCAGGGTTTTGAATTCCAGGTCACTGTCAAAATTAGTCCCGGTAATCGCCAGTTCGTACCCGCATTTCTGCGCCTGGGCAAGACCGCCGCTGACCATGGCTCCGTAAAAACTGTGCTGGATATCCGGAACCACAAAAGTCAACTGCCGCCTGTTTCTGCGGACGGCGACCCCGCCGCTGGCCACAAACACCCCTTTGGCACGGCGGCGTTCCAGCAACCCGTCATTCACCAGACGGTTGACGCCCTGGCGTACCGAATCCCGGCTGATGCCGGCCTCCCGGCTCAGACCGACTTCAGTAAAGAGGAAATCGCCCGGCCGACAGCACTGCTCCCGGATATGCTTTTTAATTTCGGTCTCGATCTGCAGATGCAACGGAATCTCCAGTTCGGTATTTATTTTTATTTGTACCATAATTCGATGCCCTTGATAATGTACGTACAATACTATATTATGGCGCACGTCCATTCCAAAGACAAGAGGTTTTCCGACAAAATTCGACAATTCTCGTATCTGGTTTCGGAAAGGACTTATGGTAATCTCGTTGCCATATAATAACCGCGCCTCCGTCTCCTATTCTGCCGGCCGAAGGCAACAGGCAGGAAATAAACAGATTGAATGCCGGCCGGGGTGCTTGGAGACCCGGTCCGGCATGGGCGGAAACAATCTCAAATATGATACGGTGATCGATCATGTGATCCGCGGCATCCGGCTGGGGATCGATCCGGACCGGTCGAAGATTCCGTCCGAAAAGGATCTGGCGGAGGAGATCAAGGTGAGCGTCACCGCATCGAGCTCCGCCGGGAGGGGAAGCAGACTCGCGTCCGCCTCAAGCCGCACACCGCCCGAACCGTGCGGCTGGACTGCTCGCCGCCCTCCTCCCCGCTCCCGGAGATTCTCAGGGAAACACGCGGTTGACCTTTCGACGGTTTCCCGTCACCGGGGCATCAGCGCGAATACGCCCCAGCCGAGGTATTCCCGCGTGAAGGCGACGTAGCGCACGGGGTCTTCCGTCAGTCTGGCGCGGACCTCCTGCGCAAAGTCGTCGCCGGGGTTCTCCGCCAGCCAGCGGCGCATGGTCAACCATTTGGCCGCCTCGTAGCGGTCCCACCCTTCCTGATCGGCCAGCACCATCTCCACCACGTCGCAACCGAGTTCGCCGAACGAGGCGACCAGCCCGGGAAGCGTGAGGAATTCGGCGAGCGAATCCACCCCGCACCCCTTGGCAACCTCTTCCGTCGGCGGCAGCCGCCAGTACGGTTCGCCGATGAGGAGGATTCCGCCGGGCTTGAGGCTCTTCGTCAGAAGTTCGACGGTTCCGGCCACCCCTCCCCCGATCCAGGTGGCGCCGACGCAAGCCGCCACATCGACCTTTTCGTCAACGACATAGCCCGCGGCGTCGGCGTGGATGAATTCGACGCGGTCGGCGACGCCCAGCTCTTCCGCCCGGCGTTTCGCCTGTTCGCTGAACAGCACGCTCAGGTCGACGCCGACGCCGGAGATTCCATAGTCGCGCGCCCAGGTGCACAGCATTTCGCCGGAACCGCTGCCGAGATCGAGAACACGGTGTCCCGGTTCCAGGCGCAGTGCCGCGCCGAGAGCGGAGAACTTCTCCGGAGTGAACGGGTTGTGAATGCGGTGGGCGCTTTCGGTGATGGTGAAAATACGCGGGATGTCCATGATTACGACTCCTTGTCGGTTGCTGATTGTACTTGCGTGTTCTTCCGGATGAAATCTTCAATATGCGCGGTTAAAAGATCGATCGGCTTCTCCCCCGCGGACGGCGCGTCCGACATGGCGACCAGCAGGTGGAACGGAGCGAAAAACTCGATGGCCAGCAGCCCGGGGTCGCCGGGTTTCAGAGTCCCCTCCCCCATCATTTCGCGGAACAGGTCTTTCAGGTAACTGACCGGGCCGCCGGTGAACACCTTCCAATGCCAGTCCGCCATCTCCGGATTCCGGAACTGCTCCAGGATCACCATCCGGCGGAAATCGCGCCCGAATTCATTCTCTGTACAGAACCGGAACTGCGACAGGGTGAATTCTTTGATGTTCTCCATCGCGGCATTGCGGTAGGCCGCCGGGGCTTGATCGAAGGTCGCCTCGGGCACCTCATGCTGTTTCGCGCACTCGACATCGATCTCTATCATGCGCTCCACGATGCGGTCGAAAATTTCCCGCTTGCTCGTGTAGTGGCGGTACAACGCCCCCTTCGTCATCCCCAACTCTCCGGCGATGGCGCTGACCGGGACGGCCTCGTAGCCGTCCCGCGCGAACAGCCGCAGCGCCGTCGTCAGGATTCGTTCCCCGGTATCACTCATACTATCTCACCTCCCATTAAGTAAACGACCGTTTACATTAGTATACGATCGTTTACTTTTCAAGCCGTCCAGGGAATAAAAATGAAAAAAAACGCCCCGATCGCCTCATGCGGCAAATCGGGGGCTGAAGTGGAATGCGACGGATGAATTCGCCGAGTCTCGGCTACCGCGCAAACGTCTCCACGTAGAACCAGCCGGGGGCTTTCAGCCTGGTGAAGAGATAGACCTCGCCGTCCTTCGCCCGGTAGCGGCCGAACTCCAGCTTTTTGATTTCATCGAACGCGGGGTGTCTCCGCCCCGGCGGGCCGCCGTTCTCCGGCATGATCCGTCCCTTCTCATTAAGCAGGACGCCGAGCTGCCGGCCTTCGCCGGTATTCTCCCGGATCAGCCGGTAGATGTTCTGCACCGGAATGTCGAACGCCATCACCCCGAGCTTGACGTCGGGGGTTCCGCCCTCGACGACGACCCGGCCCGACAGCACCCAGCGGCCGCTGCTCACATCCTGATAGCACATCCAGTAGGGCGACCCGACCGGAACCGGCGTCGCCGGGTCGCGGTACCAGTCGCGCAAACGCGGATCGTAACCCGGAGGGTAATCCAGATTGCGCGGATAGACGATGTGCAGCCCGTTCCGCAGGCCGAAGAAGATACGCGATACCAGAAGTTTGGAACTCATCAGCTCCTTCTTGAGCGTCCCCATGTTCTCCCCGGCGCCGAGTTCATTGCTCTCCAGCACGAAACGCATGAAACTCTCTTCCAGCAGCTTCAGCCGGCGCAGGCTGGCCTCGGCCTCGGGCAGGGGCAGGCCGGGCGCGCGGAGATAATAGATGTGATTGGGGTCGATCATCGAAACCTTCAGCGGCGACATGCCGGGGCCATTGCCGATCGGCAAAACGCCGGAGGGGCTGAAGGTGACGTTTTCGGGGGTGGTCAGCAGCATTTTCGCCTCCAGCCCCAGCATCCACAGCGCGGTGTCCAGCTTGTCGAACCGGTGATCGAGTTGATCCCCCGTCTTCAACGCTTTGGACGCGGCGACGGTGATGCGCTGTTCGAGCCGCTGTTCCGCCAGGCGGCTGTAGATCCAGAACGAAGCGAGGCAGGAGGTCAGCAGCAGCGCCGCCAGAACCGCGACCAGCAGAATATGCGTATGGTGGGCTCCCCAGCGGATCACCTTGCCGACCAGGTTGTCCGGACGCGCCGAAACCTCGTCGCCGCGCATATATTTGGAGACATCCTCATCCAGCGACCGGACGCTGTGGTAGCGGTTGCGCATATCGGCGGCGGTCGCCTTGTCGATGATCGCCTTGAGGTCCTTGTCGATCCGGCAGCCGAAGCGGTTGACCAGCGGCGCCATCTCCCGCCGGGAGACGCGCCGGAGAATGTCGTCGGTCGTCTTCCCGTCGTAGGCGGGCCCCAGCGTGACGATTTCAAACAGGATCAGGCCGAGGGCGTAGATGTCGTCCGACATCCAGCCGTATTTGCGGACCTTCTCGTCGTCTTTCCAGGTTTCGTCGCCCGAGATGGTTTCCGGCGACAGGAAACGCGGCGTCCCGGCGATCTTGCGCCCGGAGACCGTCCGCTTCTCCTGGAGCTGCTCGCGGGTCAAGGCGATCCCCCAGTCCATGACGTAGGTTTCGTTGTACCTGCCGATCATGATGTTGTCCGGCTTGAGGTCGCAGTGGGCGACGTGATGCTCGTGGGCGTACTCCATCGCGTAGCAGACCCGCAGGAAGATGTTCAGCCGTTCGAAGAGGTCTTTTTTGACGTCGTATTTCGCCACGCCGTCCCGCGAATAGTTGACCCTGACCTGCTCCAGGTATTCGGAGAGCGTCATCCCGTTGATCATCTTCATCGCCATGTAGAGGCGGTCGGAGGAGTCGCCGAACAGCCCGTGCACCGGCGGAATCGAGGGGTGTTCCAGCCGCGAAGTCACCTTGGCCTCGACGACGAACCGCCCCCGGCTCTCGCGGTTCTTCTCCTGCGAGCCGAGGAGCGATTTCACCGCGATCTTCCGGCCCAGGGTTTTATCCTCGTAGAGAACGACCTGCCCCTGCCCGCCCTTGGCGACGGTGCGGAGCGAAACATAGCCGTTGTTGATATCGGGGAGATCGGCTCCGGCCAGGGCGGGCTCGACGGAATCGATCTCCTCGTCGGCCTCCCCGTTGAAGCGGTGTTCGACGATGGTTTCGTGGACGGAGTGTTTGATCCCGAACACCGTCCGGGTCAGGTTTCCGGTTTTTTCGAAGACGACGACCGCCGCCGGCCGTTTTGCGGCCGACAAATTCACCGTCTCGGTTTCCGTTTTCCGGTCATCCGACAGACGGATGGTCCGATCGACATCCATCGGGATGGTCCTGTCTATTTCTGCGGGTTCCGGCTTTTCTTCTTTTTCACTCATAAAGACGCCCTCACGTAGTCCCGGCTTATTCATATAACGCGGATACAATAACTCCGGTTTCGGAATTTTGCAAAAAACCGCCGGAAAAAAGAACGGAAAGATATGAGGACAAAGCCCGGTTGCCCGTTTCGCCCGTCCCGATCCGGCCCGCACCGGCGCTGCAAACGGCCGAAAAGACAACCTCGGCCCGGCCTCATTCGACGAATCCGGGCAAAAACCGGGAAAGTTGCCGGATACCGCTTGATTTTTCTCCAATTCAGGTTATTTTATAAAGATTGTTGATCTGATGCGAAGTGAAAACTTTTAATATAACGAAATGGAGCGATAGCAAGAAATGAGAAAAGACATTCATCCGAAGTACGAAGATGCCGTCGTGACCTGCGCCTGCGGCGAAGTCTGGCACATCAAGTCCACCCGTCCCGAAGTGAAGGTCGGCATCTGCGCGAAGTGCCACCCGTTCTTCACCGGCAAGCAGAAATTCGTTGACACGGCGGGCCGTATCGACAAGTTCAACCGCCGGTACAAGAAGGCGTAATTCCGCCTCGACAGCCTGTAGATTCCCGGGCTTGCCGGAACCGAGACGTTCCGCAAGCCTTTTTTGATGCAATTTCGATTTCGGGGCGGCACAGCACATGGAACCAGAGGATATTTCCGGATACATCGACAACCTGCACGGACGTTTCGCCGAGCTCGAGGAACGCATGGCCGATCCGGCCATCTATTCCAAAGGCGCGGAGTTCCGCAGCGTTTCGCAGGAGCACCGCAAACTCGAGGTGCTGTTCGAGAAATTCGCCGGCTGGAAAAAGACGCTCGCCGACCTCGCCGGAAACCATGAAATGCTGACCGTCGAAGAGGACGCCGAAATGCGCGACCTCCTCTCGGCCGACATCGCCGCCCTCGAAACGAAGGCGGCGAAGCTCGAAGAAGAGATCCAGCTTTCGCTGCTGCCCCCCGACCCCAACGACGCCAAGAACATCATCGTCGAAATCAAGCCGGCCGCCGGCGGCGACGAAGCGGCGCTCTTCGCCGGGGAACTCTTCCGCGCCTACCTCTATTTCGCGGAAAAACAGGGCTGGAAGGTGGAGATTCTCGACCAGTCGGACACCGATCTCGGCGGAATCAAAGACGTCTCGTTTTCGCTCTCCGGCAGCGATGTTTACTCGCTGATGAAGTACGAATGCGGCGTCCACCGCGTCCAGCGCGTGCCGGCCACCGAGGCGGGCGGGCGAATCCACACTTCGACGATCACCGTGGCGGTGATGCCCGAGGCGGAGGAGGTCGAGCTCGACATCCGCCAGGAGGACCTCCGCTTCGACGTGTTCCGTTCCAGCGGCCCCGGCGGACAGTGCGTCAACACCACCGACTCGGCGGTGCGCGTCACCCATATCCCCACCGGGCTTTCGGTGGCCAGCCAGCAGGAGAAGTCCCAGCACCGCAATAAAGAGATCGCGCTGCGCATTCTCTACGCCCGGATGCTGGAGCAGAAGCAGGCCGAAGAGGCCGGCAAGCAGGCCGCCGACAAGCGCGCCCAGGTCGGCACCGGCGACCGCAGCGAGCGAATCCGCACCTACAACTACCCCCAGAACCGGGTGACCGACCACCGCTACAACGTGAGCACCTTCGACCTGCCCAAACTGATGGAAGGCCAGCTTGAGCTGATCCTCGACCCGATCCGGGTCATCGTCTGCGAACAGCGGCTCGAACAGCTCCGTCACGCCTGATCCGGCCATTTCGATAAAAAAATATTGAAATTCCCTTACGCGGGGGATGAAATCGGGCCGCTCCCGGTGTATATTACGTAATACCCGTTTCTTTTGTGAAAAGCAACCCCCGCGAAGGAGAACAACATGAGTTGTCCGTATCAGTGCTCGCACGAAGTCGAGCAGATGTGCCGCGTCGCCAAGGGCGTCAAACACGGCCCGGCCCCGATCCCCGAAGAGGGCAAGTGGGTCAAATCCAAGCAGATCACCGATGTCTCCGGTCTCACGCACGGCGTGGGCTGGTGCGCGCCGCAGCAGGGCGCCTGCAAGCTGACGCTCAACGTCAAGGAAGGCGTGATCCAGGAAGCCCTGGTCGAAACGCTCGGCTGCTCCGGTATGACCCACTCCGCGGCGATGGCCGCCGAGATTCTTCCCGGCAAGACCATCCTCGAAGCGCTGAACTCCGACCTCGTCTGCGACGCGATCAACGTTGCGATGCGTGAACTCTTCCAGCAGATCGTCTACGGCCGCACCCAGACCGCCTTCAGCGAAGGCGGACTGCCGATCGGCGCCGGACTCGAAGACCTCGGCAAGGGCCTGCGTTCGCAGGTCGGCACGATGTTCTCGACCCTCGAGAAGGGACCGCGCTACCTCGAAATGGCCGAAGGCTACGTGCTCGAACTCGGGCTCGACGCGAACAGCGAAATCATCGGCTACAAGTTCGTCCACCTCGGCAAGATGATGGATGCGATCCGCAAGGGCGTCGCACCCGCCGAGGCCTATACGGCCAACGTCAAGAGCTACGGCCGCTTCGACGAGGCCGTCAAAAAGATCGACCCGCGCAAGGAATAAGGAGTTCTCGACAATGAGCGTGAAATTTGAAGGATACGAGCGCCGGATCGCCAAAATCGAAAAAGCGCTGAAAGAATACGGCATCGAGTCGCTCGAAGCCGCCCGCGACCTCTGCCTCTCGAAGGGCGTCGACGTGGACAAGATCGTCCGCGACGTTCAGCAGATCGCGTTTGAAAACGCGGTCTGGGCCTACACCCTCGGCGCGGCCATCGCGATCAAGAAGGGTTCGAAGAGCGCGGCGGAAGCCGCCGAAAACATCGGCCTCGGGCTCCAGGCGTTCTGCATTCCGGGTTCGGTTGCGGACTCCCGCCAGGTCGGCATCGGCCACGGCAACCTGGCCGCGATGCTGCTGCGTGAAGAGACCAAGTGCTTCTGCTTCCTGGCCGGCCACGAGTCGTTCGCCGCCGCCGAGGGAGCGATCGGCATCGCCAAGACCGCGAACAAAGTCCGCAAGGAGCCGCTCCGGGTCATCCTGAACGGCCTCGGCAAGGACGCCGGTTACATCATCAGCCGCATCAACGGCTTCACCCACGTCGAGACCGAGTACGACTACTACACCGGCGAACTCAAGATCGTCGAAGAGAAGGCGTTCTCGAAGGGTCCGAAGGCGGCGGTCAAGTGCTACGGCGCGGACGACGTCTCCGAAGGCGTGGCGATCATGATCAAGGAAGGCGTCGACGTCTCCATCACCGGTAACTCGACCAACCCGACCCGCTTCCAGCACCCGGTCGCCGGCACCTACAAGAAGTGGGCGATCGAGAACGGCCGCAAGTACTTCAGCGTCGCCTCCGGCGGCGGCACCGGCCGCACGCTGCATCCGGACAACATGGCCGCCGGTCCCGCCTCCTACGGCATGACCGACACCATGGGCCGCATGCACGGCGATGCGCAGTTCGCGGGATCTTCCAGCGTTCCGGCGCACGTCGAGATGATGGGATTGATCGGCATGGGCAACAACCCGATGGTCGGCGCTTCGGTCGCCGTCGCGGTGGCGGTTTCCCAGGCTAAGTAATCCGCATCGCTCCAAAAAAACGGGAGCTCCGAACTTTGATCGGAGCTCCCTGTTTTTTTGCACCGCGCCGATTTCAGCGCAGGTTGCGTTCCTTGAGCAGCGGGATGACCGTGTGGGCGGCGTTGGTGGTGATCGAATCGATTCCGGTGCCGATCACTTTTTCCAGCTGGAATTCGTCGTCGACCGGGTAGACGTCGACCTCGATGCAGCGACGGTGGAACTCCTCGGTTTCAGCCGCGGTGACCTCCTGATTCCAGATGCTGACCTTGTCGATGAAGTCGTAGAGGTCGGCACAGGGCGCCTTGAGGTAGCGGAGCGGGAAGCTCTGCAACGTGATCTCCGGCTCCAGCTCCTTCACCAGCCGGAGCTGGCGGGGGTAAAAGGAGAGCACGAGACAGTTGCCGATCATTCCGCGGCGGCGGAGAACGTCGACCACCTTGCGGGTGGCCGCTTCGCGGTCGTCCTTGAGTTCGACCAGCAGGTACATGCCGGGCCGCATGGAGAAGATCAGGTCGAGCGTCTCGTCGAGCGTCGGAATCCGGGTTCCGGCGAACTCCGGCCCCTTCCACTTGCCGAAATCCAGCGCCTTGAGCCGGTTCAGCGTATAGCTGGAAACCTCTCCGGTTCCGTTGCTGCAGCGGTTTACGGTGGCGTCGTGGGTGACGACCAACTCGCCGTCCATTGTCATATGAACGTCGAATTCGATCGCGTCGACGCCCGCCTCGATCGCCTTCTCGAACGAGATCAGCGTATTTTCCGGATAGGCCGTCGCAATGCCGCGATGACCGATTACCGTCAGGTTCTTCTTCATTGTTTCTGCTCCTCGGGGTACTATTTGCATCGGTAATATAACGGATTTTTGCCGTTCTGTAAAGCGGCGAGGAAGGATTTGGGGAAATATTTACGATAAATTCACGATTCACAGGGGAATCTACCCCGAAAAAAGTTGCATTTCCCGCTTGCAATATCGAACAAATGCTTTAAATTGTTAATAGAACCTTTGACAGTTCAGGGAGGAGGTTACCGATATGTTGTGCGATGTCTGTAAAAAGAACGAAGCGACGATTCATATAAAAGAAATGCACGGCGGGGAGACCCACACGTCCAACCTCTGTGCCGGCTGCGCCGCGGAAAAAGAGAAGAACGGCGAACTGAGCGCCCTGGGATTCAACCTGGCTGAAATGCTCTGCAATCTCGGCAAGATTTCCTCGGTGGCGAAACCGACTCGGGAGAGTTCGACCGAATTCACCGCGGTCTGCCCGAAGTGCGGCTGGACGCTCCAGAAGGTGCGCGCCTTCGGCGGCCGTCTCGGCTGCCCGGACTGCTACGCCGCCTTCGCGCCGCTGCTGTCCGAAGCGATCCGCAATGTGCACCGCGGCTCGGTCCATCTCGGCAAGCGCCCCCAGTCGATGCCGCAGGACGGCCGCACCGCCCTCGAAGCGGAGCTGGAGAACCGCCGCCACGAACTCGACGCGCTGGTCAAGCGCGAAGAGTACGAGGACGCCGCGATCTGCCGCGACCGGATCAACCAGCTGAAAGCGCAGCTGGGGAAATGTTCTCCGGGGGAAGCCGGCAATGAGTAACGACATCAACCGCCTCCTGGCGAACCCGGTCAGCTTTCTCGCCGACGCGGGGCCGAACGAGGATATTGCGATCAGTTCGCGCATCCGCCTGGCGCGGAATCTGGCGGGGCACCGGTTTCCGGTCTCCGCCGATTCCGACGAGTTGCACGGCATCTGCGAAGAGGTTGCCCACGCGGCGATTACGTCCGGAGCGCTGGGCTGCCCGGAGTGCTTCAGCTTCGACCCCGAGAACATGGATGAGCTCGACCGCGAACTCCTGCTCGAGCGCCGTCTGGCCAGCCGCGATTTTCTCAACCGCTCGGCCGGAACCCGGTTGCTGGTGAGAAGCGACGAATCCTCGTCGGTGATGATCAACGAGGAGGATCACCTGCGCATCCAGACCATGGTTCCGGGGCTTCAGCTCGAATCCGCCTGGAGGGTGATCGACGACCTCGACAACCAGCTGGCGACGCGCCTCAGTTACGCCTTCGACGACCGTCTCGGCTACCTGACCTGCTGCCCGACCAACGTCGGCACGGGGATGCGGGCATCGGTGATGCTGCATTTGCCCGGGCTGGTGCTGACCGGCCAGATCGCCCCGACGATCCAGGGGATCAACAAGCTGAACCTGGCGGTGCGCGGCATCGGCGGCGAAGGCACCGACAACCGGGGGAATCTCTTCCAGGTGTCGAACCAGAGCACGCTGGGCGAGAGCGAAGCGCAGATTCTCGAACGGCTCAACACGGTGATCGGCCAGTTGGTGGCGCACGAGAAGAGCGCGCGCCAGCTCCTGCTGCAACGCGACCAGTTTTCGCTGCTCGACCACGTGGGGCGCTCCTACGGAACGCTGCGCCACAGCTACAAGCTGAGCAGCGAGGAGGCGATCAACTGCCTTTCGGGAGTCCGGGTGGGAGTGGATCTCGGCATGTTCTCCGCGCTGGACATTCACACGGTGAACGAGCTCTTCATCGGGACAGGGGCGGCGCATCTTCAGAAGAGCGCCGGGCGCATCCTCAACGCCGTGGAGCGCGACGTCAGCCGCGCCGCGCTCTGCCGGGAGAAGCTCAAGCTCTGAATTGCGGTGATTTGGGCGGGATTATGCAAAAAAAGCGAAGATTCCCGCTTGACAATTGCCGCTCACGGGATATATTAAAAAACATACCGATTCCGATCGGGCGGTTAGCTCAGTTGGTTAGAGCGCTGCTTTCACACGGCAGAGGTCACGTGTTCGAGTCACGTACCGCCCACCATTTCCCCTCCCCTCAGGTTGAGCGTAAAAGCTCATGCTTTGCGCCAAGCTGCATCAAGCTGATTTTTGCTGCTTCCGAAACAACCATTCCGGTTCATGGTGTTTGGGAACCGCAGGGAAGCGAAACCATCATGGACTCCATCTCCGGAATGATTCATGAGTACGCCGTCCGTCCGGGCGCTGGCAGACGGAGCCATTTTCCCCGGACTACCGCAGTTTGAACGATCTCCCCATCTCCTGCGACCCGGCGGATTTGCCTTGTAAAAGTGCCGGGCCCGGCTTGTAATCCTCTTCCGTTCCCGATATATTAGCTTCACGAGAACGGAAACGCAAACATCGGTAAAGGCAAAACTGCAATATGGCTGGAAATTCGCATAAGGAAATCGCCAACTTCATCTGGGATATCTGCAACCTGCTCCGCGGACCCTACAAGCGCAACGAGTACCGCAAAGTCATTCTCCCGCTGACCGTGCTGCGGCGGTTCGACGCCACGCTGGAGCCGACGAAAGCGGCGGTGCTCAAGGAATTCGACGGCCTCAAGGGGAAGTCGGAAACCATCGTGATGGCGCGGTTGAAGGAGGTCACCGGGGTGCCGTTTTACAACCTCTCCCGGATGACGTTCAAGACGCTGCTCGACGACCCGAACAACCTGGCGGCGAACCTCAACAGCTACATCAACGCGTTTTCGCCCAACGTGCGGAATATTTATGAGCGGTTCGACTTCGGCGTGCAGATCGGCAAGATGGCGGAGAAGAACCTGCTTTACCACGTCGTCAAGACATTCGCCTCGGACCGGATCGACCTTTCTCCGGCCAGGGTCGGCAACATGGAGATGGGGCGGGTGTTCGAGGAGCTGATCCGGATCGGCGCGGAACAGGCGAACGAGGAGGCGGGGGAGCACTTCACCCCGCGCGAGGTGATCCGGCTTATGGTGAACCTGCTGCTGAATCCGGAGGAGGATCTGCACAAGAGCCATGTGGTCAAGACGATTTACGACCCCGCCTGCGGAACCGGTGGAATGCTTTCGGCGGCGGAGGAGTACATCCGCGCCCTGAACGACCAGGCGATGCCGCGGCTGTACGGGCAGGACTGGAACGACGAAGCCTACGCGGTCTGCCGGGCGGACATGCTGATCAAGGGGCAGAGCGAGGACGACATCAAGCTCGGCTGCACCTTCGAGCACGACGGGTTTTCCGGGCGGACCTTCGACTATATGCTGGCGAATCCGCCGTTCGGGGTGGAGTGGAAGCAGCAGGAGAAGTTCATCCGGGGCGAAGCGGAGCGCCTGGGGTACGACGGCCGGTTCGGGGCGGGGCTGCCGCGGATCAACGACGGGGCGCTGCTGTTTCTGCAGCACATGATTTCGAAGATGCAGCCGGTTTCCGGGCCCGCCGGGGGCAGCCGGGTCGGGATCGTGTTCAACGGCTCGCCGCTCTTCACCGGCGACGCGGGCAGCGGGGAGTCGAACATCCGGCAATGGATCATCGAAAACGACTGGCTGGAGGCGATCGTGGCGCTGCCGGATCAACTCTTCTACAATACCGGGATTTCCACCTACATCTGGATTCTCTCCAACCGCAAGGAGAAGGAGCGCAAGGGGAAGATCCAGCTGATCGACGCCCGCAATTTCTGGAACAAGATGCCGAAGAGCCTCGGCAACAAGCGGCATCTGATCGGCGACGACACGCTGCCGGATGCGAAGCAGTATCCGCACATGCAGGAGATCACCCGGATTTACGGCGCGTTTCAAAACGACATGCCGTTCGCCACCCGGTGCGACGGGAAGCTGTGGGAGGGGGTCGTCTCGAAGATTTTCGACAACGAGGATTTCGGTTACAACAAGATCACGGTGGAGCGTCCGCTGCGGCTGAGTTTCGCGGCCGACGCGGAGCGGATTGCGCGGCTGGAAACGGTTCCGGCGTTTTCAGGGCTGGCGGCCAGCAAGAAAAAGGACGGTCCCGCGAGAGAAGAAGAGATCGCGGCGGGGAAGAAGCGGCAGGAGGAAATCCGCACCCTGTTGAAGGATTTCGGGAAAGCGACGGGCGAACGGGTGTTCAAAGACCGCGCGTCATTCCTGAAGGAACTGAAGGCGCTGGACCGGAAAGCGCGAGTCAGACTCGGCGCGCCGGAATTGAAAATGGTGCTGGCGGCGTTGGGCGAACGCGACGAGACGGCGGAGATCTGCCGCGATGCGAAGGGGAACCCGGAGGCGGACCCGGAATTGCGCGACACGGAAAACGTACCTTTGAAGGAGAACATCGAAGCCTATTTCAAGCGCGAAGTCCTGCCGCACGTGCCGGATGCGTGGATCGACGAAAGCAAGACGAAAGTCGGCTATGAAATCCCGCTGAACCGGTTGTTCTACCGCTACGAGCCGCCGCGCCCGCTGGAAGCGATCGAATCCGAAATCAAGGCGCTGGAAAAAGAGATCTTCGCCCTCCTGGAGGCGGAATAATGACAAAGTTACAGTGGTTTCCCTATCAAGATCACACGGAGGCGCATCGATGAAGCGTTACTCCGCATACCCCGAATGCAAACCCTCCGGCATCGACTGGCTCGGCGACATCCCCAAGCATTGGGAGATCAAAAAGCTGAAATATCTTTTTTCGCTCAAGATGAAGAAAGCAACGACAGATAACAACCCCGTCGCCTTGGAGAACATTGAAAGCTGGACGGGACGCTATATCGCGACCAATTCTGAATTTGAAGGAGATGGAATCGCTTTTTCTACAGGCGATATTCTTTTCGGCAAGCTGCGTCCTTATCTGGCCAAAATTCTCATGGCGGAGAAATCAGGCGAAGCAATCGGCGATTTGTTTGTATTATCGCACAAAAAAACAATGAACCCTCAATATGCCGCATATGTCATGCGGATGGAAAAATTTATTGATATTGTAGATGGGTCCACTTTTGGAAGTAAAATGCCCCGTGTAAACTGGGATTTTATGGGAAACTTACCTTTCCTTGTCCCTTCTCTTTCCGAGCAACAGGCGATTGCAGCGTTTCTGGATCGGGAGACGGCAAAGATCGACGGGGTGATCGGGAAGCGCGAAAAGTTGATCGAATTGCTTCAGGAGAAACGTTCGGCGCTGATTTCCCACACCGTCGCCAAAGGGCTAGACCCCGAAGTCAAGCTAAAACCCTCCGGCATCGACTGGCTCGGCGACATCCCCGAGCATTGGGAAATTGCGAAATTCAAATTTTTGGCATCTTCTTCTGGCGGCGGAACTCCGGATACCTCGAATCCAGAATACTGGGAAGGAGAAATTCCTTGGGTTTCTGCAAAAGATATGAAAATCGATAAAATCAATGATACAGAAGATCATATTACGGAATTGGGGCTAAAAGAGAGCAGTGCAAGAATGATTCCCCCCAATCAGGTGTTATTGGTCACGCGATCCGGCATTCTGAAGCATACCATCCCAGTTGCAATCAATCAAGTTCCAGTTGCAATCAATCAGGATATGAAAGCATTGACCCCTAAGCCGTTTTTGCTCGCAGAGTATCTGTTTTATTTGATCAAAGGAAATCAACAAGCACTTCTGGCGCTTTGGCGGAAGCAGGGCTGCACCGTTGAAAGTATCGAATATGAATATTTTGCAAACTCAGAGATTCCACTTCCTCCGCTTGCAGAACAGAAAACGATTGTAGATTATCTGAATAAAGAAAAGGAAAAGTTAGATAAACTTGTTGCTAAAGAAATAAAAATCATTGAAAAGGTCAAAGAATATCGCTTATCACTTATTGAAAAAGTAGTTACCGGAAAAGTCAACATACGGGAGAATGTGTCATGATATATACGGGAACGCTTGAAGATCTTAAAAAATTACTTGCACTCGAATCCGCGGGAGCTGATTATGAGGAAAATACTAACAACAAAGTTATTCTGCGGCTTCCCAATCGTGCTGTGATGAGTTGGTATAAAAGTACAGGCACTCTTCAGTTTCAGGGACCTCGTGATGTAGCGAAACAATTGGAAGATTTTGTTAGTAAGCGATTGGAAAATCCAGAATCTCCCCTTCCTTCAATTATTGAAAGGATAGAGTCTGGTATCGATATAAATAGTAATCCAACTACAGAGAATAAATCCCAAGAATACAACTTCATGTTCAATGGGTTCAATAATGCCGAACTATTTATTGGGATTGTTTCACCCGTCGGCACACCGCTGACAGAAATTTCTGATCACATCAAAAGCAATATAGAAAGCTATGGATACAAATTCATTGAGATCCGCTTATCGCAAGCATTAAGTTCTATTTCCATTGATGGTCATTATGATGGATCAACAGAATTTAAAAGAATATCCAAATTAATGAAAGGAGGAGATCTGTTTCGAGAGAGGAGTGAACACAATGACATTTTGGCAATGCATGCTGTTGCAAAAATCAAAGAAGAACGCGAGAAAAGTGCCAATAAAGGAGCAAAACTCGCCTTTTTTGTAAATTCGCTGAAACATCCGAGCGAGGTTTTCTTTTTACGGAAAATATATGGTCAAAGTTTTTACTTAATAGGAGTCCATGCAGATAAGAAACGTCGAATGGAATATTTGCTTTCGGCTAAAAATTGTACCAATGCTGAGGCGGAAAAACTTATTACCATTGATGAAGATGAAGATATTTCATTTGGACAAAAGACGCGAGATAGTTTTCACCTCGCAGACTTTTTTATCAATATTGCAAATAATCGAGACTTGGAAAAAGCTTACATCGCTCGCTTTTTTGAAATAATATTTGCAAATCCATACAAAACACCAACATTTGACGAATTTGCAATGTTTATGGCGTTTTCCAGTTCGGTACGATCTGCTGATTTATCTAGACAGGTGGGAGCTGTATTGGCAAGGGATAACCAAATAATCGCAACGGGAGTTAACGATTGTCCACAATTTGGCGGAGGGCAATATTGGGCACATGTGGAGTCAAATAAGATTATTGATACTCCTGATGGGAAAGATTATACCCGAGGTGTTGATGCTAACAAACAAGAACAGCAAAAGATTATTGATAAAATACTGCATGATCTCAGAGAGAAAAGTTATATTTCAGAGGAACTCAAAGATCCCGTAACTCAAATTTTAGGAGAAAGCGGAATTAGAGATTTGATCGAATTCGGCCGCGTGGTTCATGCAGAAATGGAGACATTGTTGTCTTGTGCACGGGCAGGAATCAATACCAATGGAACGACTTTATATTGTACAACTTTCCCTTGCCATAATTGTGCAAAGCATATAATTGACGCAGGGGTGAAACGTGTAGTTTATGTTGAGCCTTATCCCAAAAGCAAAGCATTGGAATTGCACAATGATTCTATAACGTTACTAGAGGAAAGTAAAACCGATGTTTCAAAAGTTCTTTTTGAAGCTTTCCAAGGTATTGCTGCGCGGCGCTTTTGGGATCTATTTTCTATGAATTTGGGTACAGGCAATAAGCTAAAGCGGAAAAATAGTTCAGGATATGTTGTGGAATGGAGCAAAGAGCAAGCTCAACTTCGAGTTCCTCGACTCTTGTCCATGTATGAAAAGTTGGAAGAATGCATTAGGACAGAATATTTACGCATTCAAGAGGGAATGGCGAAATGAATTCTATTTCAGAAAAGGCGTTTGAGGCGTTTATCGAAGAGACGATGAATGCCGCCGGGTGGCTCAGGGGCGACGTTTCCCGCTGGAGTAAAGAGACCGCGCTTTTCGCCGAATATGTCCTCGCGTTCCTCAAAGCCACGCAGGCGAAGCTCTGGGCGGCGATGGAGGCGCAGCTCGGCGCGGACCTCCCGCAAATGCTGATCGACACCCTTGTCAAGGAACGCGCCAACAAGGGGACGCTCCATGTCGTCCGCCACGGATTCAAGTTCCGCGGCAGGAATTTCCGCCTCGCCTGTTTCAAGCCCGCACACGGCATGAACCCCGAGGCGCTCGAACTTTACGGGCAAAACCTCCTCCACGTCACCCGCCAGGTTCCCTGTCACCCCGGCGACACATCCACCGTCGATATGATGCTCTCGCTCAACGGGATTCCACTGGTCACCCTCGAACTCAAGAACCCCGCCACCGGCCAGACCTGGCGCAACGCCGTCGAACAGTATCAGCGCGACCGCAAGCCGAACGCCCCCCTGTTCCGGTTCAAACAGGGCGCGGTCGTCCATTTCGCCGTCGATCCCGACGAGGTCCGCATGGCCACCCGGCTCGACGGTGACAGGACGTTCTTCCTCCCCTTCAACCGCGGCAGCAACCCCGGCAACATCGACTGCGGCGCCGGGAATCCGCCCCATCCCTCCGGCCACCGCACCGCCTATCTGTGGGACGAAGTCCTTCAGCGCGACAGCTTCCTGGACATCATCGGGAATTTCATCTTCCTCGAAGTCAAAAAGGAGATCGTCTACGACGAACAAAACTGCCGCCAGGAGATCGTCAAAGAGACCATGATCTTCCCCCGTTACCACCAGTTGAGCTGCGTCCGCACCCTCACCGCCGCCGCCATCGCCGAGGGGTCCGGGCACAATTACCTGATTCAACACTCCGCCGGGTCGGGCAAGACCAACAGCATTTCGTGGCTCTCGCACCGGCTGGCGTCGCTCCATACCCCCGACGACCGGAAAATCTTCGATTGCGTGATCGTCATCACCGACCGCCAGATCCTCGACCGCCAGCTTCAAGACGCCATCTACCAGATCGAACACGCCCAGGGCATGGTCAAGCCCATCGACGCCGATTCGAAACAGCTCGCCGGAGCGCTGGTGGACGGAACGCAAATCGTCATCACCACGTTGCAGAAATTCCCGTTCGTCCTGCGCGGGCTGCTCCATGTCGCCGGAGCGGACAACCTGGACTCCCCCGACACCGCCTCGCGGCTGAAAGCCGGGGAATTCTCCGAACTCATCGCCCATCGCAAGTACGCGGTCATCGTGGACGAAGCCCACTCCAGCCAGACCGGAGAAACCGCGCGCGAACTCAAACGCATCCTCGGCGCGGGGACCTCCGCCGGAGACGACTCCGGCTCCGAAACCGATGAGGATTGGGAAGACAACCTCTGCCGGGTCATGGAGTCGCGCGGACGCCAGGCCAACCTGAGCTTCTTCGCCTTCACCGCCACCCCCAAAGGCAAAACGCTCGAACTCTTCGGCCGCACCGGCCCGAGCGGCAAGCCCGAACCGGTCTGCTTCTACTCGATGAAACAGGCGATCGAAGAACGTTTCATTCTCGACGTGCTCAAGAGATACACCACGTACAAGACCTATTTCCGGCTGGTCAAGAAGATCGAGGAGAACCCCGAGATGCCGCGGAAAAAGGCGGCGAAGAAACTCGGGAAATTCCTCACCCTCCACCCCCACAACATCGAGCAGAAAATCGAGATCATCGTCGAACACTTCCGCGCCCACATCCTCCCCCTGATGGGCGGACGCGCCAAGGCGATGGTGGTCACCGGCTCGCGGCTCCACGCGGTCCGCTACATGAAGGCCTTTCAACGCTACATCGCCGACAACCACTACACCGACGTGCGCCCGCTGGTGGCGTTCAGCGGCAAAGTCAAAGACGACGGCGTCGAATACACCGAACCCGGAATGAACCTCGATGTTGTCAAGCATAAACCGATTTCCGAATCCCAGTTGCCGGAGAAGTTCGCCACCGCCGATTATCAGGTGCTGCTGGTCGCCGACAAGTACCAGACCGGATTCGACCAGCCGCTCCTGTGCGCGATGTATGTGGACAAACACCTCGACGGCGTTCAGGCCGTCCAGACCCTCTCCCGGTTGAACCGCATCGCCGGAGGCAAGCCCGATCCGTTCGTGCTTGATTTCGTCAACGAGCCGGAGAACATCCTGAAGGCGTTTGCGCCGTTCTACCGGATCACCACGCTCGACCAGCCCTCCGACCCCGCCCACCTGGAACTCCTGATGCACGAGCTGAACGGGTATCAGATCTATCTCTGGTCCGAAGTGGAGGCGTTCTGCCGGGTCTTTTTCAAGTCGCCGGAGAAACAGAATTCCAGCGATCACGCCCGCATGGAACAGACCGCGCAAGCCGCCGTGGACCGCTTCCGCAACGCGGAGGAAGAGGCGCAGGAGGAGTTTTACGGCAAGCTCTCCGCCTTTGTGTCGCTCTACTCCTTCCTGAGCCAGATCATGCCCTACACGGACCGGGAGCTTGAGATGCTCTACAGTTTCGGCCGCTTCCTCAACAGTCACATCGCCCCGGCCGGGAAATTCCTCGACCCGCACCCGGAGCAGGACGTCGAACTCGAATATTACCGGCTCGCCAAAACGACGGACGACGCCATTCCTCTCGAATCCTCCGAAGCCACGCCGGTCAAAAGCCCCACCGCCGTCGGAACCGGCAGCGCCGAGGACGAGAAGAAACCGCTCTCGGAAATCATCCGGGTTCTCAACGACAAGCTCGGCACCGAATTCACCGACGAAGACCGCCTGTTCTTCGAGCAGATTCAGGAGAAAGCCATCCGTGATGAACGCGTCATCCAGATCGGCCAGGCCAACCCGCCGGAAAAATTCGCGCTGGGCATCAAAGAGATCATCGAAGCGCTGATGATGCAGCGGATGTCGGAGAACGACGCGATCGTCACCCGCTACATGGACGACGCCGAATTCCAGAAGACCGTCTTCCCCATTCTGGCGAAGAACATTTATCAATCCATCGTTTCGCCGCAGGAGTCAAGCCATGCCGATTTATAACCTGAAAAGCAAAGAGTTGGTTCAAATCAAAGAGGCGTCATTCAAGCTGGAACGGGAGATCCAGAATCTGGTGGAAGCGAATTTGAAGACACTGCTGGGCCTGGAATTTGTGCGCTCGGAATTCACCATCTCCGGAACCGTCCAGCAACTGCGGATCGATACCCTGGCTTTCGATGCCAAAAGCAAAGCCTTTGTCATCATCGAATATAAACAGGACAAGAACTTCAGCGTCGTCGATCAGGGGTATGCCTATCTCTCCGTCATGCTGAACAATAAGGCGGATTTCATTCTGGAGTACAACGAGAACTGCGGCAATACCCTCAAACGGGATGATGTCGATTGGACGCAATCCCGGGTGATTTTTGTCTCCCAGGCGTTTACTCCTTATCAGAAGGAAGCGATCAACTTCAAGGACCTGCCGATTTCGCTCTGGGAAATCAAACGGTACAGCAATCAGACTATCAGCTTCGAAGAGATCCACAAACTGAACGCGACCGAAAGCATCAAAACGGTATCGACGGCAAACAGCGCCGTCGATACCGTCAGCAAAGAAGTGATCGTCTATACCGAAAACGACCGCCTGAAAGACATTCCGGAAGAAGTTCTCGATCTATACGGACAACTGCGGGAAAAGATCCTGGAACTGGGCAACGTTGAAATCAAGGCGACCAAACTCTATGTCGCCTTCACGGTCAACGGATCGAATTTCACGGATATCACCCTCCAGAAAAAGGGCTTGAAGCTCTGGCTCAACCTCTTCAAAGGAGAACTGGAGGACCCCTACAAACTCGCCCGCGATGTCGCCAATATCGGCCACCACGGCAACGGAGATTACGAGCTCACCATCACCAACACCGATAAACTCGACTACATCGCAACGTTAATCAAACAGGCCTACCGGCAAAAGGCATGAACCTCTGATGAAAAAAATCTCTCCCGTCAAAAACAAATCATTGAGACGTCGGCCTGGATATTCCTTGCAATTACGACTTCGAACGATTCTGGTGATTGTCATTTTCGGAATCCTCTGCCCCTGCTTCTTCGGTCTGGGTTTCTTCATTCGGGGATTGATCGACATCTATTCTACGACATTTTCCGTCGTTATGGGAGCCTTCCTTTTTGCATGGATTGTTGCCGGCGCCGCATTGATCAAATACAAACTCGATCCCCTGGCCGAACAACTGTTTCAAGGACGAGACGGAGAAATTGCAACCGGAGAAAGCCTGGAAGAACTGCGTTCGTTCGGCTGGAAGGTCTTTCACGACTTCGAGTATGAATATGCGAAAGGGAAAAAAGCCAATATCGATCACATCGTCGTCGCACCGCAGGGAGTGTTCTTGATCGAGACTAAGACTGTTGCCAAAATCGAAGGCGATAACGAAAAAATGACTTTTGACGGGAAACAGATTATCTTTCAGAAATCCGGGAAAACCATTTCGCTTCCGGTTGCGCAGGTGGAAGCCTCGGCGAAATATCTGCAACATTTCTTTTTTCAGCGATTGGGATTGAAAATCGACATAAAGCAAATTGTCGTCTATCCCGGCTGGTTTATGGACTGGACCCGCGAGGGCGCCATCCCCCATGCTCCCATCTGGGCGTGTCCGCCCTGCTACGTTCGCAGCCGTATTCAGTATGAAAAGGAGCCGGTATTGAACCAAACCGACTTCGAACGAGTCTGCAACGAACTCGAAAGTGCCAATCGAATATAATGCGTCCGTGTCATTACTCGGGGAGGCTGTTCTTAAGAGCGTTTTTGACGTTTTTTCCGGCTACTTGCCAGGGGCGGCTGACTTCAACAGTTTGACGTTGAACAATACGATATCTTCCTGATAGGGAACTTGCAAGTAATCCGCGTAAAGTTTCCGCTCTTGTTCGCCATAGACTCCGGCATCGGCGAACAGTGGGGTCTACCAGGGCGTCAGCGGTTCGGGTCAAATAGCAGTGGGCGGAACTCCAACGGTATTCTGTGATTTGCCCTCCGGTGACGATGCCGGCGCGCACCGGATTCAATTCGATATATCGTCCAAGGCGGCTGAGGTAGTTCGCCTTCTGGACGATTACGCTTTTGTAGCGGCCCTGCCTGATCGGCCCGTAACCTTCGGGATTGTTCAAAATACCGTCATTATATCAATTCCCTCCCGCGCCAAAGAGCGCAGAGGCCCGGCGCAGGAAGGGGCGCTGGTATTCGGGAATCAGTCCGTTATTGTCCGGGCCGAGATTCAGCAGCAGATTGCCGCCGTTCTCCGCGGCACGCCGCCGCCAGTCCGCGATCGTCGCGGCGGAGGGGTGCGGCCAGCCTTCGCGGCCGGCGCTCCAGAACCAGTCGGGGGTAAGCGTGGTGCAGTATTCCAACGGCAGCGAAGAAAGCGGCGCGTCCTCGGCGCGGCAGATGCGGTTGCTCCAGATGAAGTCGAAATGCTCGCTGGTCCGCACATCGACCGGCGGATATTTGACGACGCCGGGACGGTCGCTGCTGGAATTCTGAATCACCAGGCATTCCGGCTGAAGCGAATGGATATGGTCGTAGAGTTCGGACCAACCCCAGCGCTCGCCCTGTCTCAACTCCCAGTCGGGGGATGTTTCCCACTCCGGATTGTAGGGCCAGCTGCGGGTGGGGTGGTCTTTGTCCCAGCCGCCGTCGAACCACATCTCCAGGATCGGGCCGTAGCCGGTCAGCAGTTCGGTCAGCTGCGCCTTCATGTAGTCGATGTAGGCCCGGTCGCAGTTGTAGTCGGGAAAATTCCGGTCCCAAAGCGAGTAGTAAAGGCCGGTTTTGAGTCCGGCGGAACGGAAGGCGTCGACAAAAGCTGCGACAACGTCGACGGCGACGCCGGCGTTCTTCACCGAATAATCGGTACAGCGGCTCGGCCAAAGGCAGAACCCGTCATGATGCTTGGTGGTCAGGACCGCGTACTTCATGCCCGCCTCCAGCGCAATTTCCGCCCATTGGCCGGGGTTCAGCCGGCGTGGGGCGAATTCCGCCGCAGGGAACCTGCCGTCGCCCCAGCCGACACCGGAGAATGTGTTGATTCCAAAGTGGATGAACATTCCGAACCCGAGTTCTTTCCAGTTGTTCCGGGCAAGATCCAATATGGCGGGGAATTGCGAAGTCATGATCATTGTTCTGTTTTCCGATTTTACTTTCCATTCAAAACGAGCAGTCCCCAACCGGTGTCTGAATTCCAGTTGTCCTCGTCGCCGGACCACATGATTTTTTTCCGGGTGGAGTCCTCCGGACTGTCGGTGTCGCAAATCTGCCAGGTCATGCGCAGCCGTTGCCCCGACGCCGGAACGAAACCGGGAACCAGCTCTTCCCAGGGAATCGCCGCCTCGATCACATAACCGGATTTCGTCCGCCGCGAGGCGATGTCGATTCCGGCGCGGCTTTTCAGCTGACAGCACCAGGCGGAAGGCTCCCGGTACTGACCGGTTCCGGCGCCGGGGGCGAGCAGAAGCTGAAACCGCGGCGATGCTTCCGCTTTTCCGTCTTTGCCGGGGGAATCGAACCCCAGGAAGAATTCGATCCCGTCCGAATTATAGGCCAGTTCGGCAGGCATGCGGCGTTCGACCCTGTCGTCATAGACCACGGCCAGCAGATAAAGACTGCGTTTGTCCCACCGGAACCGCACGGCGGCGGAGAGATCCGCGGGGTCGCGCCACAAATCCCGTCCCACTTTGACATTTCCGGCGGTGGCCGCGCCGCAGACGCCGTCTTCGCTCCATTCCGCCGGATCGCCGTCAATCCGGATGCTTCCTTCCGGAACGAATCCGGCCTGTGCGGTGTTGGAGCCGGAGAGCACGTTCCGCAGCCACGGAATCGAGGGGAACGGCGGGATACGGATCTCCCGGTCGCGCGTTCCCAGGCCGGAAATCGTGCACACGGAGGATTCCGCCGACGGCGCCGCGGTCACGACCGGAAATCCCGTCCGGCAGGGAGTTCCCCCGGGACAGAAGATTTCCTTCTTATCGGATTCGAACCGCCAGTTTGCCGGACCTTCCTTCACCCGCAGCACGGTACGCAACGGAGAAGTTTCGTTGTTGGTCACATAGGCCGCCATTTCGATTCGGCCGCCGTTCAGCTCCGGTCCGCCGGAGAGTTCGTAGCGAAAGTCCGGGTCGGCCGCCGTCCGGAGGAGATGTCCGAGATCGGCCGCGTTCATCCCGTCCACCCGCAGATAGACAGGCGCGGTTCCCAATGACAGCCGCCCGCCGGAAACGCCGGGACAGGGATTCCCGAAGAAATCGAAGACCCCGCTTTCCTTAGGCAGGCGCGGCAGTTGCAGCGTCGAAGTTCCGGAGGTATCCCAGAGCGCGGCCAACGCTCCCTCCGGACCGTCGAACAGCGCACAATAGCGGGTGCGGCTCAACTGGAACAGCACCCGCGGGGTGTGGCGTCCGAGAAGCATCCGGGCCAGTCCATTGGCCGCGAGCAGTTCCGGGCACGGCGACAGGTCAAATTCCACGTCGTGAAACGAGTAGAGGTCCATCCGGGTGCTGATGTTGTTGGCATTCGGGAAGTTGCCGAACCAGAAGAACGGCCCGTACCCGACCGCGGCGTCGATCAGCGTCTCCCGCAGCAGGTATTCCGCTTTGGCGCGGAAGTCGGCAACCTGAAATGCCTGGTCGCGCACATAGACTCCCGGCAGGTCGAATTTCTTCCGGGTGTAGCCGCTCACCGGTGTGGTGTAGGTTTTCTCGGTGTGCCAGACCGGCAGGGGTTTGCCGTATCTGGCCGTCTCCTTGCGCAGAAAGGCGAGAACCTTGTCCGTCCCGATGTGCAGCGACGCCTCCGGCATGGTGTTGCTGTACATGTGGATGGAGAGGACATCCAGGTGCTTGGCCCCGTCCAGTTCCAGTACGCGGCAGGTCCAGGGGGCGGGTTTTCCGCCCATGTCCGAAGTGGCGCAGCCGGCGACAATCACGCAGTCGGGATCGGCCTCCTTGGCCGCTTCCCAGGTCGCCCGCATATAGGGGACGTACTCCTCCGGCGTCAGCCAGGCATTGGGTTCGTTGAGAATTTCCCACGCCTTGATGTCGTTTTTGTAACGGGAGACCAGCGCCCGGACATACGTTTTCCAGTCTTCGATCCGGGGGAAGAGGACGCGGGGCGTCCAACTCCAGGAGACTTTGCTCTCCGGCCGGCGTTCGACCGCCCAGTCGGGGATGCCCCGGGTGTACATGTCCGCGGTGTCGTTGAAGGCGGGGCCGAGAATCGGCATCAGGTTCAGGCCCGCCTTCCGGCAGCGCTCCACCACGGCGTCGGTCTCCGCGAAGTTGAATTTCCCCTTTTCCGGGCAGACCCGGTTGAAGCTGAAGGTGAAGAAGCTGCGCGACCAGCCGAACCCGAGATCCCGCACCAGCGGATTCCCGTCGCAGCTGTGGGAGCCGAGCGGCCAGTCGGCCGGCAGCTTCTTCCCGGGCGACACCGGGAGATAAACGCCGAAGATCACTTCGTCGTGCAGCTGCGGCCGGTCGCCGTCGAACGCGATCCGATAGTAGCCGCAGGGCAGCGGCGGCAGCGGCAGGTCCGTTTCCCGGTTCCCTTGGGCGGAAACTTCGGCAACCGTTTCACCGGCATGGACCGGGCGGTCCCAGTAGTCCCGGACCGTCCAGCGGATCGCAAATCGGTGCGACTGGTCGGTATTGTTCCGAAAGCGCAGGGAACAATGGGCCTCGGACAGTTGTTCCGGCGTGAAGAGCTTGTAAGGGCTGTCGAGGGCCGCGCCGAATTCCAGCGGTTCCGGCCGGTAGGAAGTCGCCGTCTTTCCGGCTTCCAGCTGCACCGCGTCGATCCAGAGATGGCCGCGGGTCACTCCGGGATCGAGCCGGACGAGCGGGAGATGGTAGTTCAGCCGCTTGAAGTCGTTCGGCTGGAAAGTCAGGGAATAACGCTTCCACTCCGGCGTGATGTCGAAGGTTTTGTCGATTCCGTTGTTGAGGAATTCCCCCGTTTCCAAATGCGCCTTCATGCCCGGAACATCCGACTTCATCCAGGCGGAGAGGGTGTAGGTGGTGTCCGGATTGAGCTTCACCGGAAAAAACCGAACCAGGTTGAAGCTGTCGCGGCCCTGTTTGGCGCGAGTGTCCTCCGCGGTCAGCCGGAGGCTGTATTTCCCCTCATGAGCGACGTCTGAATCGAATTGCGGGGGCGTCCCCGGCAGTGTCCAGTCCTCCCATCCGTAGGCGCAGAACGGATTCATGCCTTGCGGCCCGACTTCGAATCCCGATCCGGCGCCGAGCAGATTGCCTGCCGCGCCGGCCGAAGCCGGACGTCCGGCGGCGGAAACGATTCCGGGGAAAGGCTCTCCCGGCTTCAGCATACAGACGAGGAAGCGGAAATCCGGGTCGATGTCGGCCCAGAGGTGGAAGAACGGCTTCGGCGTGGTAAACGCCCGGCAGTCTTCGAGTCGGACCGACTTCACGCCGGAGATCAGCTTGATGCCCAGCTCCTGCTGCGGCCCGGTCCGGAACCGGTATTCGTACGGCCGGCGGCCTGTGTCGAGAAGGCATTTGTCCGTGTTTTTCTCCGGCAGCAGAACCCGGTTCCGGTTGCACCGGGCCTCCTTTCCGGCGAAGAGCGTGTCCGGCAGCAGGATGCGGTAGTGCACCGGTTCCTGCGTCTGGCGGCCGCGCAGGTCGTATTTGACTTCGACCAGGACTCCTCCGTTGACTTCGGTTGCGGAATTGACGGCGGCGGCCGAAAAATTCTTCTCCTCGAGAGTGGAAACCCTGCGGCACGAGTTCGGCTCGATCTCCACTTTTTTCACCGGGTTGACCGCGTAGCCCGGAAAAATCGGACCGATCAAAAAAATCTCTTCCCCGAAAGGCCACGCAATCCGATAGTCCGAGCACGGAAACGGGCAGGGCCCGAACTGAATGTTGCCCGGATCGGAGACGAACCGTCCGTCGGGACAGAAGACAAACGGCTCCGCCGCCAGTCCGAACGGCAGCCATAGGAACATCCCGAGAATGAAACGCCAGTATTTCCGCATGAAATCCCTCTCTGGTCTGAATTGATTACCGGTCGACAAGACAAATCACCGCTGAAGTCCGGCCCTGAGGAAGCTGCTCTGATCGGTCGTTCCGTCGGGCGCCGGTTCCGCATACAGTTCCCGAATGCTGCGCGACTTCACATGACCGTCGAAGTAATTGACATGGGTCACGCCGCGGAACGCGGAGAAATCCATCTCGGCGGACGCATTGTCCACATCGCCGTTATTGGTCGGATTCCGCCTCGGATCATTGCTCCCGTGACGGTAGGACGGGCAGAAGATGTTCGAGATGAGCGGCGAATTGACCCGGTTGTTGTCCGTGGCGAAAACCACCTTGGACGGCTGGCGGGCGATCGTGGTCTTATGGGGGGTCGTCTTGTAGCTGTTCAGCCAGTAGCCGGAGATGTAATCGTTGATCCCGTAATGGCCGCAGCGGAACAGCGGCGGAGTCGCACCCCAGTATTCCCCGACGTCCCGGTTCTCGGCCGCACAGAAGAAGGAGCCGGCGTTTTTCGCTCCGCCCCAACCGTGGTAAGTGACGCCGCAGTTGACCCGGTCTGGCCCCATCCCGGCCAGCTGTTCGAACCAGATGATGCCGATGCTTTCGATGTCCGGATCGTGACTCACCTTGATCGTGGAGCCGAGATCCTGCTGGACCAGCACGATCCAGCCGGCAAAATCGTTTGAATAACTGCTCTGGGCCATCCCGATTGCCTTGAGGTTGTTGATGCAAGCGGAGCTTTTCGCCCGCCCCCGCGCCTGATTCAGCGCCGGCAGCAGCATGGAGGCCAGAATTGCAATAATCGCAATAACCACCAAAAGCTCGATCAGTGTAAAATACGTTCGAGGCATCCGGCGCCAATCCTGCTTTTGTTTCCCGTTTCACGGAGATTAATCATTCCATTCATGCTTGACACTCCTTTGGTTGGGTTCGGTTGACACATGTTTTTTTCACTCGGAGATTATAAAATCCGACGGCTTTGACAGCAACGCCGTTTCGAGAACCGATCAATTTCTACGCCGTTTTTCTGACCATCAGGGATGAATTGATTTTTGTCGTCACGATCTCTTCCTGGTCGTTGTCGCTCAAGGCGTTTACGATCATCTCCGCAAGTTTGGCGCCGATTTTCCGCAGGGAGGGAGCGATGGTCGTCAATTCGTAATTCTGGAAGAGGCTGTTGTTGTCGAATGAAATCAGCGGGAAATCGATTCCGGCAATCAATCCGGCCGCTTTGGCGGCGTCGATCAGCCTGACCGCCACATAGTCGTTCATGGCGATCACGCCGAGCCCGTCGCCGAGTCCGCGTTCCCGCAGGGTGCGGAAAAAAGCGGCGTGGTCGCCCTCGAAGGCGAATTCCACGACCGGAAGTCCCGTCGTGTTTCCGCTGCGGATCAGCGCGCATTCCATGCCGATCTGCCGTTCATGCAGCCAGTTGCTGCGGAATCCAGCCTCCTTGCAGAGGCAGAGCGAGCCGTTGGTTTTCGGCAGCAGGTAGTCCACCGCCAGGACCCCTTCTTCGAACAGATTGGGGGAAACGATGTTGTAGGGATAATTCGGCGCCATCGACTGCCCCGGGTCGTAGACGAACACCTTGCTGTGGAATTCCGACAGCACCCGCGGATATTCGAACGGAATTCCGGAACCGGTCCCGTCGGCGATCAGCACCAGCGCATTGCATCCCGAGGCGATCAGCGAAGCGAGCAGCCTCTTGTATTCGGCAAGATCGGTGATTCCATAGGCGTCTTTGACCGTGGTGGAGATGTTTTCCGCCCGCAGTCCATTCTCCAACGCATTGAACAGCAGTTCGTTGACATGCACGTCCCGGGTTTCCGGCTGGTGATGGCACAGGATGCAGACGTTGCGCGTCAGTTCGCTCCGCAGTTTTCCCAACCCGAACGCCGACGGGATTTTCTGGATGGACGTTCCCTGCTTCTTGTTTCGGCGCAGGATTCCGTGCCCCTCCAGCCGCTTCAGCGCGTAATGCGCGTTGGAACGGCTGGTGTTGAACATCCGGCAGAGTTCCTCCTCGGTCGGAATCCGCTCGTTGACGCCCAACTGCCCTTCCGCCAGATTGTCCAGGATATATTGATAAATTTTTTGTTGCCCGTTATTCATCCCGTCTTCCCTTTTGCTGTAATGTTCAAATATTTTTAAAACATATGAATATTATACCATGATTTTATTGAAAAGCAATACCGGAACGAATTTTTTTCCTGATAAATGGTGGAAGCGACAGGGATCTCGCCGCTTTGAGCCACGATTGACTTAACGATCTATCCTTCAGTGAAAAGCGCCATAATTGCGGTGCCGCATAACCGGAACCATTTCACAATCAAGTCGAAATCCGGCATAAAACCTCGTCGGCGGCAAGTTTTTTCCGTTTTCGCTTTGACAGCTTCACGAACCCGGCTGAATCTTCTCAAGTACATTCGTTGATAATGCCTGCATGCAAGGATTTCATCCCCGATCAAAGATGCGGGTTCAGTGCTGTTGAATCCGGACAATAAAAAAAACGCCGTAACTTATTGTTACAGCGATACTTTCAAAAACAATCAAGAAATATGGTTTGGCGGTGCGATCGACCACCGGCTCAAAATCCGCGCAAGATCGAGTTGTCACGCTCAAAAATGTTGAATCGGGCCTTCCCTGCCCTACCCGCGGAACGACCGCCCGGCGGCCGGGCGGACCGCCTTCCCCCGCCGGGGCAAACCGCAGCATGACCTCTCCGAATCCTGCGTAAATTCCGTCCGTGCCGCGGTTCCCCCCGGTCAGAACGCCAGCACGTCGATCGGAACGATCGAAAGCGAGCAGTCTTCCTTGCCCTGCGAGTAGGCGATGTACAGCTTGCCGTCATGCTCGATCGCGCCGGGATAGGCCAGCTCGGTTGGTCTCCCCAGCGAGTTCTCGAAGAGCCGGACCTTCGGCCACTGCTGGTGACGCACCTTGAGGATGCGCCGGAAGAGCCCGCCTTCCGGACCGGTCAGTGCGATGGTAAGCAGACACCGCTGGTCCTCCAGACTGTTGGTCAGCAGGTAGTTCTGCCCGGTGCTCAGCCGCCCGGCGAAGGGCTGGCTCTCCCCCAGCGGGAAGTTGCTCAAGCACAGCGCGGTCCAGGTCTCTCCGCCGTCGAAGCTCTCGGCCACCGGCGCGGTACACGGCCCCGCGAACCCCGGCGTGTGGTACAGCGGGCGGCAGAGAATGAGCAGGCGGTTGTTGCCGCGATGCACCAGCGCGCACTCCGGGAAGAGCAGCCGGAGGCTCTTCGGGCGGGGAACCGTCACCATCCGCCACTTGAGCAGGTTGTCCCCGTCGCTGATCGCCACGGCGGCGTCGTCCCAGTGGCGTTCGCCGCCGATGACCCAGTTCCCGTTGTCCATCCGCTGCGGCGTGCAGAAGGGGACAAAAAGCGGAATGGCCGACTCTTTGTGATGTACCCACTTGCCGGTGGAGTCGTCGAGCGTGAACACCTCGGTGGTCGGGAAGTGCCCCTCGCGCCAGCAGACGAAAAAGCCGTAAAGCGTCCCTTCGTGCGAAAAGAGCAGCGGGTGGTTGTGGGAAGTCGCCCCGATCAGCGGGGCCTGCGCCCAGATCTCCGGCTTGCTCCAGTGCAACGCGTCGGGCGAGGTGCAGCCGCGGACGAGTTCGTCATGGTCGCCGGTCTCCCGGGTGCGGTGGTTCGCCCACCCCATGTAGAACAAATCGCGGTGCCGGGCGATGGTGGCCTCGTGCAGGTAGTGGTAGCCGCCCTTTTGGGCGCGTTCGACGGAGACGTGGGTCACCACGTCGAGTTCGCACATCTCCTGCGGCGACGGAAACGAAACCGCCGGGTCCCAGACGGGGAAGAGGGAGGGGTCGGCGGCAAATTCGGTCGAGGTGGGACGGGAGTTTTCCTGAGTCATTTCAGCCATGTTGGAACCTCTTGTTTTCCGCTTGTTCATTCCTGCCCGGAACGCGGGACGCGCCCGCGTTCCGGAATCATTTTAAACTCATTTCGGTTGAAAACTTAAAATCTGCTTGTCGCTTTTCGGCGGCTTTCCCGCCGTTTTTTTCGGCCGATGCTCGCATCGGCTTGCAAAAAACAACGGCAAATCCCCTCAAAAATCAACTTCGCATTTTCTTAAGTTTTCGCCCTCAACGAGTTTAGATGTGTCCGTATTCCTTCAGCACCTTTTTGAGTTTCGCCATCATGTCGTCAGGGAGGCGCATGACCGGCTTGCGGGCGACGCCCGCGTTGACGCCGCGCAGTTTCAGCCCTTCCTTGATGACCGGGAGCCACGGGCACGGCAGCCCCTTGGCGGTGTTCTCGGTGAACAGCGGCAGATAGGGGCGGACCTTCTCGAAGTGGTACTTCTGCGCTTCGGGAATCTGCCTCGTTTTGGCGAGGTCGTAGACCGTCTTGTTCTCTTTCGGGAAGAGGTTTCCGGTTCCGCAGACCCAGCCGTCGGCCCACATCGAGACGCATTCGACCGGGCAGATGTCGTAACCGTAGAAGATGCCGAATCCGTCGTCGGTCAGCGCGCGCAGGTCCTGCTGGCGGTAGACGTCGGCCTGCCGCTCCTTGACCGCGTCGATCAGCCCGTCGTTGTAGAGCTTCGCCATGAACTTGTCGGTCATGAGACAGGTCGAGTAGTAGGGGTTGTGATAAACCATCACCGGGATGGAGACCGCCTTGCGGATGGCCTTGTAATGCTCGTAAAGCTCCTCCTCGTTGGGGGCCATGTACCACGGGGTGACGACCATGACGCCGTCGGCTCCGGCCGCTTCGGCGCTCTTCGAGAGGTCGACCGCGTCGCAGGTGCGGTAAGCGCCGGTGGAGCAGAACACCTTGACCCGGCCCGCCGCGTATTCGCAGACGGCGGCGTTCACCTTCTTCTGCTCCTCGTGGGACATGGCGACGAATTCGCCCGTGCTGCCGGACGGGATGACCCCGTCCACTCCGTTTTGAATCAGGAATTCGGTGACTTCCTTCAGACCGGAGAAGTCGACCGACTCGTCCGACGCCCGGAACGGCGTGACCATCGGGATGAAAATTCCCTCCGGCTTCTTTTTCTTCGACACGCTGGACATATCAGAATCCTTTTTTTATCCTGTTGATTCGTTCTGTTTCACTCGGGCACCATTCGTCTCTCGACGGCTCAACCTCCTTTCCCGATCCCCGGATCTTTCATGAAAACGCGAACGACGCAGGCCTGACATCCGTCGCGAATCTTTTTTGCATTTCGATTTTTCCGTGCTATTCTTATTTTACACGATTGAACGATTGTCGGCAACGAGAATTTTGTGACAATACAAGGAATTCTGTGACAATGAAACAGTTTCGGGAACTGGCCCACTGCTGCGTGACCGCCGATTATCCGGACATTCCGTTCCGGGTGCGCTCCTGCGGCCACTTCAACGTGGCGGCGGGCTACCGGGAGATGCCGCTGCGCAAGGAGTTCGTCCAGCTCTTCTGGTGCCTCGAGGGGGAAGCGCAGTTCGTCATCCGCGACCGGACCTGTCAGCTCCGCCCCGGAGAAGTCTGCTTCTACACCCCCGGCGACACCCATCAGGTCAGCTGCACCGGGAATTTCTGCCACTACCGCTGGGTCACCTTCGAAGGGCCCGCCGTGACGGCGGTCTGGAAGGGGCTCCGGCTGCCCCAGACGCCGCGCCAGGCGGGGCGCTGCCCCGAAGAGCTGTTCATCCAGCTTGAGGAGGAGATTCTCAACTACACGTCGGACGGGCTCCGGCTGGCCAGCGCCACCGCCTTCCGCATCCTGATGCTGGCGGCCAGCCACACCCCGCCGGTGGTGCCGTCGCACGACTACGTCAAGCAGGCGCAGCAGGTGATCGACACCCAGTACCGCAACCCGCAGCTCAATATCGGCGTCATCGCCGAGCGGCTGGGCGTGGACCGTTCGCAGCTCAGCCGGAAATTCCACGCCGTCTGCGGCGTCTCCCCGACCCAGTACCTGGTCAACCGCCGGATTCAATACGGGCTGGAACTGTTGATGAATTCCAAGCTCAAACTCAAGGACGTCGCCGCCCGGGCCGGATTCAACGACCCCAACTACTTCAGCAAAACCATCAAAAAATACACCCGCCAGTACGGAACCCGGATTCCGACGGAGCAAGCGGAGCGGGAGGAGTGAGAAAATGGGCGCAAAATCATTACAATATCGTAAAAACATCATACAATTTTATACAAATTTTTCGAATAACATCCAATGACCGGCATATGATTTTACGCGCCGCCCCGCTCAGGGCCTGTTTTTTCCCGTCCCAAGGCGACTCCGGCGGTCGAATCTGAGCGGCAAACCTTCTCCATAAACGGATTCGGCATATTTCTTGCTTACAGAATGACGGTGCCCCGGAAACAATCAGGAAGAAAAATGCAGCCCTATGGAATCTTTTATCGACCCAAACAATGCCAGGAGTGACGGCCGCTCGGAATTGCGGCTGCTCTACGAAATCGGCCTGATTCTGTCGGAACGGCGCGAGGTCAACCTCGTGCTGAAGCCGATTCTGGAGAAAATGGCCTCCTGCATCGGGATCATCCGCGGAACGATCTGCATTCTCAACCGCTATACCGGCAAGATCGACATCGCCGAGGGGTTCGGCCTGAGCCCCGAACAGATCCGCAGCGGGAACTACCTGCCCGGCGAAGGAATCACCGGCAAGGTCGTCAACACCGGCAACCCGATCGCCATCCCCATCATCTCCAAGGAGCCGACCTTTCTTAATAAAACCAACTCCCGCGATGCGCAGGAGGCGGAACGGACCTCGTTCGTCTGCGTGCCGATCAAGCTCGGCATCGAGGTGATCGGCACCATCAGCATCGACATCGTCTACAACAGCGGCCGCGAACTCAACAACATGGTCTGGCTGCTCACCGTCATCGCGGCGTCGATCAGCCAGTACGTCCGCTTCCGCCAGATCTCCTGCGAGGAGATCAACGACCTCAAGGAAGAGAACTGCCGCCTCTACGCCGAGCTCAAAAAGAAGTACGAGATGCGGCACACCGTCATCAGCCGCAGCGAGAGCATGAAGAAAATCTACCAGCAGCTCGGCATGGTGGTCACCACCCGGGCGACCGTGCTCCTCCTGGGCGAGAGCGGCGTCGGCAAGGAGTGCCTGGCCAACGACATCCACTACACCTCGCCGCGGGTGGACAAACCCTTCGTCAAGGTCAACTGCGCGGCGATTCCGCCCAATCTGGTGGAGAGCATGCTGTTCGGCCACGAAAAGGGGTCGTTCACCGGGGCGCACGCCCGGCACCAGGGGTATTTCGAGCAGGCGGACGGGGGAACCATCTTCCTCGACGAGATCGGAGAACTGCCGCTTTCATTGCAGAGCAAATTTCTCCGGGTGCTTCAGGAGCGGCAGTTCGAGCGGGTCGGCGGCAAGGAGACGCTCAGCGTCGACGTCCGTGTCATCGCGGCGACCAACCGCGACCTCAAACAGATGGTGGCCGCGGGGAAGTTCCGCGAGGATCTCTTCTACCGGGTCAACGTCTTCCCCATCCGGATTCCGGCGCTGCGGGAGCGGAAGATCGACATCATGCTGTTCGCCGACCACTTCGCGGCCAAGTTCGCCAAGGAGTACGAGCGGCCGCGGCCTTCGTTTTCACTCTCGGCGACGAACGCGCTCAACAGCTACGACTGGCCGGGGAACATCCGCGAACTCGAGAACACCATCGAGCGGGCGGTCATCCTGGCCGGCGACGGGGTGATCCACAGCTATCATTTGCCGGACACCCTGCTTTCCGCCGCCGGAGCCACCCTGCGCAAGAGCGGCTCGCTCCAGGAGGTGCTCGATTCGGTCGAGGAGGAGATGATCCTCGAGGAGCTCAAGCGCTGCAACGGCAACATGGCGAAGGCGGCCAAGAACCTCGGAATCTCCGAGCGGATCATGGGCCTCCGCGTCGCCAAGTACAAGATCGACCCCAAGTCGTCCAACTGACCCGGAACCGCCGCTTCCCGCTCAGGTGAGCGGCATGACCCGTTCCGGGGGGATGTGGTATTCGGCGGCGAACTCCTCGCGCGCGGCGGGGAAGACCGGGTCCATCTGGCCGGAGACCAGGTGGAGCAGCGGCTCGCACCCCTCCTCGTACACCAAATACTCCATCACCGCGAAGGGCTGCGTCTCCCGGGTGGTCACCCGGAACGGGAAGCTGTTCACCGTGTCGCCGGGCTGTTTCCGCCGGATGTGGTGGGCGCGGATGCCGACCCAGCAGGTGTCCTCCGGGGCCGGGTCGGCGCAGCGCAGGATGATCCCCCACGCGGGCACGCGAAGGTGGAATTCGTCCAGCCGCACCGCGCGGGCGAGGTTCTTCACCCCGGTCAGCTTGGCGGCGGCGAGCGTGCCCGGGCGGCGGAAGAGCTCCTCCGCCGTGCCGCTCGCGGCGATCGCGCCCTGGTCGAGCACCACCAGCTTGCGGCAGACCCGGTAGATCTCGTCGCGGCTGTGCGAAACGAAGAGGATCGGGCCGTTGAAGTTGGCCAGCGAATCCATCAGCTCCTTTTCCACCTGCACCCGGAGGAAACTGTCCAGCGCCGAGAGCGGCTCGTCGAGCATGACGATCTCCGGCGACGAAAGCAGCATCCGCCCGATCGCCGCGCGCTGCTGCTGGCCGCCGCTCAGCCGGTCCGGTTTGCGGTCGGCTTCGGCGGAGAGGTGCATCCGCTCGAGCATCGCGGCGGCGCGTTCGCGCCGTTCCTTCCGCGGCAGGTTGCGCAGCACCAGTTCGAGGTTTTTGCGGATGGTCATGGTGGGGAAGAGCGCGTACTGCTGGAAGAGGTAGCCGACTTTCCGCTGCTGCGGCGGCAGGTTGATCCTCTTTTCGGAATCGAACAGCACGCGGCCGTTGAGGACGATCCGCCCGGAGTCGGGCGTTTCGATCCCGGCGATGCATTTGAGCGTCATGCTCTTGCCGCATCCGGAAGCGCCGAGCAGCCCCATGCACTCCGCACCGGCGGAGAAGGAGACGTCGAGCGTGAACGTTGCCAGTTTTTTGCGGAAGGAGACCTCAAGCATGACTGCGCCCTCCCCAGAAGTTGAGCGGCAGGATCACCGCGAACGAAGTGAGAATGATGATGCCCACCCAGATTCCGGCGGCGAACATGCTGTCGCTCTCCGCCGCGCTCCAGATGGCGATGGGGATAGTCTGGGTTTTGCCGGGGATGTTGCCGGCGATCATCAGCGTCGCGCCGAATTCGCCGAGCGCGCGGGCGAAACCGAGCACCGCCCCCGCCACGCAGCCGGGCAGCGCCATCGGCAACATGATGCGGAAGAAGATGGTCCGCTCCGGCAATCCCAGCGTGCGCCCGGCGTCGAGGACGACCGGGTCGATCTGTTCGAGCGAGGCGCGCACCGTCCGGTAGACCAGCGGAAACGCCACCACGGCGCCCGCCGCGACCGCCGCCTGCCAGGTGAAGATGATCCGCAGGTCGAACCGGGCGAGCAGTTCGCCGATCGGCCCGTTGCGGCCGAGCAGCACCAGCAGCAGGAAACCGACCACCGTCGGGGGGAGAACCAGCGGCAGCGTGAAGAGGACGTCCCACACCGCGCGGACTTTTTTCCGGCAGTGAAAGACGAACCACGCCGCCGCGGTTCCGAAGACGAACGAGAACAAGGTCGCGCAAAGCGAGATTTTGAGCGAGATGAACAGCGGACTCCACTCCATCCGGGAAAGTTCCTGTAGAAATGTCAGTTCCTCATTCATGTCGATTCCTCTCGAATTGCGCGTTTATTCTGTTATTTCAGCGTTCCGGGTCCAGCAGGAGCTGGCCGTATCCGTAGCGGTTGGAGTCTGAGCCGACCGCTTTGCGGATGGGTTCGATCTTGTCGAGGTCCGGGCCCCCGACCGGGGTGTCCGGCATCACCAGTTCGCAGTTGGCGACCACCACCAGCGAACTCTGCTTGGTCGACTCCCGTTCGGTGGAGAAGAGCCAGCCGAGAACCGGCAGGTCCTTGAGCAGCGGCACGCCGCCCACGTCGCGGACGACCTGCGACTTGTCCACGCCGCCGAGGTAGACGGTGTTGGCGCCGTTGCCCAGCATCACCTTCTGGCTCGACGTGTAGTTCGCGCTGCGGAGCTGGCCGTCGGAGGTGGTGCCCAGCACCGACTTCGAAGCGACGGTGAGCGTCAGCGTCGTCGCCTTGGAGGAGATGAGCGGAGTCACCGAGAGGTTGAACTGGAACATCGCGTCCACCGGGTCGATCTCGATCTTGTTGCCGCTCTCCTTCGCCGTCCCGGCGGGGGTGACGATGTGCGCGGTGATCTTCTCGGGAACCACGGCGAGCACGCCGTTGCTCCGCGCGAGGGTGGCGGTCTTGCCGTTCAGCACGGCGAGTTCGCCGGTGGTGTAGAGCTTGGCCTTGCCCTTGGAGACCAGGAAGTCGAGATACTTCGTGTTCCATTTCGGCTGGAAGTTGAAGTAGTGCGAATTCACCGTTCCGGAGGGGTCGATCACGCTCGCGCCGAGGTTGTTCAAGTTGTAGTTCCGCGAGAACGTCGTCCCGGCGGAGAACAGCTTGACGCCGTCGTTGTTCTTCCACGACTGGAAGTCGAGGCCGAGCATGCCGTCGTTCTCCGAATCGAGTTCGTAGACGGTCACGCTCACCTTGACCTCCGGCAGCGGAATGTCGTAGAGGCCGAGCATCGTTTCGATGTTCTTGCGCGAATAGAGCGCGGTGTTGAAGAAGAGGCAGTTGAGCTCCTTGTCGATCTCGATCTTGTCCTTGCCGCCGATCAGTTCGACCGTGTCGTTGGAGACGTTCGCGCCGACGTTCTTCAGCATCGTCTGGAGGTCCGCGGCGGAGCGGAAGGACGGGAAGTAGATGTACTTCGGCTGGCCCGCCGAGTTCTTGATGTCCGGCCGGTCGAGGTTGGCGACGATCTCGTCGATGCCCATGCCGTTCTCGTTGCTCTTGAAGCGGTAGTCTTCCGCCGAGATGATGAGCACCCCGGTTCCGTCGGTGTACTCGATGCACTCCACGCTGCACGGCACGAAGAGCGGCAGCGTCCCCTTGCTGTAGGTGTTGAAGTACGCCGTGTTCGACCGGCCCATCGTGTTGTTGTAGTCAACCCGCTGCGCCTGCACCATTTCACGGACGTAGGGCCGGATGGCGTAGGGCGAGGCGTGCTTGAGCACGTAGGTCTTGGTCAGGATCTTCGGATCGTTGGTGTCGCGGATGAAGTGCACCGTGTCGGTGTCCTGCCGGATGTCGAGCCTGAGCTGCGCCTGCACGTTCGACGGCGCGTAGGTCGGGTTGTCGTTGCCGGTCGGCTGCTGGTTGGCGAACGCGCCGAGGGCGGCCACGGAAAGAGCTCCGATGAGTGTGGTTTTCGTCTTCATGATTTAGAGTCCCTTCCCTGATTCAGCAACAAGTTCCGACACCGGAGTCAACAGGCCGGAGATCTTCGCGACGTCCGCATCCGGATGCATCAATTCGGTCTTCACCGAGAGAAAATAGAAGTACTTTTCCTTCTGCGTCGTTGTCGTACCGAAAATATACTTCAAAATCGGCAATTCGCAAAGCACCGGAACGCCAATTGTCTGTTCATATTCGGCATCGCGGGTCCAGCGGGTCAGCATGCACTCCTTGCCGCCCTCCACCGAGATCGAACTGGTGTTGGCGGAGTTCTCGACGACTTCGTCGCCGTGGTTGTTGCGCTCCACCACGTTTTTCATGACCAGGCTGTAGTCGAAGGTGAGGTTGGCCTTGAGTTTCGCCATTGATTCGGCGTCAAGCGCCAGCACGCCGGTCGAGGCGGCTTTGCCGGAGACCGTGATCACCGGGCTCTTGACCGCCAGCACCAGGTTCGAGTTCACCGAGGAGGCGACCGAGGAGCTGTGGCTGTCGTTCTTCTTCAGGTTCTGGAACTGCGGGGTGAAACTGAGCGAAACGTCGGCGCCGTTGATCACCGTGATCTTCGAGCTGGTGACCAGGCTGGCCCGGCCGTTCTGCTGGAGCATCCGGACGAACGAGAAGTCGAACGCCGGGGCCACCGCGAAGAAGCCGTAGGGCCCGAAGCTGGACGGCAGGGCGGAGCCTTCGATGAAGTCCATCCCGGCGTCGAGGAGATTGAGCCCCGGCCCGTTCTTCCACGCCAGATAGTCGATCCCGAGGTCCAAGAGGTCGCTTTCGCGGACCTCGTAGACGTTGAGCGAGACCACGAACTGCGGAATCGGCCGGTCCAGCCAGGCCAGGTACTTGTACATGTCCTCGGTCTTGTTGGCGGAGTCCTTCCAGTAGATCCGGTTCGAGGCGGTGTCGACCTTGGCGACGGCGTCCTGGTTGACGGTGTCGTCGGTCGAAGAGGCCAGGATTCCGGCGTTCTTCATGATCGTCACCAGCGTTTCGCCGGAGCGGTACAAGGGCGCGTAGACCGCCCGGGTGATCCCGGTCCCGGCGACGCCGGAGCCGTAGGCGTCCTTTTTATCCACCGGCCGGTCGAGCTTGGCGACCATGTCGTCGATGTAGGGCATCAAGGGAACCGGGCAGTTGACCACGAGGAACTGCTTTTTGCCCGCGGTGTAGGAGATGCGGTCCACCGAACCGTTCTTGGCGTAGCGCTTCACCGCGCCGGTGAGGAACGGCGCGAGGTCGTTCGCCTTCTGGTACTTGAGCTCGTAGAACTTCGAAACCATATAGTTTTGCGCGTCGTCCTCGACCAGGCGGATGGTCTGCACGTTGCCCGGCAGTTCCGCCGCGCCGAGCGAAGAGAGAAGCATGGCGGAGCATACCGCCGCGGCTGTCTTATTTCTGATTTTCATAGATGATGATTCTTTCCTGATTTTCCGTAGGATCATGGCAAGCCGAAACAACAATTCTTACACTCTCTTGATGAATATTCCTTCCTGACAGCGGGCCGATATCAACTCTACCATTTGAGTTGTGATTTTTAGAATTTAGCACAAGTCCGCCGAATAGCAAGCGCGGATTTGAAAAAACACTTTTCTTTTTTCGCTTGCTTAAAATCAGGAATTATGCAGATTCAAAGAGGATTTCAGGACAAAACTCCCCCTTGGCGGCGACCGCCACCATACACTACTAATCAAATAGAGTTTACTGATTCACACCGCGGCGGGCGCGGGAATTCATTTCACCGGCTGAAAGCCGTATTTCTGAAAGACGGCGGCGGCGGCGGGCATTTTGAGATAGGCGAGGAACTTTTCGCCCTCGGCTTTGGCGGCTCCCGCGGCGATCACCGCGGCCGGGTAGACGACCGGGCTGTGGCTGCCGGCGGGGGCTTGCGCCGCAATGCGGACCTTGTCGGACATCAGCTTCGCGTCGGTCTCGTAGACAACGCCGGCCTCGACCTCGCCCCGGGCGACGAAGGTGAGCACGGCGCGCACGTTTTGCGCGAAGACCGTCTTGGGCATGACGGCGTCGGCGATCTTCAGGTTCTTGAAGATTTCCGCCGCGTATTTGCCCGCCGGGACCACCTTGGGGTCGCCGACGGCGATGGACTTCTCCCCGAGCTTGCCGGTGGCGAGGTCTTGAAAACTCGCCAGTTGCAGCTTGCTGTCCGCCGGAACGATCAGCACCACCTTGTTCTCCAGAAGGTCGCAGCGGGTGCCCGGCTGGAGCAGGCCCTTCTTCTCGAGAAGGTTCATCTTGTCCTGGTTGGCGGAAATGAAGAGGTCGGCGGGAGCGCCGTTTTCGATCTGCACCTGAAGTTTTCCGGACGCCTCGTAGTTTGGAACGATCTTGATCTCCGGGTTTGCCTGTTGGTATTGTTGGATGATTTCGTTCATGCACTCCTTGAGACTGGCCGCGGCGGCCAGGTTCACTTCCGTGCCATACGCGGCCACCAGGCCGGCGAATGCAACGACTGCGGACAACAGCATCTTCAATTTCATGGAACACCCTCCTTGTTGCGGGTTGGATGCACCGTAATTTAGCACGAACAATGCCAGGAAGCAAGCCGGAGATGATTTCATGCAAAGAAACTGCAAAAAGAGGGAAATCAGGCTCAAAACGGGGAAAAACGGACACGGAAAAAAGCTTCGGGAATCCGCCGGAAAAAAAATCCCGACTCCCGCGGTTCTTTCGTTTCACACGAAAAAACGGTCTACAATTTTGTAACGATTTCTTACATTTCCGTTGGCAATCTTACCGGCGCGTAGGCCAGCCTACATCTGCGTCGGATTCCGGCGCGGCAGCCTCAAATCTTCGAGGGCGGGGCCGGTCAGGCGGTAGAGCGTCCAGTCCTGGACGGGTCCGGCGCCGACGGTTTCGTAAAAGTGCTTGCCGCCGTCGTTCCAGTTCAAAACCAGCCAGTCGAAGCGGAAGCAGTCCAGCGAGCGGGCGATCTCCGCCAGCCGCCGGAAGAATTCGCGGCCGATCCCCTGCTGCCGGAAGGCGGGGCGGACGAAGATGTCCTCGAGAAAAATCCCCCGCTTCCCGCGGAAGGTGGAGTAGGTGAAGTAATAGAGCGCGAACCCGATGCGCTCGCCGTCCAGCTCGGCCAGCAGGCAGCCGACGCGCCCGGAGGCGAGCCACTCCGAGAGCGTCTCCACGCGAAGTTCGACCTGGTGACCGAGGTGTTCGAACTCGGCAAGTTCATGGATCAGCCGGAAAATGTCGGCCGCGTCGCCCGCGGCTGCGGATTTGATCGACCAGTTCATGCGTACTGCTCCTTGATCAGATGAAAGTTGAGGGCGTCGAGCAGGCACTGCGCGATCAGGTGCGCGGGCTCGGTCCCGATGCGTTCCACGGCGAACGGCGGCTCCCACTCGACGAACACCTCCATATAGCAGCGGTAGGTGCAGTCCATCATGCGCATTTCGACGCGCCGGGCGATGATGTTGAGCCCGGACATGCGGACGACGGCGTCGAGCACCGCCGAGAGCATGTCGGACCCCTTCCCCGGGAACGATTCGCCGTTGGTCCGCAGGACCGTGACGTTGCAGTGGCGGTCTTCGAAACTGCCGAACACGTCTTTGATGTCGAACAGCGTGTTGGGAAACGGCCGCGGCCCGGAATTCTTGTAGTAAAGCCGTAAAAATTCCGTGAATCCGAGGGAGGACGAATTCCGGGCCTTCAATTCGCCAAGAATCCGGGTCGCGGCACGGGGTTCGATCGGGAGATGGCAGGACTCGGCGAGCAGGATCACCCCGCTCTTCCCGGAGTGCCGCGAGAGCACGATGCGCTCCGGCACCAGCCGGCCGGCCCCGAACTCCTCGTTGTAGGTGGCGCGGGATTTGCGGATGCCGTCCTGGTGGATTCCCGAAGCGTGCGCGTGAATCCGGTTGCCGAGGAACGGGTGCCCCGCCGGGGGCGGATAGCCGGAGAGCCGGCAGAACTGGAGCGCGCATTCCAGCAGCCGCTCCATGGAGATTGCGCTCTTCCCCCGGTACAGCTCCGGGTGGGCGGCGAGGTTGGCGAGCACCACCTCTTCGGCGGCGTTCCCGGCGCGGTCGCCGATGCCGCAGAGCGTCGATTCGACCTGGGTCGCCCCGGCGCGGACCGCGGCCAGCGTGCCGGCCACCGCCAGCCCGTGGTCGTTGTGACAGTGGATCGAGAGCCGGGCGGTGCCGTCGGCGAACTTGCCGACCCGCTTCATGAGGTTGCCCACCAGCTCGAAAATCTGCTCGGGCGTGGAGACGCCCAGCGTGTCGGCGATATTGACGACGCGGGCTCCGGCGGCGGTGACGGTTTCGCAGTAGTCGCAGAGAAAATCGAAATCGGCGCGGGTGGCGTCCTCGGCGCCGCACTCGATCATCGGGACCAGCCCGGCGGCGTAGGTGACCAGCGTTGAAGTCTGCTCCAGCAGCTTGCCGGGGCGCAGATTGAGCTTGTTGCGGATGTGTTCGAAACTGACCGGGAATGAGATATGCAGCAACGAATTGCCCTTTTTGAGCAGCGCGGCGGTGTCGCGGATCTCCTCGGCCCGGCCGCGGGTCATCAGCGAGAGTTTGGTTGAAGTTCCGGCCAGCACCGAGACGATCTCGGCGCAGCTGCGATACTCCGCCGGGGAGGACAGCGGGAATCCGGCCTCGAGGATGTCGATGCCGCTCTCGGCCAGTTTTTCGGCCATGAGAATCCTGGCGGGGAGCGGCAGCGCGAAACCGGCCGCCTGCTCTCCGTCCCGGAGCGTCGTATCGAGGAACGTTATGTTGCGCATGGCCCGAGCTCTCTTTCGGTGATCGCCGCGATGGTTTCCAGCGCCGAAAGGAAGCGGGTGATCTCTTCTTCGGTCGGCGTATGTATTTCAAACTCGTCGGGGGAACAGATCTGCTGCAGGCCGTCCATTTCGAACAGGGAGGTCCGGACGTCGGCGGGAAGCGGCTCGATCCGGTCCATTCCGGCGACGAGGTCGTGCATGGTATGGTTATCCGGCAGATTCCGGTGGCGGACAAAGTATGCCATCAGGTATTTCTCGATCGCCATCCCGATGATGTTCAGCCTGATTTCCGGCGTAAAGATGTTGAGCCGGTTCTGGGCGCCCCGGGCGGTCCGGCGAAAAGCCCTGCCGTCTTCGAGAAACTGAGTCCAGCTTTTTTCTTCTTCGGTCATTTTCGAGCCTCCTTTCAGAGAATCAGTCGCAGCTTCCGCCGCAGTTGCCCCGCTTGGCGCAGGAGCCGCAGGAGGAGGAAGCTTTTTCCTCTTCGGTCTCTTCGGCGAGCAGCGAGAACCAGCAGCGGAGTTCCTTGACTTCCTCGGCGGCCTCTTCGTCTTTGCATTTCAAGAGCATGGAACGGAATGCGTCCCAGATTTCCGGCATGGTGAAGCGGTACTCCGACTTCGCCAGCCAGTCCGGAAACGAGTGCTCCAGGGCCGCGGCGCAGGCGGCTTTGCGGAACGCCGCATCCTGCCGGACCCGTTCGATGAATTCAAGTGCGGATGTAAGAGCCATTTTCGTTTCCCTTTCGATTGAGATTCCGGACGGGGCGATCCCCGTCCGGGACACGGGGTTATTCCGCCAGCAGGTAGTCGGCCGCCGGTTCGCCGCTCTCGATCGAATCGATCACGGCGTCGATGGCCTCCTCGCTGTCGATGTGTCCGAACCACCAGTTTTCCGGATAGACCACCAGCGCGGGCCCGCGGTCGCAGACCTTGAGGCAGCCGGTGGTGGAGACGGCCACGGTGTTGAGCCCGCGGTCGGCGAGCTCTTCCTCCAGATACTGGAGAAGCGCGCCCGCGCCGCTCTTGGCGCAGACGCCCTGCGGCGTTCCGCTCATCCGGAACGAGCAGCAGACGAAGATGTGATGTTCAGGTTTCTGCATTTGTCAATCCTCCTTGTTTATTTTCTGTGACTTACATACAGCCGGTTCCGCTGCCGGTACAGCCTTTTCCGGCCCCGCACATGCCGGGCCGGCGAATCAGGATCGAGGGAAGATCCTTCCCTTCGAAGAGATAGGGGAGAATGTCGCGGATCAGCCCCTCCAGCGCGACGACCCGCAGCCCGGAGTTCTCCAGGATCTTCTGCGGATTCGGCCCGCAGCCGCTGACCAGCACCGCCGCGCAGTCGCTGAAGTTCTTCGCCAGCTCCTCCCAGCGTTCGTCGCCGCCGCCGGGGGCGGGCGTCGGGCGCTGTTCGACCAGGACAATCCCGTCCTCTTTCTTCTCAAACACCCAGAGCGCCGGGGCCTCGCCGAGATGGCGGTTGACGAAGAGTCCTTCCATCGAGCCGACCGCGAACCGGGGGCGCTCCGCCGTCGGCTTGATCCGCTTGGCGTCGGCCATCAGTTTGACAATCTCTTCGGGGTTCGCCTGCCCGAGCAGGCCGACGGCGTCGGCGCGGCAGCGGGCGCAGTGGCTCATCTGCTTGAGGAACTTCGAGGTTCCGGCGCGGACCAGGAGCATCGTCCCCGCGTCGGGAACCTCGCGGCCCTCGAACGCGGTGCCTTCGACATGCATCAGCGGGATGCAGTTCTGCACGTCGGCGCCGAGTTTGGCGCAGTATTCGGCCACCGCGGCGGCGTGGGCGTCGTTGATGCCGGGGATGATCACCGTGTTGATCTTCACCGTGACGCCGAATTCCTTGAGCTTCTTCAGCGCGGCGGTCTGGTTTTCGAGCAGAATCCGCGCACCCTCTTCGCCGCGGTAGACGTGGGGCCCGAAGCGGACCCAGCTGTAGATCTGCGCGCCGATCGCGGGGTCGACCGCGTTCATGGTGATGGTCACGTGCGATAAATTGAGCTTGGCGATCCGCTCGACATAGGGCGCCAGATTGAGCCCGTTGGAGGCGAGGCAGAGGATCTTCTCCGGATACTTCCCGTGGACCAGCTCGAGCGTGCGCACCGTCTCTTCGGGCGAGGCGAACGGGTCGCCGGGACCGGCGATGCCGACCACCGCGAGGTTGTCGATCCTCTCCAGCACCGAGTCGAGATAGGTCAGCGCCTGGTCGGGCTTGAGCACCGAACTGCTGACGCCGGGACGGCTCTCGTTGACGCAATCGTACTTGCGGTTGCAGAAATTGCACTGAATATTGCAGTTCGGCGCGACGGGCAGGTGAATCCGGCCGGTCGTGTGCCGCGCTTCTGAGCTGAAACAGGGGTGTTTTTCGAAATCCATAAGATACCTCCTAAATATAGGTCCATCCGCTCGGGGCGGCGTTCTGGCTGGCTTCCATCAATGCGTTGCAGATCCGTTCGAAGAGATTCAGCGCACCGCGGTAGCCGAGGTGCAGAATCCGGTGCCCGCCGATGCGGTCGTGGATCGGAAATCCGCAGCGGACCATGGGGATGCCCAGATTCCGCGCGAGATAATACCCTTTGCTGTTGCCGATGACGAAATCGGCTTTCTCCGCCTCGGCCATCTCCAGCACCGACGAGAAGTCGGTGTCGTCCCGGACGGTGACCTTCGCCTTGGTGTTCCTGAGATTCTCCCCGACCCGGGAAGCGAATTTATCGTTGGCCGCGCCGGTGGCGGCGAGGATCGGCACCACGCCGATCTCGTCGAGGAACGAGGCCATCGCCGCGACGAAGTCCTCTTCGCCGTAGAGGATCGCCTTCTTGCCGGAGCAGTACTTGTGCCCGTCGATGTAGGCGTCGATCAGCCGGTTGCGCTCTTTCTCGCAGACCGCCGGGAGCGGGTAGCCGGTCAGCTCGGTGAGCAGCCGGAAGAACTCGTCGGTCTTCTCGATCCCGATCGGCAGGTCGGTGAACGCGGCGGGGACGCCGCAGGTCTTCTCGAGATAGCTCCCGGCGTTGTCCTCGGGGACGGCTTTGCCGAGATAGATGGTTCCGGCCGCTTCGCCCATGCGGCGGATCGCCTCGATGGGGGTGCCGCCGGCGGGCAGCTTCTGGTAATCCTCCCAGGTGCCGCCGTCGAGGGTTTCGGAGTAGTCGGGCAGAAGCGTGTACTCTTTGCCGTACAGCGCCAGCAGCCGGTGCAGCTCGCGGATATCCTCGGCGGAGACGAAGCCGGAGATCAGGTTGATCCGCTCCCCTCCCCGCTTGAGCGCCGGATCGGCGAGCGCCTTGACCGCCGAAACGATCGCCTCGTGAAACCCGTCCATATGGGTGCCGCGGTAGCTCGGGGTGGAGGCGTAGAAGACCGGCGGAGCCTGTCCGGCCACGCCGCACTTGCCCTCCCCGCGCTCCTTGAGGTAGGAGTGGAGGTACATCGGCACGTTTTCGCCGATCGTCTCCGAGAGACAGGTCGAAGTGACTCCGATGGCGGTCGGCGTGTACTGCCGGGTGACGTTGTCCAGCGCCGTGTAGAGGTTGTCGCGCCCGCCGAAGATCGCGGTCGCCTCGACGAAGTTCGAGGAGGCGATGTCGATCGGTTCCCGGAAGTGGCTGATTCCGTACCGCCGGATGTAGGTCGCGCACCCCTGCGATCCGTGGATCAGGGGGATGCACCCTTCGATGCCGCGCATGGCGAAACACGCCCCCAGCGGGGAACAGAGTTTGCAGGCATTGCGGGTCGATACATACTGTTTCTTCTCGTCGCTCATCGCAAACCTCCTTCCGCCGCCTTCCGCCGGGCCGGGGAATACTTCCACACCGGACTCATCACGGAAGAATGGACTTCCTTCGCAAAATTCAACATGCCTTCAAAACCGGCCAGGGCCAGTTTCCGTTCGTGGTTGTGGTCGCAGAACCCGATGCCTATCTTATAGGCGATCGGCCGCTCCTTGACGCCGCCGATCAGCAAATCCGCTCCCTTTTCGAGAACGAACCGGGAGAGTTCGAGCGGGTTGGTGTCGTCCAGGATGACGGTGCCGTCCTCGGTGATCTCCTTGAGGTACTTGTAGTCCTCGTCGGAGCCGGTCTGCGAGCCGACCACCACGGTTTCCATGCCGAGGAGGCGGAGCGCCTTGACCAGCGAATACGCCTTGAACGAGCCGCCCACATAGATCGCCGCCTTGCGTCCGGCGAGGTCTTTCCGGTAGGGTTCGAGCTTCGGCAGCAGCGCGGTGACTTCGTCGGCGACGATCTGCTGCGTCCGCTTGAGAATATCGGGGTTCTTGAAGAATTCCGCGACGTCGTAGAGCGCCTTGGACATGTCTTCGATCCCGAAATAGGAGACGCGGATAAATGGAATTCCGTACTTCTCCTTCATCATCTTGGCCAGATAGGTCATCGACCCGGAGCACTGGACGACGTTGAGTTTCGCCCGGTGCGCGCGCCCGATCTCCGCCACCCGGCTGTCGCCGGTGAAGCAGGCGGCGATGTCGACGCCCATGCGCTTGTAATAGTCTTTGATGATCCAGGTTTCACCGGCGAGGTTGAATTCGCCCATGATGTTGATGCAGTCGGGGGCGAGCTCCTTGCCGTCGTCCCGCCCGATCAGCGAAAACAGCGCCTCGCTGGCCGCCCGGTAGCCGTCCTTCTTGGTGCCCTTGAAGCCCTCGGAGTGGACGGGGATGACCGGGATTCCGGACTCCCGCGCCACCTTCGCGCAGATCGCCCCGACGTCGTCCCCGATCAGCCCGACAATGCAGGTGCAGTAGACGAACGCCGCTTCCGGATGATACTTGGCGATGAGTTCGGTGAGCGCCGCGTAGAGTTTCTTTTCTCCGCCGTAGATCACCTCGTTCTCGCGGAGGTCGGTGGAGAAGCTGAGCCGGTGCAGCTCGGGTCCGCTGGACATCGAGCCCCGGATATCCCAGGTGTAGGCGGCGCAGCCGATCGGGCCGTGAATCAAATGAAGCGCGTCCGCGATCGGATAAAGGACCACCCGGGAACCACAGAAAACACAGGCCCGCTGACTGACCGACCCCGCTGTGCTGGCTTTGCCGCACTCGATGTCGTGCCCGTCTTTGCCTTTTTCAAAGACCTGTTTCGTTCTTTCTTTCAGAATGTCCGTCATTTTCTTTTCCTCCCCGGGTGACGGTACTGCCTAAAGTAACGTTGTGACTTTCGGCAGGGCCGTCGATGAAACAGATTCGATTCGTCCGGCGGGAGATCCCGCCGGACGGACCGGTTACATAATCAGTTCGACGTTCTCCTCCGGCGCATCGCGGTCCTGACGGTCCATCAGGAGATCGAGCAGCTTGAGGAGCAGGTGCATTCCGCCGCGATAACCGACCACCGGCACGTAGGAGTGACCGATGCGGTCGTAGATCGGGAACCCGACCCGCAGGAGCGGGATATCCATATCCCGGCAGATGTACTTGCAGTAGGTGTTCCCCATGATCACATCCGGCCGGTTCTCTTTGACCAGCTGATGGAAGAGGAACATGTCGGCGTTGAGGCCGGTCTTGACGACCACGTTTTCACCGCAGAGCGACTTGACGGTCTTCTCGAACTTCATGCCGGTCGGAGCGGTTCCGGTCACCACATGGAGCACTTCCATGCCGGCGTCGCGGCAGAACCGAACCATGCCGAGCAGGGTGTCGGGGTCGCCGACCAGAGAAACCTTCTTGCCGTAGGTGTACTGGTTCATGTCGCAGAGCGCATCGACCAGCTGACCGCGTTCCAGGATCAGCGACTCGGGGACCGAAACGCCGGCGACCTTGCGGAGCTCTTCGATGAAGGCGTCCGTCGCGGAGATGCCGATCGGCAGCTCGACGATGTGACAGGGCACCTTGCACTGCGAATCGAGCAGCCGGGCCGCCGGGCCCGCGCCCAGCTTGCCGATCGCGAAGGACGCGATGCTGTCGCCGGAGGCTTCGATGTCCTCCTTCTTGCAGCCGCCCTTCGGGTACATGCGGAACTTGCCGTCGAGCGGCCCGTTCACCACGTCGCTGGTATCCGGGTACATGATGTACTTGATGCCCATCTCGGAGACGAGGTGCTTGATTTCCGACATGTCGCTCGGTTCGATGAACGAGGGGATCAGCGTGATCTTCTTGTTCTTCTTGCCGGAGCTCTTGGCGAAGGTCTTCACCATCGCGGTCGCCATGTTGGCGTAGCCGGTGACGTGCGATCCCGTGAACGAGGGCGTATTGGCGTGGAAGACGACCTTCCCTTCGGGGATCTTCTTCTCGTCGTAGGCCTTGTTGATGATCTGCACGAGGTCGTCGCCGATGACTTCAGACAGGCAGGTCGTGTTGACCGCGATGATGTCCGGCTTGTACAGCGTGAAGATGTTGGTGATCGCGTCGAGCAAATTCGCCTGTCCGCCGAAGACCGAGGAGCCTTCGGAGAAGGACGAGGTCGAACCCATGATCGGGTCGTTGTAGTGGCGGGTCAGCGCGCTGCGGTGATAAGCGCAGCACCCCTGCGACCCGTGGCTGTGCGGCAGACAGTTGTGGATACCGAGCGCCGCATACATCGCACCGATCGGCTGACAGGTCTTGGCCGGGTTGACGGTCAACGCCTTGCGTTCGGTGATTTCATCTGGTGTATGTCTCAAAAGCATGGCGGCTTCTCCTTATTCGTTACCGTAGGTCGCCGCGAGTTCCGGGTTGGTATCCCAGGGAGCCTTGGCAAACTTGAAGGCGTTGCTGTTGACGAGCCGGTCGATTTCGCGATAGAAGTTGATCGCGCCCTTGAACCCGGCGAACGGTCCCATGTAGTCGTAGCTGTGAAGCTGCTTCATCGGAATCCCGTGCTTCTGCACCACATACTTTTCCTTGATGCCGGCGCAGACGATATCGGGATGGTAAACCTCGAGAAGCTTCTCAAGCTCGTAGTGGTTGCAGTCATCGACGACCAGCGTGTTTTCCGGCATTTCGGCCATCATGCCGCGGTAGTCGCTGAACTCGAACCCGGCGGCTTCGCGCCTGGCCTTGTCTTCTTCGGAGATCCGGGGGGCGTACCGGGTCTCGTCGGCGGTGACGGTCAGCTCTTCGATGTTCCGGGAGTCGGCGTCGACCGCGATGGTCGGAATGACCTTGCGGCCTTCGTAGTCGTCGCGGTGGGCGAACTCATAACCGGCGGCGATGGTGTCGATGCCGATCTCCTTCATGATCTCCTGGTAGTGATGGGCGCGGGAGCCGCCGACGAAGTTGAGCGCCGTCTTGCCTTCGCAGCGGGCCTTGATCGAATCGCGGACCTTGGCGACTTCGGCCAGTTCCGTCTCGATCACTTTCTCGGTCCGGGCGATCAGCTCTTCGTCGCCGAAGAACTGGGCGATCTTGCGCAGCGACTTGGCGGTGGCCTCGGCGCCGATGAAGTTGACCTTGAACCACGGAATGCCGTACTTCAGTTCCATCATCTCCGCCAGGTAGTTGATCGAGCGGTGGCACATCACCACGTTGAGGTCGGCGGTGTGCGCCGAGCAGAACTCGTCGTAGGTGGAGTTGCCCGAGAAGGTCGAGTGCAGCGTCATGCCGCAGAGTCCGACCAGCCGTTCGATCTCGAAGGCGTCGCCGCCGATGTTGTACTCGCCGAGGATGTTGAAGCGGAACTTGCCTTCCTTCGGCTTGTCCAGCAGCCCGACGACGTCGGTGAACACCTTGTTGTTGGCGACGTGGTGGCCGGCCGACTGCGAAACGCCCTTGTAGCCTTCGCAGGAGAACCCGAAGATGTTGATATCCGGGTACTTCTCCTCCGCCTGGCGGGCGACGGCGTGAACGTCGTCGCCGATCAGGCCGACCGGGCAGGTGGCGAAGATGCCGATCGCCCTCGGGTGGAAGAGCGCGACCGCTTCGTCGATGGCCGCCATCAGCTTCTTCTCGCCGCCGAAGACGATCTCGTTTTCCTGAAGGTCGGTGGACATCGAGTAGGTCATGTAGTTGGGCGCGTCGGGCGAAGTCGGGCGGGTCTTGTTCCGGCGGGTGAGCCAGCTGTAGAACCCGCATCCGATCGGGCCGTGCGTGATCTGGAGGATGTCGCGGGTGGGCCCGAGCACCACGCCTTTGCATCCGGCGTAAGCGCAGCCGCGCATGGTGATGATGCCGGGGGCGGTTCTGGTGTTGGCCAGAATCTGCGGCACGACATCGCCTTCCTCGACCTGGTTGACGACGATCTGCTTTTTGCGCTTTTTCGCCAGTTTCGGCGGATAGGCTTCAAGGAGCTCGTCCCTGAATTCCTCGCCGGGAACTTTCATTTCATATTTTTCGCTCATGATGGTCTTTCCTTACTTTCAACTGTCGAGAGTGTCCACGCCGCTGGCGCCGTCTCGAATCCGGACGGAATCGGAAATCGGCACGACGAAGATTTTCCCGTCACCGCTTTTGCCGGTGCTGTTCTCCGCGAGGATGGTTTGGACCGCCTTCTTGACCAGGTTGTCCGGGATGACCATGGAGATCATCCGCTTGGGGATCAACCGTCCGGTGACGGCGAGTTCATCCATCTTCTCTTCCCAGTGCTTCTCGGCGCCGTTGAGTCGCAGAATATCCACGAACCCCTTCCCGCGTCCGAGGACGTCCTTTGCATGAAGCCCGGTGAAACCCGCGGCCAGCAAAGCCTCCTTGGTCCGGTTGATTTTGCCAATCCGGATGATGGCGATCACTTCTTTCATCGGTTACTCCTCCGCGGTTTCTTTCACACCCGAGCTCACCGTGTAAACCTCATCGACCGGGCTGATGAAGATCTTGCCGTCGCCGAAAGCGCCCTTGCCCGCGGTGCGGGCGGCGTCGATGATTTTGCCGATCACGAAATCCTTGTCTTTGGCCGGAATCACCATCATGAGCATTTCCTTGGGGATCTGGTCGTAGGTGACGTCGCCGATCTTGATGCCGCGCTGTTTGCCCCGGCCGGCGACGCTCATTCTGGTGACGGCGGGGAAGCCTTGTTCCATCAGGACAGCCATGACGGAATCGACTTTCTCCGGACGGACGATCGCTCTGATCATAATCATAATTGGAACTCCTTGTCTTGGGGGTTTCTGTTTTCGGGTCAGTCGGCGATGCCGAACTTCATCAGCAGCGCTTCGAGGGCGGGCATCTCAAGCGGAGTCGGGATCACGAACTTCGTGTTTTCCTCAATCGCCTTGGCCAGCTTGCGGTACTCGTCCGCCTGGTTGACGGTCGGATCGTAGTCGATCACGCTCTTCTTGTTGATCTCGGCGCGCTGGACCATATTGTCGCGGGGGACAAAGTGGATCATCTGGGTGCCGAGTTGTTCGGCGAGCGCCTCGATGAGTTCCGATTCGCGGTCGACCTTGCGGCTGTTGCAGATGAGGCCGCCGAGGCGGACCGTCCCGGCTTCCGCGAATTTGCGGATGCCTTTGCAGATGTTGTTGGCGGCGTACATGGCCATCATCTCGCCGGAGCAGACGATGTAGATTTCCTCCGCCTTTCCGTCGCGGATCGGCATGGCGAATCCGCCGCACACCACGTCGCCGAGGACGTCGTAGAAGGTGTAGTCGAGTTTGTACTCTTCATCGAACGCGCCGAGCTGTTCGAGAAGGTTGATCGAGGTGATGATGCCGCGGCCGGCGCAACCGACGCCGGGTTCCGGGCCGCCGGATTCCACGCAGCGGGTTCCCTTGAAGCCGACCTTGACGACGTCGTCGAGATCGAGGTCTTCGCCTTCGCTGCGCAGGGTGTCGAGGACGGTCTTCTGGGCCAGTCCGTTGAGCAGGAGCCGGGTGGAGTCCGCCTTGGGGTCGCATCCGACGACCATGACGTTGCGTCCCATTTCCGCGAGTGCCGCGACGGTGTTCTGGGTCGTCGTGGATTTACCGATTCCGCCTTTGCCGTAGATTGCAATTTTTCTCATTGCGCCACCTCCGTTGTTGGTTTGGCTGGGGTTCACTTTTTTTCTTCTTCGTTCGCAAGACGCTCAGCGAGGGCATCGAGCATCAACCATGCCCCAAGGATTAGCAACATGCGTGCCAACCCTGCGAAAAAGCGGGATTCCGGGTGGCGAACCGCCCATAAAACCGGTCCCGGAACCGCCCGGTTTTGAGCGTAATTCCATACTTTTCGAAAAAAATAACGAAATCGCCGAAAGGAGGGCGAAAAACCCGGATTTCAGGGCATCCGGCGGCAGGGGCAAAACCTACATTCCGGTGTTTGAGGGGGGAATCCTACATTGCGGTAGGATTTTGGAGGGTGCGCCGGGCCGGGGCGGAAAATTTCATTGAAATCGAAAAATCCCGGCTTGCAATCCCCGTTTCACCGGCTTATAGTTTTGTACAGGGACAACCGTCCCGGGGGGAAATAGACAAGTCCGAAGAGAACCCCGAAGGAGGAGAGAAATCATGAGAATCAGCGCAAGAAACACCATCAAAGGCACCATCGTCGAAATCCGCGAAGGGATGGTCAACGCCGAAGTCGTCCTCGACGCCGACGGCACCACGATCGTCTCGGTCATCACCAAGGACGCGGTGGAGAGCCTCGGGCTCAAAGTGGGCGGAACCGCCTACGCCGTGGTCAAAGCCTCGAACGTCATGATCGCCGTCGACTGATCCGGCGCAATCATCCGCCGCCTGCCGTTTCCGAACGGTCGGCGGCGTTTTTTTTGCTATTCGAGGTTGGAGGCGAGATTGGCGGCGGTCGCTTCGACCGGGACGATGCGGTTCAGGGGAACGCCCGCCGCGGGCACGCGGACTTCGAGATAGTTATCGCTCCAGCCGCGGGCGAAGCCGTCGGAATCGACCCGCTCGAAGATGACCGGCAGGACGGTCCCGACCCGGCTTTCGACGAAGCGGCGCTTGGATTCGGCGGCGACTTCGGCCATCTCCCGGTGGCGGCGTTTGGCCGCCTGCGCGGGAACCTGGTCCGGGAACGTCGCGGCGGGGGTGCCGGTGCGCGGGGAATAGGTGAAGAGATGGAGATTGGCGAACTCCATCGAGCGGACGAATTCGCGGGAGACGGCGAAGTCCTCCTCCGTCTCGCCGGGGAAGCCGACGATGAGGTCGCTGCCGAGGTGAATCCCCGGAATCGCCTCGCGGGCGGCGCGGACGAACGCCGCGTAATCCGCCGTCGTGTAGTGCCGGTTCATCGCCTTGAGAATCCGGTCGCAGCCGTGCTGGAGCGCGAGGTGGAGAAAGCGGCAGACCTTCGGCTCCGACGCCATCACCTCGATCAGCGCCCGGTTGTCCGGCGCGGGCTCGGTGGAGCTCAACCGGATGCGGAAATCGCCCTCCAGCCGCGCCACGGCGCGGACCAGTTCGCCGAGGTCGCGCCCGGCGTCGAGATAGGCGCAGGTGTTGACGCCGGTCAAAACCAGCTCGGGGAATCCGGCGGCGACCGCCCGGCGGCAGTCGGCCAGCACCTCGTCGAAAGCGCGCGAGCGTTCGGGCCCGCGGGCGTAGGGAACGATGCAGTAGGTGCAGAAGTTTTCGCACCCCTCCTGAATTTTGAGGAAGGCGCGGCTGCGGAAGGGGAAGCGGCTGAACGCCTCTTCGCGGAACGGCGTAAGGGGCTGTTCCATGCTGAGTTCCGCGCCGCCGAGCCCGGCGTGCTTTCCGTTGAGATATTCGAGGACGAGTTCGGGCAGCGAACGTTTTTCGGGGTTGGAGAGGACGACGTCGGCGGCGCCGTCTTCGAGGAAGGCGTCGCGGTCGAGTTCGGCGCTGCACCCGGTGACGACAATGACGGCCTCGGGGTGGGCGCTGCGGAATTTGCGCACGGCCTGGCGGCTCTTGCGGGCGGCTTCGGCGGTGACGGTGCAGCTGTTGACCACGACCAGGGCGGCCTCTTTGGCGGACTCAACGACCTCATATCCCGCCCCGGCCAGGCGGGAGAGCAGCAGGGCGCTGTCGGCGGTGTTCAGCCGGCAGCCCAGGGTAAAAACGATCGCTTTGGGCTTCACTCTTCTCTCCATTCTTCCATTCAATTCCTATTTAAGATACGGCCGGTTCGCGGTTTTTGCAATTCCGGAAGGGTAATTTCTTGCACAATGCGCGGTTACGGGATATATTACGGGGAAATGAAAACGGACAATACGGCGCGGGAGGCGCGTTATGGCGAAAAACGATTTCATCAGCGACAACCTGGTTCACATGCGCGACCGGCTCAAGGAGAACGCCGCAAAAGGGGGAAGTTCCGCGCCGGTTCCGGCGTCGGGAGAGGAGTTGGAAACGGCTCCGAAACTCGCCGAGCGCGTCACGATGCGCGATCCGGGCGTGTGCCGGGTGGACGACCCGGTCCGTCGGAAACGCGAACTGACGGAGAAACTCGAACGCGACCGCGCCACGGCCGCCGCCGCGATCGAAGTCGAATCGACGAAGCTCGAAGAGCTGCGCCGGTTCGAGCAGACGCTGGCCGAGCTGGAGCGCGACTGCGGCCGCCTCGGCCCGGTGGATACGCCGGAAGGGGCGCGCGAGCTGGAGAAGCTCTGCTTTGCCCACTACCGAGCCGCCGGGCGCGCCTCGGTGTTCCTGCACGTCCGCGGGGGCTCGCCGGGTTCGACGCACACGGCGGAACCGGGGGGGATGCGGCGGCACTGCCGGGAGTCGTTCCCGCTGGCGCTGGCGCTGATCGTATCGGCGCTGATTGTCGCACTGACATTGATTTTTCTCTTTTACTGACAGCGAGCCCATTGCATATGAAAATCGTTCACTTTTCCGATCCCCACGCGGGAGGGTCCGCCGAGGATTGGATGGCCTATGTCGACAAGCGCTGGGTGGGGGTGTTCAACTACCGTTTCCGCCGCCGGTTCCGGCATGACCTGGCTAAACTTTCGCTGGCGGTGGAGTACATTCTCGACACCCGGCCGGATGTGGCGGTGTGCACCGGCGACCTGACCAGCACGGGGCAGCCGGGGGAGTTCGAAAAGGTGCGGCCGATCCTGGCGCCGCTGCGCGATTCGGGGATTCCGCTGCTCTACATGCCGGGCAACCACGACTGCTACGTGAAGCGGCCGAACTGCGTCGCCGCGGTGCGGGAGATGACCGAATACCTGTCGCGGGGCGACTACAAATTCACCGACCTGCCCGCCGTGCGGAACTACGCCGGGGTGGAGTTCCTGCTGCTCAACACCAGCCGCCCGTCGAATCTGCTCTGCTCGTGGGGGTTCGTCTCCAAGGCGGATTCGGCGTGGGTCGAGCGGACCTGCGCGGAGCCGAAGACGATGCCGCGGATTCTCCTCTCGCACTACCCGATGATCGAGGAGCACCCGATTTTGCGGATGCGCCACCGGCTGTTCGGACAGGGGAAGATCCTGGAGCTGATGAAGACGGGCGCGATCGACCTTACGCTCTGCGGGCACGTGCACAAGCCGTACCTCAAGGTGGACGGGACGGGGCGCGGCGAATGCTGCGCGGGTTCGGTGACCCGGAACGGCAGCATGGTGGAGATCGACTGGTCGCCGGAGAACCGGGTGTTTTCCTATCAAACCATAGAATTTTAAGCGGGGAAGGAGGCCGGCCATGCCGAGCGACATCAATCAGCTTGCGAAGAAATGCGGAGTCTCCAAGGCGACGATTTCGCGTGTATTCACGGGGCGGGCGCGGGTGAGCGAAACGATCCGGGCGCGGGTGCTGGCGGCGGCGCGGGAGCTTGACTACCGGCCGCAGCAGGTGATGGCGCGCGACTGCGTGGCGATCATCGTGGCGGACACGCCGAGTCCGCAGCACCGGACGAGTTTCTCGGAGCGTCTGCTGACGTCGGCGGTGTTCGAGATCACGCGGCGGAATCTGCTGACCGAGGTGATTCCGGTGCGCGAGCTGGCGAAGCTGTACGACAGTTACACGAAGGCGGTGCTGCTGCTGCTGTCGGAGCCGCACATCGAGGAGTACCGGGCGGAGTTCGAACGATTGTCGATGCCGATTGTGACGGTGAACAAGCAGTATCCGTTCAGTTGTTCGGTGAACACCGACCACGGCCAGGGGGTGACGCTGGCGCTGGAACATCTGTATGAGCGCGGCCACCGGCGGATCGGGATGACGGTGGACCGTCCGGAAAACCTGGCGGGGCGGGAGCGGATCGAGGCGTACCGGGCATTTCTGGGGCGTCACAAGCTGGCGGAGCTTCCGGTGGGATATTTCTGCAACATCGACCAGGAGACATCGGGGAAGGAGCTGGACCGGGTGCTGGGGGAAAAGCCGACGGCGCTGATCGTGTGCGGGGAGAGCGTGGCATTGCAATCGACCTACGAGTTGAAGCGTCGCGGACTGCGGATACCGGAAGACCTTTCTTTGATCACGTCGGAGCTGACGGACACCTGCTGCTGGATGTCGCCAGAGCTGACGACGATCAACCAGGATTTGGACGCGCTGGCGACGGAGACGGTGACGCTGCTGATGAGCCGGATCAAGAATCCGCTGGCGCCGCACGTGAGCCGGAGACTGCCGACCTCGCTGATCGTGCGAAACAGTGTAAGCGAGTTGAAATAAGGGGAGACTGGCGCAGCGTGGCCGCTAACCCGTACCCGGCACCGGCACCCTGCCGGGCGCAGCGTGGCCGCTAACCCGTACCCGGCACCGGCACCCTGCCGGGCGCAGCGTGGCCGATAACCCGTACCTGGCACCGGCACCCTGCCGGTCGGGGTGCAGGGGCGAAGCGCCCTGCCCGTCGGAGACATGGACTGCCGCTCATTAACCCGCTCAAGTGCCGAACAAGTTCGGCAATGAGCGGCAGCGGTGGAGTTGACCGCGAGGTCAACTCACCCGCTCGCGCCGAAGGCGGAGCTTCTCCTGCTCCGGGAAACGATATCACAACCAGCGTCCTGCGATTGCTCAAAAGCGGGGGCCCACCCTTCGGCCACGGGCCTCGGGTCTTTTGTCCGTTCCGGCCAAAAGCTACGGGGCTCTTTCCGGGGGCCCCGCTCTCCGGCATTCCGTGCGGCTTCGCCGTACTCGTGCCTGCGAGTAAGGTACTTTTCCTTTTTGCACCCCGACCGGCAGGGTGCCGGTGCCGGGTAAGGGTTGTAGACGCGCCGCGCCCTTTCGCAAAACGCGCTTTCCCCTCAGTTCGGGCGAAAAAGTTCGATTTTTTTGCGATTCCGATTTGCCTTTTGTGCGAATCCGGTCTATTTTAAGGAACGTTAAAACGCTCCGGCATAGCTCAGCGGTAGAGTAGGTGGCTGTTAACCACTTGGTCGCTGGTTCGAATCCAGCTGCCGGAGCCAGTTTTTCGATGAATTGTTTTCTTGCTCCGGCATAGCTCAGCGGTAGAGTAGGTGGCTGTTAACCACTTGGTCGCTGGTTCGAATCCAGCTGCCGGAGCCATTTTTTTTGCCCGGATTCCCGATTCAACCCAATCAGCGCCTCTCAGGCTCGCCGGGCGTCTGTCAGTCGAAAGCATACCATAAATCAAATGGGAAGCTTTGTTTTACGGCAGTAGAGCAAAAAAAGGATTGTTCCTCAGGCAAGATGGGGGAAACGCCATGTTCTATCTATATCAGTTCGCTTGCGTGATCAGATAACTCATCAATCAACCTGATCTCTTCGGAGGCTTTTTTCTTTCTCAGAAAAAGTTTTGCACGTCCAAATTCCACGTTTTTCCCGTTGATGCTCTACCGCGGAAGTAAAGAGAGTATTCAGATGACTACGAACATCATTTAAGTTTTCTGCATCATCAGAGATTTTCGCAAAACGCTCTACAATGCACTGTGTATCACCGATATCCACTCCTACCCATTTTCGTCCTTTCAATTCAGACACTATATATGTCGTACCTGAACCGCCAAAAGGATCGAAAATTAAATCTCCTGGATTTGAGGACATTTCAATGATTCTGTCTAATAGTTTTACCGAAAGCTCATTTGCGGTACTTCTTTTTTTGTACTTGGCATGACGCACGGGCGGGATATCAAACCAAATGTCTGATAAATTGATTCCTTGTGGATTCATTTTATTTTTATAGCCACCATAGTCTTTTATTTCATGAAAACATGTTCTGCATGTTTGCATAGGAAGTTTATCAGGGTGAAATGCATTAGGCTTTTCCCCTTTTATATAATATAACAATGAGTAATGAGAAGGATATAATCTCCCTGCAATCGGAAGGCTATACTTCATATCAACGCCAATCCAGTTCCGAAATGTCAGTCGATCTTTTAAAAAATCAGCTAAGGCCATGTGCCATTTAGGAAGATTCCATAGAAAAAGGCTTCCTCCCCATTTGAGAACCCTCGTGCATTCTTCCAGCCAAGCTTTGCACCAATTAATATAGTCCTCTTCTTTCAGAGAGTCATCTATTCCAGATGGATAGTCTTTCGCTAAATTAAATGGAGGGTCAGCAAAAATTAAATCAACGGAAGAATTTGGCAGTTCGCTTAAAACAGAAAGGCAATCGCCCTCATAGAGCTGTCCTAATGTTGTTGAGAAAACTTTTTTGGCCATCGAAAACTTCCTATCAGAGTTCTTTCTTGAAGATTGACAAAGAAAGTCAGCTATGATGTGACTGTTCGCAGATATCGAACGTTAGACCGAGTCTTGAACTTGTTTAATGATCATTTGACATTTCGGCAATTCGTGTTATTCTATAATCTATAGTCGGTGTTATTAGAGACCATTCTTGACGGTGCGGTGCTGTACAAGGAATTTTAATAACATTCAAACTGTTGGTTATTAAGATATTCAGACGCATCCGCCAACCACTTGGTCGCTGGTTCGAATCCAGCTGCCGGAGCCATTTTTTTTTGCCCGGATTCCCGAACGAATGCGAAAGAGAAAAATTCGAAAGCAAGCGGAGGAGTGAAATCATGAGCGCAGTATCCGGCAAGCTGAATTCGAATATCGGGGAGTTGTCCGCCCGAGAAATCTGGGACAGGGCGCAAACCGTATCAAAGACGGCCGCTTACACCGCCGAAAACAACAGCGGCGATGTCAAGGTGAAGATCGTCCAGAAAGCCTATGCCGACGGCACGGTCTTCCGACGGTCCGATTATCACTCCACGCTGGGAGATTCCACATGCCTCCAGTTTCCGGACTGTGAGTATCATATTTATCACCCCTGCCGGAAGATGATCAAACAGACCTACCGCCACTCCTGGGTTCCGGATTTCAGCGGAGATGCGGAATATTATGTGCGGAGCGAAACCCTCAACGGCATCGACTGCTATGTGGTGACGCAGGAAATCGAGCCGACCCCGGAAGTGGTGGAAAAACTCTATGCCTCGATTCCCGACTTCATACTCAAACGGATTCCGGATGCGAAGCAGAGCATGCTTCACAACGCATTCCCCGCCCGCACAAGGAAATATATCGGGAAGGATGATTTTTTCACTTATTCCATTGAATCGTTTTTGCTGAGCGGGGAACGGAAGTCCAGATATCTCTATACGAATGTCAGGCTGAATCCGGCCATCGACGACGACCAGTTCCGAATTCCGGAAGGATACGGGCAGGAAATCGCCGACACCGACGAGCAATTCATTGACCTGGACAAGGTGATCGTCGATCAGCTCATCAACGGCGAGATCGCGCCTTCCCCACAGTCGTAAAACGCGGGCGCGCATCGGGCATCTGCCGGTCGATATCTCCTCGGGCGAAAATCGTTGATCCCCGGCGGCGCCAGCCGACGAAAAAGGAGGGCGGAAGCGGTGAAAAAAACATTGGTTTGGGCAGCCTCCATCATCGCCGTCATCGGAATTCTCCTGTCGGCGTGCCTCGTTCTCGGATATTTTTCCGGAATTCTGCCGCGAAAAGCCCCCGCCGTCGCCAGACGCTTCGCCGCGGTCAACAACCTCGAACCTTCCGATGTTTCCGTGAAAGTCTCTTATTTCACGGCAAATTACTGCGAGGTCGAATTCAAAAAACTTCCGCCCGACGGCATATTGCGGATCGGTTCGTCGGTGGAATCCATGGAAGAAGCTCACGGAGTACTCTTTCTCTATTTTGCCGTTCCCGGCGGCGACATCGCCCGGCTGCTCGCCCATCGGGATCTTTCCGCGATCACCAGAAGCGGCGACACGCCCATCCGGTGCGGAGAAGCCATCGTTCCCGCTCCCGGTTCCAGCTGGACGCTCGACGGGTTCACCATGAATGATTTGAACGCGATTGCCTCCGCTCTTCCGGCCCGGCCCGATCACCTGATCATAGATCTGACTCCGGCTGACGGGGTTGTCGATTGGAGCGTGATTGCCCGCTTCCCTTCCATCGGCTGGCGTTTCAGCAAAGTGACGCAATGGCTGAACGCGGAAACTTCCGCCGTTTCCGCGAATTTCATCGTCTTCTATGACAAGAACGTCAAATTGCCGCAGAAGCTGGACTGCCCGAAAATCTATGCCGAGCAATGCCGCGAACTCGAACGGTGACGCGGGAAGCTCCTCCGTTCACTCGCCGGGGCGGCGGATTTCGCGGCAGCGGTTGAAGTCGGCCAGGCGCTTCAGGCAGTTCGCGACCGCGGACTCGAGCTTTTTCGTCGGCTTGACGCCCGCTTCGTACCAGAGGTTCTTCACCGTGAGACACTCCCCGGCGGCGACCGCCTCCACCCGCCCGGCGAACGCATCGCCGTAAAGAAGCGGCAGGACATAATAGCCGTACTTGCGCTTCGCGGGCGGCGTGTAGATTTCCCAGGAGTAATCGAAGCGGAACAACGCGCGAATCAGTTTCCGGTCCCACAACAGACAGTCCAGCGGCGCGAGCACCTCGCAACGGGGCTTGAATTCCCGAATCCGCCGCGCCGCCTCGAGCAGCGGAAGGTCTTCATTGCGAGCGTACAACAGAGGCTTCACGCCGTCCACTTCGACCTCCAGAATGGCCCCTTCCGCGAGGAGCTGTGCGAACGCCTCCCGACGCCGGGCGGAGTCGAGGTCCCAGATATTGAGCCATGCGTCGGAGGGGCGGTTCCACATCAGCCCCACCGCCCCGATGCGGCGCAGTACACGCCACTTGCGGTGTTCGGATTCGTCCGGCAGCGGATCGGCCGCCGCCAGCAGCGCCTCCGGCAGATGTTTGTGGGCGAGGTCGTAATACTTCCGCGTGCCTTTTTTGTGGTGGATCACCAGTTCGCCGGTCGAATAAAGCTGCTCCAGGACCGCGCGCGCCGCCTTGGTCGTGCCGCTCCAGTTGCCGCTCCAGTGGATGGCCGAGTGCCAGTGAATGTCGCCCGAAACGGGGAGGCCGTCGGAGGAAACGGGGCCGTGCGCTTCGAGATGCCGCCGGGCCAGCGCCTCCAGCTCGGGGAGTTCGGGGAAATGCGCGGCCCCGTCGCGCGCGGCCTGCCGGTAGCGCTCAAAAAACGGCCACGCTTCGACCGGGATAATCGCCAGATTCTTGTCCGGGAAATCGACCAGCTGCCGGTCCCGGTAAAGGAGTTCGAACAGCGTCTCCTTGGTGAAGCCCGCCACGCGCGACTGCAGGGTGAGTTCGGCGTTCTTTCCGCAGGCGTCCACGGGGTCGAACTGGATGCATCCGGCCTGGCGGACGAACTCCAGCGCGCCCGGCTTGCCGACAAATCGATACTCCCCGAGCAGTCCGTGCTTGAGCAGCAGGAACCGCCGGGCTTGTTCTTCGGACAGGGTAATCACGATACGTCTCCTGAAATGGTGTGGCATACGATATCCCGCCGCGCCGGTTTTGTCAATCGCGTTTCCCGGCCGAACCGCTTTTTTCGGAAGTTCCCGGCCGGGGGTTCTTGAACTCGCGCGAAACCGGCGGTATGCTATGCCGGGACAACGATAAAAAAAGGAGACACGCCATGATCGAACTGGAAATCAAGACCCGCCGCCGGTGCGAAATCGTCGACGTCACCTCGCTGGTCAGCCGGGCGATTCCGGAGGGGATGAAACAGGGGTTCTGCCTGGTGTTTTCGCCGCACACCACCGCCGGAATCACGGTCAACGAGAACGCCGACCCCGACGTCAAACACGACTTCCTGGCCAAGCTGGAAGCTCTGGTTCCTGAGAAGGAGAGCTTCTACCGCCACGCCGAGGGGAACAGCGACGCGCATTTGAAAGCGTCGATGGTGGGTTTCTCGCAAATGCTCCCGGTGGAGAACGGCACACTCGACCTCGGGGTCTGGCAGGGAATCTATTTCTGCGAATTCGACGGCCCCCGGACGCGCCGGGTCCGCCTCTACTTCTCCGCCTGATTCAGGTTCCGGAGATTCCCCTTTCCCGGAATCTCCGTTTTTTCGTGACGTTGCCGAATTTGGTCTGCCACCGTTACCCGGCACCGGCACCCTGCCGGTCGGGGTGCAAAAAGGGAAAGTACCTTACTCGCAGGCACGAGTACGGCGAAGCCGCACGGAATGCCGGAGAGCGGGGCCCCCGGAAAGAGCTCCGTAGCTTTTGGCCGGAACGGACAAAAGACCCGAGGCCCGTGGCCGAAGGGTGGGATCTTTTTGGGGAGTGGCGAAGCGCCCTGCCCGTCGGAGACAAGTGCTGCCGCTCACTAAACCGCTAAAATGCCGAACAAGTTCGGCAGTGAGCGGCAGCGGTGGAGTTGACCGCGAGGTCAACTCACCCGCTCGCGCCGAAGGCGGAGCTTTCCCACTCCGGGAAACGGGATGGGAACAGGCGTGCCATGATGATTCCAACGGGGAATCCCTCCTCCCTGGCAGGCAAGTGAGCTGATTTTTCCGGAATCTCCGCTTTTTCTTTCGTTTCCCACTTGACATTCCTCCGCTTTTCGGGTATAATTAATTCCGAAAGTTATTTAAATATCTTTTTAGAAAAAATATAGTTAGGATTGTCATGACCAATACCGATAAGATCAGGAACTGGATTCTGGAACGGAAGGAGGCCGAAGAGATCCGGCCGGGCGACAAGCTGCCGTGCTACAAAGAATTCATGGAGATGTTCGGGATCAGTTACCTGACGGCGTCCAACACGCTCAACCGGCTGGCCCGCGAGGGCATCGTCGAGTGCAAGCGGGGCAGCGGAACCTATCTGGCGGGAGCCAGCAACCTCAAAGTCCTGCTGAACATGCACGCGACCACCATTCCGTTCGACACCATGCGGAAACTGCTCAACAAGCATCTCGCCAACGCCGACCTCCACCTCGAGATCGAGTGTGCGCCGGAGGAGGAGATCAACAATCCCCTGCGCCGGGACGAGGTCGCCCGCACCTGCAAGGCCGCCATTTCGATTCATCCGATCGCCCGCGTCGAACAGGAACTCCCCGCCGCCGCGCTGACCCAAATGCCGGATTACGAGGCGGTGATGGCCGACCTGGTCCGGGTGGACGATACCTCCTACGAATATGCCCTCCCCTTCACGTTCTGTTCGCATCAGCTCGGGGTGAACCGCGAGCTCCTGGCGCGGACCGGGCTCCGGGTGGAAGAGCTGACGCCGGGCTTCGGCTGGTGGAACGATTTCGCCGCCCGCTGCCGGAAACACCGCCTGCTCCCGGCGTCGTTTGAATATGTCGAAACCTCCTCGCTGTTTTTCCAGAGTTTTCTTCCGCTGCTTTATTCGCTGGTCCCCTACGACAAGCGGAAGTACGAGGGCGACGAACCGCTGTTCCAGACTCCGGTGGGGCATCTGCTGCTGGATGTGATCCGCGATTCGCAGCCGATCACCGATATTTTCAACGATCCGCGCAGTTTTTTCCACAACGGCGCGGTGCTCCACCCGCAGCTCGGCAGTTGGATCACGGTCCAGAACGGTCGCCTCGAGCGTCCGGACAAGGAGGTCAGCGACCTGGTGATCGTCCCCTACCGGACTCCCGACGGCCGGAAGCTCCATTTCCTCGACCCCGACTGCCTCAAGGCCTACCTGCGCCACGACGTCACCATCGACGAGCGCAACCGGGTCTGGGAGTTGATGAAAATCATGGTTTCGAGGGAGTTCCAGATCGATTACTGCGGACTCTCCGGGCTGATTTCGGCCAACCGCGGGCTGCTCCCGACCGAATATTACTGGAACCGGACCAACGAATGGGCCGACTTCTTCCCGGGGCCCGACGCCTGTGTGGCATACGGCCGCACCCGCTTTACGCCCGCCCAGCGCGCCATGCTCTCCGTCCTGCTGGAGAATTTCAAGTTCTTCGGTGCTCCGGCGGAGGAAACCCTCTATCGCATGGACCGCAAAAAACGGTTTTACCGGATTGAAAGTGAAAAATCCCGGGTTTACAACCTCAAATAAAAAAGAAAGGTTCTCATCATGCACATCCACTCATTTCCCCGTGTCCGCCACTCCGGCGATCCCCGGAATCTGTTCACCCTGATAGAACTTCTGGTAGTGATTGCGGTCATCGCCATCCTTGCGTCGATGCTGCTGCCCGCGTTGAACCAGGCGCGCGACGCCGCCCGCCGGACCGGCTGCGTCAACAATATGAAGACACTCGGCTCGGCGATGATCCTGTACGCCGGGAACAACGGCGATTACTGCCCTTCGGCGTTCGAATGGAACAACCTCGGCGCTTCCGCCTACGGGAATTCCGGATTCTACCGGCAGTTGACCGAATACATGGGCGGGGCTGCCGGCGCGACTTTCCTGGCGAAGTTCCTCTGCCCGCAGCGGACCCAGAAGGACAAGGACATCAAAGGGTATGCCATGCCGACCATGTACACCTCGGTCAGCGGCGACCGGATCGCGATGGGCGGAAGGATGACCGTGCTTGCCCCCGCCAAGCTGTCCCGGGTCAGGCGTCCCTCCGGGTGTCCGGCCTTCGTCGAATCGGACAACACCCGCTACCGGGTCTCCTACGACAGCGTCAAGAGTTACCCCGCCCAGCTGATGGGCTCCGATTACGGGGCGCTGCTGCGCGATGTCCACAAGCGGGGCAGCAACTTCAGCTTCGGCGACGGCCATGCCAAGATGGTGGCGAGCGATCTCATCAAAGCAAAGGGAACCTCTGCGAGCGCCTTTTCCACCGACCTGGTGGATTCCCCCTGGTAATTTTCGAAAGGTCCGAGGAATGAAACTCTGTTTCTCTCTCTTTCTCCTGCCCGGTCTTCTCCTGCCCGGCATGGCCGCCGCCGACGATTCCGTGGGCGCGCCGAAGACGGAGTGGAAAGACGGCGACGTCTCCTGCAAAGCGGTAACGCCGGGGAAGGACTGGATTCCGTTCCGGTTCGACTGGCGCGACGCCGCAGCCGACCCGGTGTGGGGAGATTTCGGCATCGAGGCTCCGGCCGGAAAACACGGCTTCCTGAAAACGGACGGCGCGGTTTTCCGGGCGGGCGACCGCCGAATCCGCCTGTGGGGGTGCTGCCTCAGCGGCGGGAACGCCGCCACGCCCGGCAAGGAGGACGCGCCCAAAGTGGCGGAATTCCTGCGCAGCCGCGGTTACAACGCCGTGCGGCTGACCCACCTCGACGCCTCCTGGGGGAATCCGATCGACGACCGCGGCGGTGAGATGCCGGTCCCCGCTCCGGAGAGGAGCGATCGTTTCTTCTTCTTTCTGAACGAGTTGAAGAAGCGCGGAATCTATTATGTCATGGACGGCATCCACGACTTCGATTTCCCGAAACAAGCGTTCCCCGACTGGGACGCGAAACAGCGGCGCTCCGGCGGAAAATTCCTGATCGGGTTCAGCAAGCGGCTTCAGGCGTACCACAACGAATACCTGCGGCAACTGCTGACCACGGTCAACCCCTACACCGGGGTCTCCCTCGCCGACGATCCGGCGCTGGCGGGAATCCAGCTGGTCAACGAGGCGTTTCTGCTGCAGGAGGAGAAGATGTTCCGCACTTGGACCGACTTCCCCGCCTCGGTGCGGGACGAGGCCCGGCAGGCGTGGGACGGGTGGTGCCGCGAAACCGGAGCCGCCGGAGCCGATTTCGAGAAGGCCGGAACTCCCGACCGGCTGCGCTTCCTCGCCGACATGCAGCGCCGCAACTTCCGGAGGATGAGCCGCTTCCTGCGCGATGAACTCAAGGTCAAATCGCCGCTGGCGACGACCAGCTGCTACGTCGGCGCCGAGATGGTTCCGCTGGCGCTCGACGGGGACTACACCGAGGGGCACAGCTATTATTCGCATCCCGCGTCGGAAACGGTGGACGGAAAGCGGATGAGCACGATTCGCCCCCGGCCGGGTTATTACGGCGGCAACTACCAGACGATGATTCCCTTCGCCCTGAGCCAGCGGATCGGCCGCCAGCCCTATGTCGTCGGGGAGTGGAACAGCTGCATGCCGGAACGCTTCGACCTGCCGCTGCTGATGAGCGCCTTCGCCAACATTCAGGATATCGACGGGGCGTTCCTGTTCCAGATGCTGCAATGCCGCTGGGAGGATTCCGCGAAACGGGGAATCGACACCTTCGGGACGGTGGAGGACCCGGCGATTCTGGTCAACATGGTTCCGGCGGCGATCGCCTGGCACCGGGGATACGTCCCCCGCGCCGAATGCGAACTCGGCGTGACGATTCCGGCGCGGACCCTCTACGGCAAGACCTCCGGCAAAGGCGGAACCGGGGAGCAATTCGGCAGGGCGGTCGACGCCGAAGGCAACGCGGTGGGGGAATCCGGTGCCGGGTACAATTTCAGCGCCTATTCCCAGGCGGCGTACCTGTTCCGGACCTTCGCGCTGCCGGAGGCGGAAGGGGCGAAACCGGTTCCGCCGGGAACGCTCCAAATGCCGTTCTTTGCGTCGGCGGCTGAGCGGTTTCCGAACGACTTCCGCCGGGCGAAGGAGAACGCCCCGTTTTCCCAGTCCGGCAACACGGCGAAGATCGACACGCCGAAATACGCGGCGGTCTGGGGCGCGCTGGGCGGCGCGGAACGCTCCGCCGGTCCGCTCCGGGTGCAAAGTCCGCAGGGGGAGGAGTTTTCGGTCAGCGCGGTATCGCTCGACGGGCGGCCGCTGGCGGAATCGGAACGGGTCCTGGTCGCGGTGGCCTCCGCCGCCTGCGCCCGCGGACTGGAACTGCTGGAGCGGCGCGATGCGTCCGGGAAAGAGCTGCCGCGAGTGATCTGGAAGCGCGCCTCCGCCGACCCGGTGATGCGCCCAATCGACGCGGAACTCTCGTTCCGGGGAGCGGCAAGCCGGGTCTTCCGGGTTTCCGTCGCCGGGAAAAAGGGCGAACCGGTCGCCGGGGCGGCACGGAAAGCCGGAGTCCTCACCTGGCACACGCAGCCCGCCGACGGCTCCTGTTTTTATCTGCTGGAGAAATAACCGGACGCGCCGGTCCGGCGGAAGGTTCAGTCGAACCGCTTGACCGGCGCGTGGCAGTAGGGCTGCTTGCCGGATTTGAAGTAGTAATCCTGATGATACCCTTCGGCGGGGTAGAACTTCGCCGCCGGGCGCAGGACGGTCGCCACGTTATAACCCTTGGCCTTGAGCACGCCGATCAACTTTTCGGCGGTCGCTTTCTGGGCGTCGTCGAAATAGAAGACGGCGGAGTGATACTGCTCGCCGAGGTCCGGCCCCTGCCCGTCGGACTGGGTGGGATCGTGGATTTCGAAGAAGCGTTTCAATAGTTCCTCATAGGTCGTCTGCTTGGGGTCGAAGAGGACTTCGACGGCTTCGAGGTGGCCGGTCCGCCCGGTGCAGACGTCGCGGTAGGAGGGGTTCTCGGTCTTTCCGCCGGTGTAGCCGCTGGTGGCTTTGATCACGCCTTTGGCCTGTTGGAGATAGTATTCGACGCCCCAGAAACAGCCCCCGGCGAAGACGCCTTTTTTGAAATGCCTGTCCAGTTCGGCGGCGGGGACGAAGTCCATCGAGACGGAGTTGACGCAGTGGCGGACGTCGCGTGCGGTGAGTTTTTCGCCGGTGAAAACGTGGCCGAGATGTCCGCCGCAGTGGGCGCAGAGGATTTCGGTGCGCCGCCCGTCGGCGTCGGGCTGCTGCCTGACCGCGCCGGGAATGGCGTCGTCGAAGGCGGGCCACCCGCAGCCGGAGTTGAACTTGTCGGTGGACCGGTACAACGCCGCGCCGCAGCGCCGGCAGGTGTAAACGCCGTCGAGGTTGGAAGTCTCGTATTTCCCGGAGAACGGCCGCTCGGTGCCTTTGTCGACGATGACCCGGGTTTCTTCGGGAGTGAGTGTCCGCCAGTCTTTCATATCGCTCTTCTCCTTCGCCGGGGCGGAATCCGCGATCAAAGCATACGCCGCCCCCAACAGGAGCCCGACCGCGGCCGCCAGCCGGCCGATTGTCCTCAAACCAGATTTCATTGCGAAAAGTCCTTATGAGGCAATATAAGCCGACGGAGAATGAATATCAAATTTTTCCAAGGAAAGACGCGACAGTTTTGAACATCTTCTACATACAACGCTGTAGACAGGAAAGAACTACAACGTTGCCGGCCGGGAGAGAACGCTACAACGTCGCGGCGACGTTTTTCGCCGGTTTAGTCGGCTTGCCGTGTTCGGGGCATTGCGGGGGAAAGCTTTTCCCCCGCACCCCCATTTCTTTACGATCTGGCGGCGGGTACGTTATCGTGTTATAGTTCCGCTCCTGCCGCGGCGGCCCCTTTGGGGCCTTACTTGTCGGCCTTTGGCCGCCAACTCTTCACCGCCCGCCGTTGGCGGGCCATGGCAGAGGGCCTTCGCTTCGCTGCGTT